>Ga0208405_1000262_pt1 | contig 9368 bp, 3 predicted proteins | sample ETNtaG_32_FD_185766 | JGI IMG/M metagenome (GOLD analysis project Ga0208405, IMG submission 185766) | Marine microbial and viral communities from oxygen minimum zone, Eastern Pacific Ocean - ETNP201302PF84A (SPAdes) (version 2) | ecosystem: Environmental > Aquatic > Marine > Oceanic ... | reverse complement strand
AACTTGAAGGTGTTCAACCAAGAATTTGGCTTAAAGAAAGTGATCAAGCGGGCCTAAATACATTGATTAGACTTACAAATTCTAAACTTCAAATTGATACAGTTGACGAAGATGATCAATTTTCACACAATAGATTTACAATTTTAAATACCAACGGTCATGTTGGTATCGGAACAAATACTCCCACTAATAACCTCACACTTGTCGGAAATTTTTTGTCACACAAAACAGATGTTGATGGCGGCACACGAGCTTGCTTAATAAATGCAGGAGGTTCAGCAGACGAGCCGACACTTAATATATATAACAAACAGGCAGGCGATTCAGTAAAAATCTCATCAGCAGGCATAGAGTTTTCTGGAATCCTAATGGCTCCTGATGAAAACGAAAGAATTACTTTCGGAGAATCGGGTATTATGGTTGGGCAAGCTGAAGTTAGACCTGATCCAGATAATCCAGAATCCATTTACTTCCAAGCTATACCCCAAGTTAAAGACTCCGAAGGTAATGCTGTAACAGTTCTAACCGCCGATAAACTTGGTCTAGGAACTACAGATGTCCTTGAAAGTGCAGAACAAGATCTACAATTTAAACTACTAACAGACCAACAAAGATTCGTAGTTGGCACAACTGGTGATTATGGACTAGAGTCTGGATGGTATCGATTTAATGATTTCAAAGTTAAAGGAGCTACCGATATCGGGGCTCACCCAATTAACCCAGTAGACACACGAATTTATTCCGACGAAAGTTCCTTTGTTTTATTTAAAACCGATACTGCAGGCAATCGAGTTGCTCATTTAGTTGGAGGAGATGAGGCTATTAGCCCTAACAATGCTATTGCGCTTGGCATTGCTGTTAAAGTTGACAGTTCTGAGTCGCCTGAAGATATTGAGTTTGTCCATACTGATGGAGAAAGTTATTCTGTAATTAATGGGAACAGTGATTCTGTCGGAACTAACGGGCTACCAATTAGACAGGGCTTTCAAAACCCTTCTGTGGGGGCTAACCCCGTGCCGCTACTAATTGACGGAGGTTCATTCTAATGGCAAAAGTTTACATAGAAACCATTTCATCTAGTCTTTATTCTAGGGCTTTATGGGATGAAACAGGTGTCACTAATTACGTGGTTGGCGATAGAGTATCACTCAATGATTCTCTTTTTTCTAATGCAGGTGGAACTATAGACGATTCGCATAATAGAGTATATATATGTATAGCCGATAATAATTCTACAACACACCCTTTTGACGACCCAACTAATTGGGTACTGGCAGGTTCATCTGAAGAATATCCCTCCTATGCTGTAGACGGGTCTATTTGTACCAATAGCATGAATAATGAGGTTTATTTAGAGCGAGAAGCTTCTAGGTATAGCGGAAAAGGCAGCAATCGATTCACCTGGAATCAAGCTACTGTACAAGGAACGGAGCATGGCGAACTTATTTTTGCAGACGGGGAATACCATGATGATTCAAAAGGTTTTTCAGTTGACAGACTTAATTTTACAGCTAAAAATACTGGCAAAGTATCTATAACTACAGTGGGTCAGGGTTCCTGTATATTCCAGGGAAGTAACATTAATCTCCCAGAGACTACAGACATCTCAACACATACTGGTATAAAATTTATAATAGCAGGAAACAAAGATCTTCAGCATCACTACCTCGCATTAGCTTTTCATTCTTGTGTGATCACGGATAGAGATAGCTCTGTTGGCACTTATTCCGCATCAAGTTTTAGGCTGGGCACCGCCTCCAACTTCTTAAATCTTAAAAATACTTTAATTGATTTACCGAACAGTACAATAGCTTTGATGGGTTATAACATGACACTATTCAAAGGTCAAAAATCCTTATGGGAAAATTCCACCATCTATAGTTCGGCGGGAAATGGAAATCAGTATCTCCCAATGTTTTACAGCAACACTTCGAATCTTTCAGTTAAAAAATGCATTTTTGCTTTCACAACTAGTCTTTATAATCCTGATAACTGGTCCTTAAATTTTCCCGATGATTCTTCGGATAATTTGGTTTATGTTTATGACCAATCAGCAAAACAACCTGCAGAAGAAGCTGGACTAACAATACAAGATCCACTGTTTATTAATCCTGCACAAGGCGATTTTCGACTGCGCCCATCATCTGTTTTAGTAGGTGGTCTGCAATCATCATCTAAGCAATCAAAACTAGAGTCTCAATACCCTAACGGAAAATGGTTTGATTCTCAGGCGGCAGCTGGAGGAGATGGAAGCTGGGAAACACCATATAATAATTACGGCGAAGCGATCAATTCTTTTACTGGTGACGAGGCTGTAGTTTTAATTAAAGAGGGTCAACATCAACTTCTTGCTGGCTGCCCAAACAGTTCAGGATCTTTTGATCCAGGCAATGATTTGTCTAAAGTATATTCAAATGGAATAAAATTCATAGGAATGGGATCTGGCTCTATATTTGACACATCTTCAAGTGGTATAAAAAATTTCGGTGCTTTTTGGTCTTACGACAATAATAATCCAAACTCAGGTGCCACACCTTTTCTTTTTAAAGATTTTGATATTTTACTTAATAACTCTGGTTATCTAAATAGGGGTTTGATCTGTGCTCGTAGGGCAGAATATATTAATGTTAATGTAACTCAAGCCCTTAACCTTGGCGCAAGTAATAGTCAACTTTTTGATTATACTACGGCGTCAGGCTCTAATAGTGATAGCGGGGAATACTTAAAGATGAGTGGTTGCACAGTTAATGTATCTTTATCTCGGAATAGTAGTAACACCGCTTTTTTAGTAGGCTCGTCTGGAGGTTTAAAACAGTATTCTAATTGTACTTTTGTGGATCTGAATAGAACCACATCCATGACATCGACTCCGCCTAGTCAATTTGCCCACACAAGTTTCGGCGTATACCCAGGTTCGTACATCAAAGACTGCATTATTTATGCAAACAACAGTCTTACGACCATGTTTGGTAATCAATATAGTAGCGGTGATTTAGATGTTAAAAATGTCGTCGTTTATAATGCTCATATTGCTACTACATCTAACCCTTCGGTTAGTGTTAGTAATAAGTGGTCAGATAATGTAACAGTCGTGAACCCTAAATTTATTGCCACAGAGCCTCATGATTTTGATTTGAGGCTCCGTCCAGATTCTCCAGCGATTGGAGGGATCAAAACGGAACCAACTAATGTTTATTATTTACAGCCTGGCAACCCATTTAACGGAGACGGCTCTCAAAAAGATGCCTCTTCAATGACTGCTGATGGAGATCCTGGCCCTTTTAATGAGTTTAAAGAAATTGTGGCTGCAGGCGTCCCATATGGATCAACCATTGTAATACTAAACGGAACATATGATTGGACTCAATCCTTTGGAAGATCACCATCAACAAATGTTGCTACAAATACATGGCAGTCATACACTTGTGCTGGATATAATTATGTCGCAGAGACAATGCATGGAGTTATTTTTGACGCAAAACATGATACTAGCAATGTTTTTATATACAAACCTTATGGTGGCACCCCTGGAGCTGGAGTCTTTTTAGATTTAGATACAACATTTACTGGTGTTCAATTTAATAATATGATAGGAACAGATAATAGTACAAGAAATACGATATCTTCTGTTTCTGGTTCAGCTGGCTTAGGATCTTGCACTTTTAGAAGTTGTAAATTCTTAGGTAATATTAATAGGTCAAACACATCATACCCATGGACAGGGGGAGGCAGAAGCATGTATTCATCTACAATGCATTGGGAAAATTGTGAGATTTCTATTGCCTTTGACGAAGTCGGCAGCCTACTGGGTGGAGGAGATGGTTTCGCCGATGATGCATACCATGGGGCCTGGAGCTGGAAAAATTGCACATTTTATATTGCCAGTGGAATAACTACATTCAATGGAAGAAATGCTGCCAACGGCACATACGTTTCTCCTAGTCTTATTTTTGGGACCAATTACAAACAAAGCCAAAGAGTATTTAAAAATAATATTATTCAAATAGAAAATGGAACAGCATCAATAGGGGTCAATAGTTCTGACAAGTTGCCCAACGTTTCAAACAATTGTTTCAACGGAGTTTCACCAGTTTATTCTACAACAGACCATAGCGCAGCACTGGATGCAAAAAATAATTTATTTGGAGTTAACCCTGCTTTTGTTGACCCATCTAGTAGTAATTTTGCACTTCGACCACTCTCATCACTTATAGGACAAGGAAAATAACATGAACCCAGAAGAAATCAATTACAGCGGTCAATATTTAAATAATACTGAATACAGAATTAAAATCCGCACAGGTTCAGACATAGAGAAAGCAAAAAACGATGCTATTTGTGGAGAGATGCTCCTTGTTACTGGTGCTAGCCCCGCTATCTATGTTTGCACAGAAACTGCTGGTGAAAACGATGCTGTAATATATAAATTACCAGACCTTACATCAATTTAAAATGAGTTCCAGTGTTAGCAATTTACAATTATTAAATAATACTGAACACAGAGTAAAATTTAAAACTGGTTCGGATATTAATAATGCTTTAATTAATTACCCCAGTACTCATAATTTAAATCTTGATGGTACAAGTCAATATGCCGCCATCTCTAATTTAGAAATGAACGGGGCATTGACTATATCAATGTGGGTAAATTTCTCTACTTTTTTTCACCATGCCCCCTATCATTCTTTAGACCCTTTGTTTTATAAAGATTATGAAACAACTGGAACAACAGATATATCTCTTAATATTGGTAATGGCAGAGTACGATTTGCTGTTTATGATAGAACTCAAACTTGGGGGCAAGCGTCACTTAGTTACCAAGCCAGCTTTAGTTCAAACCTTCATCCTAGCGCAACCCTTAATAGTTGGTACCATATTATGGTTACTTATTCTGGCGAATCTCATCCTGATCTAGATGATTCAACTTGTAAAATTTTTATTGACGGAGAGCAAGCTCTTGCGCAAAATTTAATCGTTGACACATCACTTAACCCTGATTTTGGCAGTATGAACTCTCCAGCCAATACAACTGCCTATTTAGGTAGAGCTATTCTGGCCAATAGGTATTTTCACGGCAAAATGGATCAAGTTGCGATATGGAATAGTGACCAGTCAGCAAACATTAATTCTATTTATACAGGAAATACTCCTGCTGATTTAACATCATTAGACCCAGATCATCTTTTTAAATTAAATAATAATATAAACAATAGTACAGGCGCATCAACACTTTCCTTACATTCTGGAGGAGCAGGCAATTCAGATCCGCATTTTTCAAAAATAGATTTGCCAGCCAAAGCTAAAGACCCACTGGTGGGTGAACTACTGCTTGATAAAACTGGCGACACCAGTGGCATAGATCTCGATGGACAAACTAGGACAGACACAGATTATACATACAATGGATCAGGAGAAATTACTGGCTCACTATGGATAAAAACAAATTCAAGTAAAAAGTTTATTATTTTAACAGATAGTCAGGTTGGTGGAGCCGAAAGCCGCTTTGCCTTTGGCTTTAATGGTGATGGAAATTTTTATGTATTGCTAGGTAATTCTGGTGGTCAGCAGGTTGTTCATAAAACATCTCCTTCATCAAACCCATTGGATGATGGACAATGGCATCATCTAGTATATAGAGTTGATTCTAGTAACGAGGCAACCGTATGGGTAGACGGAGTTCTTAATGCGACACATCAAATAAATTTTGCAATAAATAATTCAATACATGTAACTAGCTACGGTTCAGGATGGACAGATGGCACAGCACCAGTGTATGACACCTGGGGGTTTGACGGTCAATTAAAAGGTCTAGGTGTATGGGAAACAGCTTTAACCGATCAACAGATAAACACTATATTTATGTCTGGCATGGACTCTTCAGTTCCGTACCAAAACCTATCCCCCAATCTATGGGTTGGACCTCTTGGCCCCGCTCTTTATACTTGTACAGATACAAACGGAACTATTTCTAAAGTTTCAGGCAACCTCGCAAAAATGGGTAACGTTCCAATGCTCAAAGCAAATGCTAATGTATTTACACGAACTAATAGTATCTCTTCTAGCGGGTCAGGGCTTTCTTACTCTTTTTGGTTTTACGATGATGGCACAGAAACTGGACAACAAACTATCTTTAAAAATGATACAACACACAACTCTTATGTTACAGTTAATCATGATAGTTCCAGTATAACTTTCAATAAACATGCACACAGTAGTAATATTATAATCAATAACTCGTCAATTGCATCAGCGATTATGCATGGCTTTAAACTTACCTACGAAAAAAATAAACTTAATAATTTTCTTTTCACTAAACAAACAGCAGATCCTTATTTTACCAAACTTTATTTAAATGGTGAACTTGTTGCTTCTTCTGATCAAAATGTGTCTTATTGGCCTGGCGATTTATTTAAGGAGATTAATCCTAATCTTAACAACGGGGAAAAAACCGAATTTAGCCTGCTGCTTGGCGATTTAGCCTACTGGGATGCTGATGTAAGTAATATAGTAGATGAAGTATACTCGCCTACACAGGGTCATATAGGCTATCAAGGTGATTGGAGGAATATATCTATTCCCCCAAAACATTATTGGAAGCTTGGCGGACCTATGGAATTAGGACAAGTAAAAGACAGAGGTACAGATGGCACGAATCATTTCACTACCGATATAGCTGGTAACTATCAATACGAAAACATTTTCGGAATACAAAATTCCTAAGGAGAAAACAATATGAAAATAAGAAAAGTAACACAGTTTCCATTGAGCCCAGAATATGACATTATGTACTTTAATGTCACCACCAGGACTTCCAAAATTTATAAAATTGATGGTTCAGTTGAGACTCACGATGCTTGGTTAAGCAAAGGAGATCCAGACACAGTAACCGTAGAAGGCTACTATCCTTTATACGAAAATGAAGCGATAGCAAATCAAAACTCTCCAATAGGTACATCACACACTCATACCTTTACCATCGATGGGGTTGACAAAACTTTTTACATGCCAAATGGAGTTACCAATTATCATGGCGACTATCCGTATGGAGATTCGAATAATGATGGTATATTAAATTTCAGAAAACCATCAGTCGATACTATACCTAGTCCTAATTTTGATGGCGGAAATACATTTATGACTCCTTCTTTTGATGGAGCTGGAGGGGTTTCTGTAGATGTGACAGGTATGCTAAATAATCCTGATTCAGGATCCTTTAACAATACTCAAGACAACATCTCGCTTACCGCAGAAGAAGACGGTATATTAATATTAGCGGATGGCACAGTTCAAACGTTTAACAAAGGAGATACAGTTACAGTTCTCCCTGGTTCAACAGTAATAAAAGAGCTCATTGTGCCTGGGACTGGAGATGCTGACGGAGACGGAGTTATAGATAGAGAAGACTCTGCACCGAACAACCCTTCGGTTAGTGGGCAAGACGCAGATAACGATGGCGTAGACGACGTAATTGACTCAGATCCCAGCGATCCCAATGTGTCAGGTGTAGATGCAGACGGCGACGGAGTAGACGATGCCACCAATAATGTATGTGCTTCATCACCTGTCACTATCACAGTTAGCTCCGAGTATGACAGCCAAACAAGCTCCTCTACATATAAATATACAACGAGCGATTCCAACGGTAATGGTGGTTTGTTTGGATGCATTGATGCAGTACGAGGTCAAGCACTAACAATAAATGTGGTAGGCCAGCAAGTAGAGGTTGAATCACATCCACTAAAAATTACCGATTATAATGATTTAGGTCAAGCAAAGGCACCTTTACCAGGTGTGCAAAAAACTCAATATGGTGCGGAATACACCTTGACTTGGACAGTTCCCTGTGACGAAACAGTCACAAAATACCAATACCAATGTGAAAATCATGCTGGTATGCGCGGCACAATTAATGTGACTGGCACTTGCCCTGATACAGATGGCGACGGGGTATATGATTTAGATGATTCAGATCCTAACGATGCTAGTGTATCAGGTGTAGATGCAGACGGTGATGGGGTAGACGATGCAGTTGACTCAGATCCTAGTGATGCAAGTACAAGCGGTGTCGATACAGACGGTGATGGGGTAGACGATGCAGTTGACTCAGACCCTAATGACAGTAGTACAACTGGTGTAGATACAGACGGTGATGGAGTGGATGATGCAGTTGACTCAGACCCCAACGATGCAACCACAAGCGGTGTAGATTCGGATGGTGACGGAGTAGATGATGCAGTTGACTCAGATCCAAATGACTCTAGTTCGTCAGAAACCCTTTCCTCATCTGGGTATACTGGTACGGGAGACTTTACAACTTCTGACGGAACTGCGGTTGATGTTACCACTTATTTAGATGACCCAAATTCTGGTCAAACTAATAATACTGGAGGCACTATTACAGTAACTAAAAGCGGAGAAGCTATCATGGTAGGACCAGACGGTAGTGTGTATGAATTTAACAGCCCTCAAGAAGTACCCGATGGGTTTACTGTTTTTGAAGGTTCTAGTTCATCATATCAATTTATTCTACCAACATATGTTGCCCCCGTAAACCCAGTAGCACCAGATCCTTCTCCAATAATGCCAGGCGAACCAAGACTATCAACCTTATCTTTTTCCTCTGAATCACTTGCTGATATAGATCTTGGCCCCGTAACAACAGGTTCTGACGGAACAGTTACATATAGCTTTGGCGCCAGTCAAAGTACCAGTATAACTAACAGCGGAAATGGCGTAATGCAGGTAACAGTTGATGAAAATACAGGCATTTTATCTTTCTCAGTAACCAATGGTTCTTTTGGTTTATCACACACAAATCCACTCCATGTAACCCTCACAAACACAAGCTCAACTGGCCATACAATCTCATACGTTGAGCAGATAACCCTAAACTTCACCTTTGCACCTGTTGACACTGATGGTGACGGGGTTCCTGACAATCAAGACGGGGCACCAAATGACGCAAACACTTCAAGCTCTACCACCTGGAGCAGTCCCCCACAATATGTATGCTTAATTAATGCTTCTTATCAATCAAGCTGGAATGGTCAGTATGAAATAAATAATACTTATGGCTCAACAACTCATAACGGCAAATGGTACTGGAAAAAATCATTTTCTAATAACACGGGATACATATATTGGAGCTCATCAAATAATCGCTGGGAGTTTGCTGGCCAATTAGATGCCCAAAATCCAATTGGATATCAACTTGAAACTGAAAAAACATGGCCATTTGACGGAACATGGAACGATCTGACTACTAACAACGGCTCATTCCCATGGGAGGTCTCTGAAGGCGCATGCCCTGATACAGATGGAGATGGAGTTACAGACGATCAAGACGTTTTCCCAAATGATGCATCGGA
>Ga0208405_1000257_pt1 | contig 9463 bp, 4 predicted proteins | sample ETNtaG_32_FD_185766 | JGI IMG/M metagenome (GOLD analysis project Ga0208405, IMG submission 185766) | Marine microbial and viral communities from oxygen minimum zone, Eastern Pacific Ocean - ETNP201302PF84A (SPAdes) (version 2) | ecosystem: Environmental > Aquatic > Marine > Oceanic ... | reverse complement strand
CACCGGATCCCATCCGAACTCCGAAGTTAAGCACCATTGGGCCTGCTCAGTACTGCGGTGGGGGACCACGTGGGAATCGCAGGTGTCGAATGTTTTTGCATTTTGCTGAACCGAAGGTCGAGTCCCATAGCGCACGTTGAGCATCCGATAGCATAAGCGATTCGAATTCGATCATCAAGCATACCTTCTCGGCCTTTTGGCTAAGATCAAGTGTAGTATCTGTTCTTATCAGCTTAATCTCTGATACGATGGTCATAGACCATCCAGTTGATTAATCTCATGTTTGAGCCGTGCCTGCCCTCTGGCGCTTGCGCTATGGCGGGTCTTGGCCCCGGTATTGCAGTACCGCCGGGTGCCGAGGGTGGCAACAATAGAACGACAACCATAGCGCACGTTGAGCATCCGCTAGCATAAGGGGTCCCAAAGTTCCCTATCGCCAACATCGCAGAGGTCACTTCAGATCGAACTAATCTTTCGCCTTTTACTAAAGATTACCGTGGAGGGGCCTCATGAATGCGAATTTGATCTCTATTTTTGTCCACCGCGAGGTGGCTTCAACATAACGGCCAAACGAGCATCCATCCGCCAGTAGGCTTTCCGAATCGCCTTATCTCGATCGGCACGTGGGACTTCGTAACGGTTGTCTGTGACCCGAGTGGGCACTATGGCCGATGTGGATCCGGTGCTATGCATCATCTACTTGGCGTGTCATGTGCATTCAGGATCTGTCCGATCCAAGTCCTTGGTCGACAGCGGGGTTTGCGCGCAGGCGTGGGCCTCGTGGTTGATAATGAGCGGTGAACCGCCTCAGGCCGGCAACGGAGCAGGGAAAAGCCGCCGCCGAGGACAGTGGAAGGATTGCAGGTCCGTAGCCAGGCATGTCAGTACGGTGGATGGTGACCACCGGGGACCGTTTTGGTTCCACTACTTTTGGATTTGGGATCGGGTGCGGAACGGGCGAACCGCATCGATAAGCAAGCATGCGTCATTAGTCTAGTGGTTATGATACCTCGTTGCCAACGAGGTGGCCCGGGTTCGATTCCCGGATGACGCATTTTTGGTTCATGACCGGGAACGCAGAAGAGTGCCGTGCGCGGGCCCCGACGGTCCCCCATGAATATCTCACCGTAGCTCAGTTGGTAGAGCGGGGGACTGTAAATGTTTACAGCGGTGATCCCTAGGTCGTTGGTTCGAATCCGACCGGTGAGACTATTCCTTTGGCTGAATGGCCGAGCGGTCTAAGGCGCTGGTTTAAGGCACCAGTCTCTTCGGAGGCGAGAGTTCGAATCTCTCTTCAGTCACTTTTTGCATGCTGCATGCTCGGGGCCCGGGGCCCCCGGGGGACCGCGCACTGGATTGGATATGAACGGGAGCGAAGTGGCGCAGCGGAAGCGCGTTGGGCTCATAACCCAAAGGTCGGAGGATCGAAACCTCCCTTCGCTACTCTTTTGGTTGCCATCCAATGCGACGCTTTGGCCGAGTGGTTAAGGCGCTCGCCTGCTAAGTGAGTGGGCTCTGCCCGCGTGGGTTCGAATCCCACAGGCGTCGCCATTTTGCATCCAAGCAAGGTTTCATGGCCGAGCGGTCTAAGGCGCTCGACTCAAGTTCGAGTCTCCATCTGGAGGCGTGGGTTCGAATCCCACTGGAACCATGCATCGATGGGCCCTGTGGCGCAATGGATAGCGCGCTTGACTTCGAATCAAGCGGTTGCAGGTTCGAGTCCTGCCAGGGTCGTATGCTTTTGGTTTTTGGTAAGCGGGCTTCCGGTCCGGGACCCATCCAACCGCCGAATCATCCATAACGAATGGGGGATTAGCTCAATCGGTAGAGTGCGTGCTTTGCAAGCACGAGGCACCGGGATCGAAACCCGGATTCTCCACTTTCCTTTTTGCTCGTGAGCAATGGCAAGTTGGCCGAGTGGTTAAGGCGGTAGATTCGAAATCTACTGGGCTCCGCCCGCGTCAGTTCGAATCTGGCACTTGTCGCTTATCTGTTTGCCGCTTTAGCATAGTGGTTATTGCACCTGCCTTGTAAGCAGGGGGTCGCGAGTTCGACTCTCGCAAGCGGCTTATATACAGGTTGTCCCCTATGGTGTAGTTGGTTAGCATCGTCGCCTCTCACGTGACAGACCCGGGTTCAAATCCCGGTGGGGGAACCTTTTTGCAAGCGAAGGAGCCCCACTGGCGCAACTGGATAGCGCATCAGACTTCTAATCTGGGGGTTGAGGGTTCGAATCCCTCGTGGGGTGCTCACTTTTGCATGCATCGAAAAGCGATGGAAGGGTTGGGCCCCCGGTGTGCCTTGCGTGGGCCCGGGCCGCCCTGACCGCATCCAAGATGAGAGGCTATGGCGCAATGGCAGCGCGTCGGATTCCAGACCCGAAGGTTGGGGGTTCGAATCCCTCTAGCCTCATCTTTTCGCAGATGCGATTCGGGCCAATGGTCTAGAGGTATGATTCTCGCTTTGGGTGCGAGAGGTCGGGGGTTCGATTCCCCCTTGGCCCCCGCTTTTTCCATCCGAGTGCCCTCTTAGCTCAGATGGTAGAGCGTTGGCCTTTTAAGCCAATGGTCGTGGGTTCGATCCCCACAGAGGGTGTATCTCTTCGCCGGTTTAGCATAGTGGTTATTGCACCTGCTTCGTAAGCAGGGGGTCGCGTGTTCGAATCACGCAATCGGCTTCCCTTTTTGATTCCAGGGTGCTTAGCTCAGCTGGCCAGAGCATGAGATTGCAGATCTTGCGGTCACCGGTTCGAATCCGGTAGTACCCTTAAAGTCCTCGTTGGTGTAGTTGGTAACATTTCTGCCTGTCACGCAGACGCCCGGGGTTCGATTCCCCGACGAGGAGCTTTTCCTTTCATCCCCGTTAGTCTAGTTGGTCAGGATATCGCGCTTTCACCGCGACGACCCGGGTTCAAATCCCGGACGGGGAACCTTTTTGTCGTATCGAAGCGTCAGCTTGGCCGAGTGGTTAAGGCGTCAGACTTGAAATCTGATGGGCTCTGCCCGCGTAGGTTCAAATCCTGCAGCTGACGGGCACCTTTGGTGGAGTGGTCTAACACGCTACGTTCAGGTCGTAGTCCTCACTTGAGGGCGCAGGTTCGAATCCTGCAGGGTGCACGCTTTTTGGATCACCAGTGGTGGTGCCTCCATGGCTCAGTTGGCAGAGCGCTCGGCTGTTAACCGATAGGTCCCTGGTTCGAGCCCAGGTGGAGGCGCTTTTCCCCATCCAATAAGGGCCAATGGTCTAGTGGCATGATTCTCTCTTAGGGTGGGAGAGGTCGGGGGTTCAATTCCCCCTTGGCCCCTTTTTGGCTTTGCATCGAATGCATGCTCGCGCGCGCGGGCCCCGGATGGTATCAATAATCGATTCGTATGGAACCATCAACTGGGGGGATTAGCTCAATCGGTAGAGTGCGTCGTTAGCAACGACGAGGCACCGGGATCGAAACCCGGATTCTCCAGTTTGTGCCTTCGTAGCTTAGTTGGCAGAGCACTCGCTTAGTAAGCGAGAGGTCACGGGTTCGAATCCCGTCGAAGGCTTTTTTGCATCCGGCGCGCATCGCAAAACCGATGGGGCCGAGGGGGCCCCGGTGGTATCCCATGACATGGCGTCGATAGTTCAGTGGTTAGAATACCTGCCTTCCAAGCAGGTGGCCCGGGTTCGATTCCCGGTCGACGCATCGTTTTCTCAGCGAGATGTCCCTGTGGCCAAATGGATAAGGCGTCGGTTTCCGGAGCCGAAGATTGAGGGTTCGAGTCCCTTCAGGGATGCTCCTTCTTTATTGGTGCACGAATGGTCTAGTTGGTTATGACGTCTGCTTTACACGCAGAAGGTCCCCGGTTCGATCCCGGGTTTGTGTATCCCTTTTTGCATAGGCACCGGTCCCTTTGTGGTCCGCATGCATGCATGCATGCAGGGTTCCATCCAACGGGCCTCCATAGCTCAGATGGTAGAGCGCAAGACTCTTAATCTTGTGGTCGTGGGTTCGATCCCCACTGGAGGTGCCTTTTTACTTTTGCGTCTGCCGTCCCCGCACGCGGCGGGCGCGCACCGCATCGGATAAGCAACTCGACAAGCCGCTTTAGCTCAGTTGGGAGAGCGTCAGACTGAAGATCTGAAGGTCCCTGGTTCGATCCCAGGAGGTGGCACTTTTTGGTTCACTGTTTTTTGGTCGCGCGCACTTATCATCGGTTCCCGCTTTGTCGCCATCGCAACGCCCCCATGGCCTAATGGATAAGGCGCACCCCTCCTAAGGGTGAGATTGTGGGTTCGAGTCCCACTGGGGGTGGCATCAAAACATGAGATGGTCTTATGGTGTAATGGTTAGCACTCTGGACTCTGAATCCAGCGATCCGGGTTCAAATCCCGGTAGGACCTCTTCTTTTCATCCAAAGCAATGACACCTTGGCCGAGTGGTTAAGGCGTGTGATTAGAAATCACATGGGGTTTCCCCGCGCAGGTTCGAATCCTGCAGGTGTCGCTTTTGGTTTTTGGTTCGGCGCGGGGCGCGCCCCGGGGCCCGGCCGCGCCCGCTTGTAAAATGTTAGGGCGCCTGTGGTGTAGGGGTTATCATGTATGGTTCCCAACCATGCGACCCGGGTTCGAATCCCGGCTGGCGCACCATTTTACACAACGCGGGCCTCGATGGCCGAGTGGTCTAAGGCGCTCGACTTAAGTTCGAGTATTCGAAAGAATGCGTGGGTTCGAACCCCACTCGAGGCACCAGTTTTGGCGCGCCGGGCCATCATCCGGTAGCGGCCCCTCGGGTACCCGGACCGGATGGAACCCATCACAGTGTCCTCGTGGCCTAATGGATAAGGCGTGAGACTACGAATCTCGAGATTGTGGGTTCGAGTCCCACCGAGGATGCCTTTTAAGCTCCGGTGGTCTAGTTGGTTATGACGACTGCCTAACACGCAGTAGGTCCCCGGTTCGATCCCGGGCCGGAGTATTGGTTTTTGGTTTTGCTTCCGGAAAGTTTGGGTCGCGTGGGCGCCGCGCCGTCTGTCGTCATCTCAGCAAGGGCCAATGGTCTAGAGGTATGATTCTCGCTTCGGGTGCGAGAGGTCGGGGGTTCGAGTCCCCCTTGGCCCCGCTTTTGGCATGCAGTGGTCGCGTCATTAGTCTAGTGGTTATGATACCTCGTTGCCAACGAGGTGGCCCGGGTTCGATTCCCGGATGACGCACCGTTCTCCAGCCTCTGTGGCGCAGTTGGCAGCGCGTGGGTCTCATAATCCCAAGGTCGTGGGTTCGACCCCCACCGGAGGCATCGTTTTGCATCCTTCTCGAGCTCTTGTGGCGCAGTTGGCAGCGCTTCGGTCTTATGAGCCGATGGTCCAGGGTTCGAGCCCCTGCAGGAGCATCCTTTTTTTGGCATCGAAAAGGGCTGGATGGCCGAGTGGTCTAAGGCGCTGGTTTTAGGCACCAGTCTCTTCGGAGGCGTGGGTTCGAACCCCACTCCAGTCACTGATCTGTGGGGGATTAGCTCAATCGGTAGAGTGCGTCGTTCGCAACGACGAGGCACCGGGATCGAAACCCGGATTCTCCACCTTTTGCTCTTTCCGATTTGCGGCGCGCGCGCATGCGGCGTGCGGTCAACCGATCCCGCACCCATCGAATGCGCTCCTATAGTCTAGTGGTTAGGACTCCACGTTGTGGCCGTGGCAACCCGGGCTCGAATCCCGGTAGGGGCATTTAACTTTATGCGCGAGTGGTCTAGTTGGTTATGACGCCTGCTTCACACGCAGGAGGTCCCCGGTTCGATCCCGGGCTTGCGTATTTTGTGATGAACATCCGAAGTGGTCGCATAGCTCAGATGGTAGAGCATGGGTCTAATAAGCCCAGGGTCGGGGGTTCGAGCCCCTCTGTGACCACTCTTTTGTCAGCGAAGCGGTCCTATGGTGTAATGGTTAGCACTCTGGACTTTGAATCCAGCGATCCGGGTTCAAATCCCGGTAGGACCTCTATTTTGATCCTGCGGCGCGCGGGGCCGCGACATCGGTCGAGCGGCGCCGCGTCGCAGAACATGCAATGGCCTCCATGGCTCAGTTGGCAGAGCGCTCGGCTGTTAACCGATAGGTCCCTGGTTCGAGCCCAGGTGGAGGCGCCATTTTTGATGCATCGATCCCGTCCTTCGTTTACCCGTCGGCCGCCGCGGACCCATAACGCCCGCCCGCTCGCCAAAATCGTTAGTGCGTCCCACCCGACGCATCTTCAGTTTTTCATCTCTTGACTTGTTTAGAGTTGTATGAAGGTGTGCATATCCTGCCACTTGAATCTCTCTGAACGGGCAGGTCAGTGGCGGTGTGCCAGGCCTCATAGGCAGCGCTTCGGCGTGGTCCTTGGCTTGTCGCGCTTTCCTGATGTGTCCACTGCAAAAGAACGATCCAATCAATCATCAAGCATGCATGTAATCGGTTAGCGCCATTTATAGTTCGTGTTTGCATGCATGCATTCTTATCGCATCGCCCGGAGGGGTTAGGTCCGTCGGGCCCGGGCCGGCCCCGCGCGGTCCCGCGCGCCCCGCCGCCGGCCGATGCTCACTATCTAATTTCTGTTCTTCAAGTAACCAACACACTCCACACAACCAACATGGCCCGTCGCGTTCGCGTCCGCGGATCCAAGAGACAGGTCTGGAACGGCTCCCGCCAGAAGACCATGTCCGGCCTCACCAAGGACTCCTACATGAAGAACAAGAACGGCAAGATCGTCAGCAAGAAGCAGTACGCCCACGGCAAGAAGGCGTTCAAGAACATTAAGGGATGGACCGCCGCCGTCTCCAAGGCCCGTAAGGCCCTCGGCATCACCGGCTTCTGCGCCGTCAAGAAGGGAACTGCCCTCTACCAGAAGGCCCGCGAGTACTACAACTAAGCGGCTTCCGGCTGACCTAGTGTCCCTAGACACTAACTTGATTGTCGTACGGTCCAACATATAACGATCGAATTCGCTACCATATCGGTTGTCCCCTATGGTGTAGTTGGTTAGCATCGTCGCCTCTCACGTGACAGACCCGGGTTCAAATCCCGGTGGGGGAACCTTTTTGCAAGAAGCGTTCTTAGTTGTGGAACAGGATCACCTCTGGTTCGGAAATCGCAACGCAAGTGGTCGCATAGCTCAGATGGTAGAGCATGGGTCTAATAAGCCCAGGGTCGGGGGTTCGAGCCCCTCTGTGACCACTCTTTTGCATCACATCGATATTCCCCGATGGCGCCCCCGGGGCCTCGGGGGACTACCCTTAGCTCACTTTGGTAGAGCATCCGGCTGTAGTCCGGAAGGTAGTTGGTTCGATTCCAGCAGGGTAGATCTATTTTGACTTGGGAAGTCAAATCAGTTTGACTTGGGAACTAGGATTAGTTTGACTTGGGAACTAGGATTAGTTTGACTTCCCAAGTCAAACTAATCTGACTTGCAAGTGAGGGGTCGATGCTGGTCCCAAAGACCTCCGGGTTGACTAGGGATCTCATTGGTCCCAGTTACTTACTACAAGGCAGGGGTCTAGTGTCCCGCGGGGCCAAAAGACCTCCGGGGGGACTCTGGTTTTTCGCGGGTTTTCCGGGTTTTATGGACCCGATCAGGTGGAGATTTTGAGGGTCACCCAAAGCTGCCCCAGATCCCATTGTTATTAGGAATATTCATGAGGAGAGGGGGTTCTAATCGGATCCTCGCTTCCGGACAGGGGTCCGGTTGCAAATTCACAACCAAATTGTGACTTCACTTGTGTTTTCTGCTTCATCGAGCTTTGAAAGATGAAGTTGGATCTCACAGCAATGGTCAGAGTCGGAGTTCAGCGTAAGCTGGCTTCGGCACTGTATTCGGAGAGCTGTACTGATACCCTCTGGGTAACTTTATTAGCAAACCACCGCAGTCCGAGTTGATGCGCACCGCCTCCCGCCCTCTGGGTGGTCGAGTGCTGGTGTTTGACTTCAACTCCCTGCTCCAAAGGCGGCTCGAGTGATCCGGCTCCTTCGCGGAGTCTGAGATCGCATTCATCGAGTGTTCTTGCCTAGGAAGATCTACAGCAGGAAGCTTATCCAACCTCACGGTTCATCTGTCTCAACGACACGCTCCCCCTCGGGGGATGCGATATGCACCCGGTCTTCGGTGTTGATCCCCCTCGGGGGGTCCGCTGGGGGCTGGGACCGCATTAGATACCTGGTTGATCCTGCCAGTAGTCATATGCTTGTCTCAAAGACTAAGCCATGCAAGTCTAAGTATAAGCAATTTATACGGCGAAACTGCAGATGGCTCATTAAAACAGTTATAGTTTATTTGATGGTCTATTACTACTTGGATAACCGTAGTAATTCTAGGGCTAATACATGCACTAAGGCCCAACTCACGGCGGGCTGTATTTATTAGATAAAACACCAATTCCGTTCGCGGATCCGGTGAGTCATAGTAACTTATCGAATCGCATGGCTTCGGCCGGCGATAGGTCATTCAAATTTCTGCCCTATCAGCTTTCGATGGTAGGATATGGGCCTACCATGGCTTTAACGGGTGACGGAGAATTAGGGTTCGATTCCGGAGAGGGAGCCTGAGAAACGGCTACCACATCCAAGGAAGGCAGCAGGCGCGCAAATTACCCAATCCTGACACAGGGAGGTAGTGACAAGAAATAACAATAGACGAATTACTTAATTTGTCTAATTGGAATGAGTACAATTTAAACAACTTAACGAGGATCCATTGGAGGGCAAGTCTGGTGCCAGCAGCCGCGGTAATTCCAGCTCCAATAGCGTATACTAACGTTGTTGCAGTTAAAAAGCTCGTAGTTGGATTTCTGTTAGGGTGAGGCGGCCGGCCACTCGTGGTTGTAGCTTGTTATCACCTTGGCATCTTGTCACAATCCGTGATGGCATTAACTTGTTGTCGCTGGGGACTGACTCGTTTACTTTGAGAAAATTAGAGTGTTCAAAGCAGGCTATCGCCTTGAATATATTAGCATGGAATAATAATATAGGACTTTGGTTCTATTTTGTTGGTTGTTCGAGAACCGAAGTAATGATTGATAGGGACAGTTGGGGGCGTCAGTATTCTGAAGCGAGAGGTGAAATTCTTGGACCTTCGGAAGACTAACAACTGCGAAAGCATTCGCCTAGGATGTTCTCTTTAATCAAGAACGAAAGTTGGGGGATCGAAGACGATCAGATACCGTCGTAGTCTCAACTATAAACTATGCCAGCTAGGGATTGGTGGACGTTTTCGTACGACTCCATCAGCACCTTATGAGAAATCAAAGCATTTGGGTTCCGGGGGGAGTATGGTCGCAAGGCTGAAACTTAAAGGAATTGACGGGAGGGCACCACCAGGAGTGGAGCCTGTGGCTTAATTTGACTCAACACGGGAAAACTTACCAGGTCCGGACATAGTAAGGATTGACAGATTGATAGCTCTTTCTTGATTCTATGGGTGGTGGTGCATGGCCGTTCTTAGTTGGTGGAGTGATTTGTCTGGTTAATTC
>Ga0208405_1000245_pt1 | contig 9657 bp, 28 predicted proteins | sample ETNtaG_32_FD_185766 | JGI IMG/M metagenome (GOLD analysis project Ga0208405, IMG submission 185766) | Marine microbial and viral communities from oxygen minimum zone, Eastern Pacific Ocean - ETNP201302PF84A (SPAdes) (version 2) | ecosystem: Environmental > Aquatic > Marine > Oceanic ... | reverse complement strand
AAGATTTAGATTACATTCGTGAAGTCTATGAAGATTACAATGGTCTTGATAGTCTTACCGAAGCAGAGCAAATAGAGAACGAATATTACCGATTGGAAATACGATGAAAGAAATTATAGGAGACGATTACCCAACTTACGAAGATTCAGTAAACATGACTTTAGCTGAAAGAAAAAAAGATTCAAATTATACTTACATGACAGAAGTAGAACGACAGATAACTAAAGATAATTTAGAAAGATTGATGCAAGAAAACTTTGAACTTAAACATCGCTTGGCTTGTATTGCTGATGACATTGAAATTATTGACAGACATATCCAAAATAATTGCAATAAAAGATTTAAAAGACCAAGTTTACTTGAAGATGGAAGCATCCATGCAGATCAAGCATGGCATAACATTACTAATATACAAATTGCTTGCGACTTAAATGATGATGATGTACTAGAATGGACTAGTGATGTTAATAGAGTATGAAAATAACAATAACTAATTATAATAAAACTTATAGTGTTGAAGTTGACGATGACATGGATGTCGAAAGCATGGCAGATGTCTTTAAGGGTTTACTTGTAAGCATGGGATACCATCCATGTAATGTAGATGAATTAATTAATACAGAATACAAATGGTTCACTCAAGCAGAAATAGATAACAATAGGCAAGGTTACTTAAAGAGTTACAAAGATAAAGAAGATGATTCAAAAATCAATTAACATGAACATTGACTACGAATTGTTAGAAAAACAAAGAGATCATTTGCTTGCAATTTTGTGGCATGACGACAAAGACCCTTCCCTTGATGTAGTCTTGTTGGATAGTGAAATTGGATGGGGAATAATTAATTTGCTTGACGCGTTACTAGATAAACATTATAATGAAAAACAATATGAGTAAAAAAGAAGAATACTGCGTTGGAATTAAAATTATTAATTGCTTTTATGTTGAAGCAGAAAGTCGTGAAGAAGCAGAACAGATCGTAAGAGAATACGATCCATACAAGACTCTTGATGATTGCGACTTCAACATTGAATATGCTGATCCTACCAATGGAGAAATTGCATGGAAAATAAGAGCAGACGAACTTGATATAAATAAAATTAATCAATCAATACCGAGGGAATAAATTATGCCAAATTGGACACAAAATCACGTATCTTTTGAAGGATCAAAAGAAAAAATTATGGAATTAAAAGAACTCTTCGCATCAGACGAAAAAGTTTTTGACTTTAATAAAGTCGTACCTATGCCCGAAGATTCTGAAGACTTCCAAGCAACAGGTTCATTGAGCATGGACGAGAAGAATGGTAACAATAATTGGTACTTTTGGAGTATCAAAAATTGGGGTACTAAATGGAACGCGGTTGAGCCAAATTTAGATGTTGACGAAGATACTAAATTAGTTTACTCTTTTCGTACTGCATGGGATGCCCCAAGAGGGGTTATTGATACTTTGTACAAAAACGGATCATTCAATGGTTGCACAGATGTAAATTGGGAGTGCGCGCACGAATTTGAAGATGATGTAGAAGTTATCTTGCAAACCAAGAAAAATGAACAAGGAAGCACTTAACGGATTAAAACTAGAAGAACAACTTCAAGAAGAGTTTAAAGACACATCAAGGCACATAGAAGACCTTGAGGCAGAACTCGATCATTTTTATGTTAATGAATCTGAGAGGGTAATGGACATTATTTCTATCGAACAAACATTAGATAGCTTATATAAAAAAATAAACAAATTAGAAAATGAAATTAACCAAATATCAGAAAGCTAGACTACTTGAATTTAATTGGGATGTCTACACTTCTCCCGAAGATGGGCAGAATTGTGCATGGGTCAGCATTGCTCCCGAAGATGGATCAATTTTTGGTGAAGTTGTTGAAACTTTAGGGTTGACAGGAGAGGGCGAAAGCGTCAAGCTATTGATTGTAGCAACAAGTGAAGAAGATTAAAATATGAGAACCACACAAAGACAACTTAGAGAAGGTAATCCAACTACCGATGAGATGCGAGATGACATCGCAGAGCATTATGCAATGAACATGAGTGTTTCAGAAGTAATGACACTTTTGCTTGATGGTTGCATTGGCTTGAACGAAACTCCCGATCTTGAAATAAGAGATGATTGGGAAGAAACTTTTGGTGAATTAAAAAATTGGGAAACAAAACAATGAACTTAGAAGAAGCAATTTACATCGTAATTAACGAGGCAGAAGTCTCTGCTCTTGGTGATAAATCTGATGAACAAATGAAAATTTTAGGTGCAGTAGAAGTTGTTCAAGCCTTTTATGATGAGCATGGTCATCATTTTTCAAATTTTTCTGTTGACAATACAGAGGAAACCTGTCATTCTTAAAACCATAACAATCAACAAAGGATATTAAAATGAAAAATTATTTTGAAAATGCAGATGTAAATTGGAAGAATTGGCAACCACGTGATATTATATTCAAGAACGGAGTGCTTTCCAAAAAACATATGCCCGAAGACAATCTTTTGAGCTACAAGTCAAAGGGTCATCGCAATAAAAAAATGGATGAATTACTAGGCATAGGCAATCATAAAGGAGTTCATGTTGTCATTAAAAACGTGAAAGACGATTACCCTACTGCCGATATTGATTTCATTGATTGGAACAGGGGCAAGTTTTCCAATGGTCTACCAAGATGCGCACTTGATGTTTTGGTTTATATTGTGTCTCGACATTGTGCATGGGAGTGGCAACGCGACGCAAGTGGTAATTGGCAACGAGTATCTAAAGGCAAGCCTATTGCACTTAAAGAAGGTTATGAAATTTGCTATGGTGGACAAGGTGATAACAACCCAATGGATTACGAAACCTTTAGCGAACTATTGCAAATATCAGAAGCAGTTAGAAAATTTCTTATTGAAGTTGTGCATGGACAAACAGATTCAGTTGTTGATGCAACTACCGATATGTATGCCTTTGCATGATGCCAATTTTTATCGACAAATATAAATTATTGGTTTCTAATCATCAGTCAGATATTGATTTTGCAAAAAGAGAAGGAATGAAAGAAATGTACGAAGACGATTCACTAGAAGAAACTACATTGAAAGGAATTATTAGTTCTTGCGAAAATATGCTTGACGATCTTGAAGACGGCGCTAGTATATTAAATAAAGATATGCAAGATATAATTTATGCCGACAATGTTTTGATTGAAATTCAGCAAAGAATTGCGTCAAATTTTACTCCAACTAATATTCAGCATGGCACTTATGATACAGATAGAGTTTATTGTGACGATGAACATGGTAATGCCTTATGATGAGATTACTAGAAAGTTTACCCGATGTTTTTTATGCAATTAATGTTATTGCAGGGTGCGTTTTAGTCTTGCTTTTTCTTTTAATAATTACTAGCATTGATTCTAACGATTGATATGAGTGAAATAAAAGAATTATGGGATTTATCATGGACTGATGGTTTGTTGTTGACATTTATGTTGATGGCACTTTATACTTACAAGGTTTGGATAGATAATAAATTTAAGAAATGAGAACAATTATTAATTTCATAAAAAGATTACCCCGATTATATCGTAATAAAAAGTTCAATTACTTTATAAATAAAAAATCGCCAAGATTATCAGAAAAACAAGTAGAAGAATTAATCGAAGCAAATGAAGATACGTTTTCCAATCTTGGTGATAACCTTGATTACGATGGCATGGGTAATTGGGGTCGATTTCCACCACAAAATAGTGGAAAAAAGTGATAATTACTCTTAGTATAGAGTATGAAGACATTTGCCCTAATTTTATTTTTAACAATAATGGGATGTAAAAATCCTGTTTCAATCTCACAAGAAAAACAAGAAGTTCCAAGATTAGAAGTTACAAGATCAGAAGAATTACAGAAGGAAATAGACGATCTTTTAGCTGAAGATAAAAAAAATAAACTTTTAGAATTAGAATATTTAGAGCAAATTAGAATAGCTCAAGAAAATAACGATAGAGAATCATTTGAATTTTTCTTTCAAGAATATGTTAAAGTAGAAAGATTAGACATTCCCGAAGAATTAAAAAAAGAACCTAATTATTTTCAAGGTGGATTAAAAGTTAAATATTAATGAAGTATTTTTTGTTATCAGTAATTTTTATTAGTTGTTCCTATAAATATAACGAAGCATTTGCTATTAAAAATTGTTATTGTGTAGAAACATCAATTAATTGTGACATTTGCAAGTAATGGTGGAAAGTGAAAAGAAAAAAAAACGATTTAAAAACACAAATATTAACAGGCAAAATATATCAAGATCATAGGCAAGGAAAAGACAAAAGTTTTTACGATAATCATTTTAATACAAAGCCCACTAAATATACAAGAAAAGATATAGGATTGTTTTTACTTTGGATTTGGGGATTCATTCTTGGTTTTCCTTTTGCTCTTGGTTTTTTCGCTAGTAAATCTGTTGATACACTTTCTACTTTATTGTCAATATTTGGAATAAGTACAATTTTATTTTCGTGGATTAGTTTTTGGATTATTGGGAAACAAAAACATTATTTCCAACAAATATTCGATTCATTTGATTATACTTACCATCCATCTACTTTCGATCAAGTTGATGATATGAGACTTTTTAAAATAGAAGAAAAAATGCTAATAGCAAGAGAAAATAACGAGATTGAAAAAATAACAGAATATAGATACAACATAAAGCAATTAGCATTAAAAGGTCAGTTATCCAAACAAACTAGAGCTTATGTAGAGGAGAAATATTATTACTTAATAAAATGAAAATAAAATTAGGAATAAGAGGTAGCACAGATGCAATCAACCATATTATCATTAAACTAGATGATCTTATGCTTGTAACTGCTGACAATTTATTTTTAACAGGAGAAGAAGGTAGAGAAAAAACAGGAAAAAATTTAGTTCAATTATTAGATTCCCTTTCAAAAGATCACGAAATATCTGTTAGTGAAAGTATAGCTAAAGAAATTGAAAGAGAATTAAATTTAAATGGAGAAATTATCAAATATGCAAAGAGTTAAAGAAGTTAATAGGGAAGAGATTTTAATTAAAATAATGGAGCATTGCCAAAATCTTTTAATTGATAAAAAATTTTTGTCGAATAAAGATTGGGAAACTGATACTCTTTTACTTCAAGCAGAAAATTTTCTTAAAAAAAGTTCTTGACTTGTTCTCATTCTTGCCATAATGTAATGGCATGAACGTTGAAGAAGCAAAGACATTAGCATTGCTCTACATGGAAGAGCATAGGTTAGCAGATTGGAAACTTGAATTTGAAAACTGCAAAAGAAGTTTAGGTAGATGCCATTATTATGATAGAAAAATTACTCTATCTAAATGGTATGTCGAACTAAATGAAGAGCATGATGTAGAAGATACCATTTTACATGAGATTGCTCATGCCTTAGCATGGGTTAGATACGGATCGAAGGGTAAAGGTCATGGTAGACTTTGGAAATCTGTTTGCATAGAGATTGGAGCAAAGCCCGAAAGACTACATCAAGGCATCCTAGAATACCCCGACAATCACCACAAGTATTCAGTTACCTGTTGCAACAAGACTTACGGCAAGCACAGAATGAGCAGAGGGCGCACTTATAGTTGCCCAAAATGCAGAAAACGTTTAAAATTTGTAAAAAACTATTGACACAACATCAAACTTGCACTAGGTTATTCACATGACATACATTTGGAACAGAGCAGAAAGAGTAGACCCTAACGTTATGCCCGAAGTAGTTGAAACAAGTTTCAATTCTTGGGTTAAGAAACAAATGAAAGGGTTTAGTAAATTATCGGACAAAGAAAAAAATCAAGTTACCTTTAAGATTGCAAAGCAGATGGGTAAGAAAAATTATGCTTTGACACAATTAGGTTATTATAAATAAGGAGAAAATATTATGGGATTAGATATGTACGCATACGCAGTTGTCCAAGGTGGAGAACGAGATGGAGAAGAGGAATCACTTGCTGATTGGAGAAAGCACAATCGTTTGCATGGTTGGATGGAAGACCTTTGGGAAGATAAGGGAAGACCATTTAATGGCAAACTAGAGGAGAACCCAATGGGGGATTTTAATTGTGTCCCTGTTGAGCTTACCTTGGAAGACTTAGACCAACTAGAAGCAGACATCAACGAAAAAGTTTTACCCGAAACAGGTGGATTCTTTTTTGGGGATGATTCTTTTGGTTGGGAAGATGATGATGGCAAACCATTTCAAGGTAATAATTACTACCATAAAGAAACTGACTTGCAATTCATTGAAGATGCTCGTAAAGCAATTTCTAATGGCAAAAAAGTTTTTTACAATAGTTGGTGGTAAAATGACTGACGTACAAATATATGTTACTGCACTATTGATGCTTTTTGTAATAGTGGGAATTTTGGAATGAGTTATTCAGAAATAGATAAATTAGTGTCAAGTACGATTGATCTTGAACAAGAAATCAATACTTTAATCGAAAATGTTTCCAATGAATTTATTCCTTGCCCAAATAATAAGGAAGAAATTGAACACGAATTAATTGTAGCTTCGAGGGCGATTGGTCGAATTTATAGTTTAGCCTTGGATAACATGGAAGGTTATCGTAACCAAGTAAATGAAGACCAAGGAGAAGATTTTTAAAAAAACTATTGACAAATACGGAAAAACAATCTATTGTTCCCTTTATGAATACATCAGAAGCATTTCTAGCAAGCATAGAACAATCAATCAAGAGCGCAGAGAAGATAGCAAACTCGATCCCCAAGAAGGGTCTTAATGTTTATCTTGACAAATCAACTATGGTCATGCAGACATTCAATGATCCTAGTGCATTTGCTCATGCCAAGAAAGTTACTGCTCGCGCAGGTCAATCAAGTTGTCTTCGCAATGTGTTAGATGCAGGGGGCAGACTACAATGAGTTTAGAAAACGAAATTATTAATTACATAGATAAAATGGTGGAAGATCATCCCGAAATACCACCTTATATTTTTCAAACTATTTTAGAAGACATTTGTGGCATGATAAAAGATGCAAAATTAGTGAGAAACTATATAAATACTAATTTTTAATTAATAAATTATAATTCAGCTTGATATATCATGCAAAATTTACCAACATACGAAGAATGGACAAAAGATATGTCCTTGACAGATCAAATAAAATTTTATTATGATGTTGACCTTAAAGATTTTTTCCCCGATGGTTGGATGGTTGACCCTTGGGAAATTGTCGCACAAGTTGCAACTGATCCTAATTGGCTAAATGAATTTAATAAAGATTTTAAAGAAAGTTTAAGAGAAAGAGAATACATAAGATGAACTCAATACAAAACGAGTTAGATTATTTAAATCAATTAAAATTTTCTGTCAGTCAGTTTTTGTACGACATTGATGAGCCAACAGGTACAGAGAACTGCATATTGAGTGACGAACAAATCTTTAGTCTAACAGAGAAAATCGTTGCTAGAAGAGAACAATTAAAATTAATACTTGACAGGTCAGCAGAAACAATATAGATTATAAGCATGAACATAAATTACATATACGAAGACAATTCAGTTGAAGAAAAATTTTACTACGATACCTACACAGGTACTTATTTTCTCCATGACGAAGAATGGGAAGAACCTATGGAGTTTACCGAAGATGAGTTAATTGAAGAAGGAATTTATCTCAATGAGTTCAGTCAAAGAATATAGTATCATCGAGGGTTGCATCAGACAATGTACAGATAATCCAATTATGAATTACGAAACAGAACCAATCACTTTTCAAGTCCCCACAAATGGTGGATATAATTACAGATTCAACGAGTGTGTAGACCAAATCGCTCAACTAATTGATCGCTACTTTGATACTTATGTAGAAGATGTAAGCAGAATAAATAATTTAGTTGACAGAGAAGTTTGTGACGCAATGAGGAGACAAGAAAGACAAAATCAATTAGACCATGTAAATGGTGGATAAAAATAACTTAATAAAAAATTAATTACAATAAAATATGAGCAAGAAGGCAACAACTAGAAGGAATACTCCCAAGGAACAAAGCGCGAAACTTCATGCAGTTTCCAAAAAAGTTTCTCACACAGGTGGAAAATCACTTGTCGAACATATCAATAATCCAAATTGTATGGTTACTGAAAAGGTGCGCAGAGCGCAAGATAGCAGAAAGAACAGGTAAATGAAAAAAAGTGTTGACAAGTGTAATTATCTTTGTCATACTTAGGTCATAATTTAATTCAAACACACAAGAAAAAATGATTATCACACAAGAAAACAGGAAAGTAGTAGCAAGCCAAAATTTTGATTCAGTCAACTGCACGATTGATGCAGAGGACATGAGATATGTTGCTTCGTTGCTTCGTAACAATTACTCAAACACACAACTTGCAGTAATCAGAGAGATTAGCGCAAATGCACTAGATGCGAATGTTGAAGCAAATGCTAAACGTCGCATTGAAGTAAAGTTGCCAACTTCGATGAATCCAACTTTTGCAGTTCGTGATTTCGGGGGTGGACTAAGCGAAGAAGATGTCTTTGGTCTTTACTCCAAGTATGGCAAGTCAACCAAGAGACAAAGCAACAATTACATTGGTGCTTTTGGTATTGGCAAATTTGCTCCACTTTCTTATGGTGATAACTTCACTTGTGTTTCTTACCATAATGGCAAGAAAACCACGTACAATATTTTTGTCAATGAAGATGACGATACTAAGATTTCTAGGATCGGTGATTCTGTTCCTACTGACGAACCAACAGGTTTAAGTATCGAAGTTGCAGTTGCAGATAATGACGTAAACTCTTTCAGAGAAACGTCACAAAAATTCTTTCAATTCTTTCCATCCCATGAGATGCCATATTTCATTGGAGCAGAAGATGACTTCATAAAGCCTCAAGAAAAAATTCTTGCAAGCGATACTGATGATTGGTTTTTTATCAATCGAGAAACTCGTTCATACTATGGGGGAAGTTCTCACATTATCATGGGTAGAGTGGCGTATAAAATTGATCCAAGCTCGATCCAAGTCGAGAATTATATTTCAGACGATGCTCGCAGGAGAATCGTTGAGACTCTCTTGAATGATACTAATTTCTACATTCGCTTGCCTCTTGGTTCTGTCAAGTTGCATCATAGTCGTGAGTCTTTGGAGTACAACAAGATGACCCAAAAAGCACTTTGCAAGGCTTTTTATCAAGCAAGTAAAGAGATTCAAGAAATCGCAAAAGAGAAACTACAAGATTCTACTTGCTTGTACAATGCAAAACAAAATTATGCACAAGTCGTAAATGCCTTGCCATATCAAATCAAAGAGGTTTTCAGAAGTAGCTTTGAATGGAATGACATTCATATTGATTCTCCAACTTTTGACAGAGAATATCGTTTTCAAGACAATTTGATTATTTCTCACTACGAAAAAGAAGAAGATAGTTCTGCAAGAAATAATTTCAAATTAAGAAATACCAAGACTAACAGAATCTATGCTCAAAAGAATACTCTTTTGGTTGTCCAAGATTTAGCATCGTCTCATGGAAACAATTTGAGAGTGCGCACTTTGATGAACGAAGATGAAGATTTGCAAAATGTCTACATCATTCGTGCTACCGACCAAAAGGCAGAAAATCATCTTTGGCAAACTACTGATGGTGGAATGGGTTTTCAATTAAT
>Ga0208405_1000244_pt1 | contig 9659 bp, 8 predicted proteins | sample ETNtaG_32_FD_185766 | JGI IMG/M metagenome (GOLD analysis project Ga0208405, IMG submission 185766) | Marine microbial and viral communities from oxygen minimum zone, Eastern Pacific Ocean - ETNP201302PF84A (SPAdes) (version 2) | ecosystem: Environmental > Aquatic > Marine > Oceanic ... | reverse complement strand
ATTCCATAAAAGCGGGAAAAAATTTCCCGCTATTTTTTGTCTGAAAAAGTCGCTAAATATAAATATGACCTTGGAGTAAATATTATGGCATTGCCAACCATGGATCTTCCAACTTATGAGTTAGAAGTTCCGTCAACGAAGAAAAACATAAAATTCCGTCCATTTCTAGTAAAAGAAGAAAAAGTCCTATTAATGGCACTAGAAAGTAATGATGAGAGAAATATTAGGGATGCTGTGCATAATCTATTGAAAAATTGCATTTCATCAAGAATAAAACTTGAAAATCTAGCAACTTTTGATTTAGAGTATATTTTCCTTAATATTCGTGCTGTATCAGTAGGAGAAGTTGTTGAAATCAATGTTACATGTCAAGATGATGAGAAAACACAAGTTAGGTACAATCTTAACTTAACTGATGTAAAGGTTAGTTTTCCAGAAGGACACAGTAATAAAATTATGTTAACTGATAATACTGGTGTTATAATGAAGTATCCATCATTTAATAGATTCGTAGATTCTCAATTTACAAATAAAACAGTTGATGAGAATACTGTCGTAGATATCATTGCAGAAAGTATTGATCAAATTTTCCAAAAAGATGAAGTATTTGATGAAACTACCACTACACCAAAAGAATTTGTACAATTTGTGGAGAGTTTGACTAACGCACAGATGGAAAAAATACAGGCATTCTTTGAAACATCACCAAAACTTGAACATAAATTCAAAGTAGTAAATCCAAATACCAATGTGGAGTCTGAATATACAATATCAGGATTACAGAGTTTTTTCGGATAGCCCTCTTTCACAATACGCTAGAGGGATATTATAAAACTAACTTCGCTTTAATGCAGCATCATAAATATAGTTTGAGTGATATTGAATATATGATGCCTTTCGAGAGACAAGTGTATATTACACTACTGACTCAATATTTGGAACAAGTTAAACAAGAACAACAGAAAAAACAGTAATGGCCGCATCAACCGTAGCATATACTGATACTAGAGGTAATAAGGATTACACAAGTATCATAGCATCGCAAATTGGAAGACGCTTAAAAGAAGCTTCCGATATGGCGTCAGAGGAACGTGCTTTTGCATCAAAAAAAGCAGAAGAGGGCGGAACATCACTAGAAGAAGCAGGAATAGGTAAAGGATATTTTTTCAAGAGAGCCCTTGGTTCAAGATTTGGCGGAGATAGAATCGCCAGAACTAAGGGCAGAATGGGTGTATCAGGACCAGGTACCAATCCCGCCACTAATTACAAGCAAAGATTTCGTGGTGGATTTGATTATAATGTAACAAATCAAGTATCAAATATATCTGACACTGCACCTTTATCTAATGCAGTTGTTCAAGGACTTAATGGTGTAGAATATGGATTAGTTAAAGTTTCTAGTGCAATAGAAAGACAAGGACAAGAATTAGGGAAATTATCTAAGGTAACTGCTGACATGGCAAAAGCAACCATGTTGAATGGTTATCTTTTCCAAATGTTTAATGAGCAACAAAAGAGACAAGCGGGAAGAAGTTCATTAGCAAGAGAAGAAAGTTCATTAGAAGGTGGATTTGGTGGTCGTCGTCGTGGTGGTCAAGGTGGAATGATAAATGTAACACCACCTCCAAGTGATCTTAAGAAATCATCAGATTTTAGTGGTCTTTTAAGAGGAGCAGATACATTTCAAACTGGTGCTAAATTAGCTTTCAATGACAAAGGTGCTGCAAAATTTGCAAAAGCAGCCTCTGGAACAGCTGGAGCAGTTACTGGTGGACTGGCAAAATTAGGGATTAAAGCTCCAAGAAAGATTGCGAAAAAAATATCACAGACAGCGTTAAGACTGACATCTTCTAGAAGTCCACTTAAAACAGCCGCTAAAGTTTTAGCTGGAGATAATAGCAGTACACTCATAAAACCAGTCAAAAAACTTGCTGCAAGCAGTGGTGTTAAAATTACTAGAGGTGTGGGTGATGCTGGAGCAGAACGCTTGATGAAAGCAATTGCTGATACTGCTGATGTTGATGAGGCAACAAAGTTTGCATTGGGAATATCAGAAGCAGGAATGAATGAACAGTTATTGATAAGAGCTTTAAGTAAGAAAGGTGATAAACTTGTTCCTAAAGAAGAGGCAATGAAAACATTTGCTAATCTTGTGGACGATGGAGTAAACCCAAAAGTTGCAGATGATTTTCTAAAAAGATTATACGGTCCTGATCAATATAAAAGATTGCTTGATGGTGCTGGTGATCCAATTAGACGCTTAATGCAAAATACATTTACTAATAAAATGTTTAAAGCTCCTGCAATTGACAAAATAATAAAAACATCAACAAAGACAGCAGCAAAAACAACAGGAAAACATGGATTAAAATCACTTGCTAAAAAAATTCCTGTTATTGCAGGACTTGCTGGTATTGCTTTTGGTATTCAACGTGCAATGGATGGAGACCTCCTTGGTGCTGGTCTTGAGATTACGTCTGGTTTGTTAGGAGCTATTTCACCTTTCACTGGTGGTTTTGGTACTGGACTAAGTTACGGTATTGACGGATTCCTACTTGCGAGAGATTTAGGTATGATGCCACCAGGATTGAGAACAGGTGGAAAATTGGGTAAGTTCCCTGCTAATTCATTTATTTCTGTAAACGGTATGCCTGTTGCAAAAATGAATGAAGGTGGTGGCGGACCTTCAAGTGAAACAGTAGAAGTTAAACCAAATGATCCAAAACAATTCATTAAGGAAGGTAAAGGTCTTGTTCAAGCGATATATGAAGATAAACAGAAGTTTGCTAGTGCAATGTCTTTGGGAGTAGAAAAAGGTATGCTTAATTTTGAGAGTAGAGGGAATATATTTGACTTTATTGGTGACTTATTCGACGGTAATGATGAAGAATCAGTTGAAGAACTAGAGGCAAAAGGAATAACAGGAGATAAAAACATTCTTCAATATAGAGATGGTAGGAAAGATTATGAAAATCAGGGATGGGATTTCTTAAGGATGATTCCAGATAATTGGTTTAATAGGAAAAAGGACTTTCAATCAGAAAGTGGAGCAGCATGGAAAAAGAGAAGAAAAGATGATAGTGCCAATTTAACTCCAGAGCAAGTCTATGATGATTCTCATTTATTAAACAATGGACAACCCAATGCGATGGGTACACAGATAGGTGATTATGTTGGTGAAGGTTTAATTGACTTAGGACCTGTTCCTGTAATTATTAATCAGAATATTTACAATCAAGGTTCAGGTGATGGAGCAAATTCCATGTCAGAAGAAATTTATGGAACAGGTAGTGAAGGTAGTTTTGCTAGTGATTTCTACAGATCGTATTCTATTATGAGTAAGGTGTAATGGCATTTCAAAATTCTATTGATGTAGAAATCGTAGATATTACGATAAGAAAACCTGATGGATCTCGTAAAGAATCTATCAAGGATTTGTGTACAGGTTTTGAAGTAATAGAAAGTATAGTTTCTCCAATGATTACTGGTCTACTTTCTGTGAGTGACTCTACAAATTTTTATAATACGTATCCAATAACAGGAGGAGAAATAATAACAGTAGAAATTAAGACAAGTTTTAAAGATGAAAACCGTATTCATGAATTGTCTATAAGTGGGATTTCTACTAGAGTTGCAAAAGAAAAATTACAAGCTTACGTATTGAAATTAGTTTCTGAAGAAGGTTTAATCAACGAAACTATACAAGTTAAAAAACCTTTAATAGGAAATCCAAAAGATATTACTACAAGATTACTAAAAGAAGTCATAGGAACCACTAAAGATGTTTGGACTGAACCATCATTGTTTGAAATATACATGCTTCCCAATAGAATGAGACCTTTTGATCTCATATCAAAATTTTTAAACAAATGTGTACCTAAAAAGAAAAGTTCTACAACTACAGCTACAGTAACGTCACAGAAAGATGAAACAACACAAGCAATTAATGGTAGTGCTGGATTCTTTTTCTGGGAAACTTATAGAGGATATATGTTTTTCTCTGTAGATTCACTGTGTGATACAACAGAAGAAAGTATATTTGAAAATGAACAATTAAAAAGTGAACCACATGGTCCTTATGTTCAAACTGCTGCAAACGTTGAAGGTGTTGAAAAGAGAAATATACTTCGAGACTGGACATTTGTATCAGAAACTGATATAATGTCTTCATTCCGAATGGGAAAATATTGCTCAAAAGTAGTATTTTTTAACTTAAGTACAGGAAGTTATGAAGAACTTGAGATAGATTATCAAGATAATTTTGATAATATGGTTCATTTGGGAACTCAAGATAAAGTTGATGTAGTCCCTAATTTTATAATAGGTAAAGAGACAAGTTTAACTTCGAGACCTACAAGAATTAAATCTCACGTATTAGATCATGAAACATTTTTTAATGAACCACAACCAGCAGACTATGAGGAATCAGATAATGAAAACGCTAACAGATACTCAGATTTTGCTAAACAATTTACATTACAATCAATTGTAAGATATGATTCCCTTAGAAATCAACAAGCGATATGTACAATTCCTGGCAATCCATGGATGACTGCAGGAGATAAATTTATCGTAGAGTTAGCAAACAAAGCACCAGATGTAGTGAAAAAACAACAATTAGTTGACGAAGAGAGCAGTGGAATGTATCTTATTAAAGAAGTTACACACAATTATATGTTTTCTGAGGGAAAAAGTGGAACTATGATAACTACTGTAAGATTGATGAGAGATACTTACGGAAGTGGTACTGCATCACCTCGTGACGAATAAATAATAGTGTACATATTGTACGGAGGCAAAACTATGAAAACAATTGAAGAGCACATTCAACACGACAAGGAAATTCTTGCCGATCCAAATACATCTGAAAGCATGAAAAGGCATACAATCGAAGAGTTGCATGACCTTGAAGTGTATGCAGAGCATCATAAAGAAGAAATCGAAGCAGGAGATCATCACGATCCAAATTGCATTGAATTATTCTGCGAGATGCATCCTGATGAACCAGAATGTTTAGTATATGACGACTAATGTCAATAAATGATGAAGGATTATCACGGTTAATTCCAACAAGTAAAATAGGCAACGATGGATTTCCTTGGTGGATAGGTCAAGTAGAAGGTGTTGCTGATCTTGAAGAGAATAACAAAGGTGGTTACAGATACAAGGTAGCAATTGTAGGAGAACACCCTAAATCTAGGGAGTTAATTTCTACTGCTGAATTGCCATGGGCAAACGTGATGATGCCTGTCAATCAACCATTCGCACCTGGTAATATAGTTGGGTCTGCTGCTCAACTAACACCAGGTTGTTGGGTGGTTGGTTTTTATATTGATAATGATAAACAAAAACCCATCATCATGGGTTCTATTGGTCAAACGCCAGGTTCTACAACCTTAACTGAAACAATAAGACAAGAAGATCCTGATTCAAGATTTGCAACTGGTGATCGTACTAATCCATTTGAAGTAGATCCTTTAACAGATGGAAATCCTGGTGCAAGTAGTACTTCTAAACAAAATGGAGGTCCTAGTACTGGAACTAGACGTGGTGACGGAGAGTTAAGAGTAGATACTGGTGTATTAGTAGATAGTATTGAAAGAGAGGAGTGGTGTCAATTAACTGCTGAAAAATGCGATGAAGTTGATACTAAAACTCAAATGAAAAATATTCTTGCTCAATTCCTTGCAGATATTCAATCAAGCAATGGAAATATTGGAGATTATTACGTTAGTAAATATACAGGAGGAATTTACAGATCAGCAGGAACAGCAAGACAATATGTAAATAAGGCAGTATCGGTAATACAAGAGTTACTAGCAAGAATAAAAGGATATATTGTTAGTTTATTACAAAAAGCAGTTGATAAGTTAGTAAAAGCAGTTCTGAGACCTAATGAAGATGGTAATGCTTTAACAGGTGTAACAGAATTTTTCAATAAGAGATTAAAAGATCTCGGATGTAAGATGGAGGATATTGGACTTAGGTTAGCAGAGTGGTTGACAAATGTTTTGATGAGTTATGTCAATCAAATATATCGTGCTGCTATCTGTCAAGTAGATGAGTTAGTAAATGGTATCATCTCCAAAATATACCAGTTAATGAATGAATTATTAGAAAGTATCCTAGGTCCTCTTCAAGATATTCTAGGTGCTATTGCTGCTCCACTTAACTTGATTGGAAATGCAATTAATTATATTCTTAGATTGTTGGGAATCACTTGTACAGGTCCTGACAAAACATGTGCACAATATAAGAAAATATGTACTGATGGAAGTAAGAAAGATGGTGAAGATGATGAAAATTTCTTAGATAAACTCTTATCTAAGATAGATAATCTATTTGGTGATACTCCTGGTGATTACACACAGTATGTTTGTGAAGAAGCATATGATGGTGCACCATTAGAAATAACTGGTATCGGATTTACTGGTGGAGTTCCTTTACCTGGCACAGATACAACCAGAGAACCTAAAATTGTTTACAGTATAAATGATGTAACAGTTACAGAAGGAGAACCAGCAGTATTTACCATAACTAGAAGTGGTATTACTAACATAGCATCATCTGTTTCATTCAAAACACTGACTAAAGGAACTGCTACTTCTGGAACAGATTATCTTGCAGTAGATGATATTATAGGTTTTTCTGTTGGAGAATCAGAAAAAACAATACAAGTTCAAACATTAGTCGATACTGTTACTGATGGTAATGAAATTTTTTACGTTAAGTTGACTAATAATTCTCCAGAAGATGGTAAAACTGAGATAAAATTTACGAAAAACATTGGACAATGTACAATACTTGAAAAAGATCTAAAAAATCCATATGATCCATACAATCCTATTGATGTAAATCCATTTGAAGATATTGAAGATAATACAGATGAGAATTTCCCAACAGTAGATGATCCTGTAAATACAAATCCAACCTTCAATGTTGTTCCAAATAGATCAACTTGCCCAGAAGATGAATTTATAATTTATACAATCACAACAACTAATATTCCTAATGGAGCGATACTATATTACAATCTTACTGGTGAAGGCATCACACCATCTGATATTGTAGGTAATAAGTTAAATGGTGAATTTGTAATTCAAGATAACGAAGCAAAAGTTACTGTCGGTATTCGTGAAGATTCTACAGTAGAAGATGAGGAGAGATTGACATTCAGTATTACTGGAACTAATGCATTTGCTCATGTTCTTATTACAACTGATGATGATTTAAGTGACTTTGATAGTGGTATAGGTGATGATCCATCAACTGTATACCAACAATTTAGACTCCCTGTTGTAGATCCAAATAATGTCATAACTGACGATACTGGTGGTATAATTGAGATACCTGTAGATAATCCTGGCGATGCATGGGCAGAACCTCCAAACGTTTTTGTTACGGGAGCTGGTATTGGTGCAACTGCATCAGCATTATTAGATGATAATGGATTTTTAACAGAAATTAGAATACAATCATCTGGTTTTGGTTATAAAAAGAATCTTGCTTCTGATAATGATGTTAGATGTATTATTGATACATTTACTGTTCTTAGTCCTGGTCTTGGATATGAAAGTGCTCCAGACATGTATATCAATGGAGAGTTAGGAGTTGCCGAAGCAATCGTACAGAATGGATTTGTTATAGGTGCACGTGTGTTAAATAGAACACTTACGTTTGATGAGTTTCCTCGTATTGAACTTGTTGGTGGAGGAGGATATGGTGCTAGATTACTTCCATCATTAGCATGTCTCAATACAGATGCACTTACTTCAGTTGGTGCTACTAAGATCGGCACTGGTCGTTACGTTGATTGTCCATGAGTTTACAAGAATTTCCAGCATCTACATATCCAAAGAGTATCTTTGAACCAAGGAAACCTGATGAGACACAGAGTCTTGGAGGTGACCCAACTTTTAATGTCTTATTAAAGGGATATAAAACTAGATCAGTAATCTATGAGAGGATGTTGCCTGATAATGTATCTACTGCATTAAAAATACAAGGACCTAGAGGTTCTAACTCAACTGCAATTTTTGATCATAAGGGTCAAATTAAATTTATAACAGGACCTAGAAATCCAGACATTCCTAATAGCGGAATATTTGGCATATCATCACAAGGACAACAACAACTACATGCTGGAAGATCCAATATTCAATATAATGTTGGTGGAAGTGCAGATGAGGGACAAGCATTAAATGTATTAGCATATGGTGATATAGTAGAACAAGCAATTGGTGGATCACGTTACATCAAAGCAACAAAAATTTTCATAACAGCAACTGATGAATTCATAATATCAGGACAAAATGTAAAAATTCAAGCACAGGGTGAACTGCAATTAGCAGGAAGTTCTATAGTCCAAGCAATGACTAATAAGAAAGAAATTGTTACTGGTCAAAGTATGGAACTTGGTGTTAGTGAAAAATCAACAATACAATTTGATCCACGTGGACAAGTAAACATAATTACACCTGGTAGTGTAAATCATAAAATTCTTCAAGATTATAAATTAAAAGCACTTGGGTGTCTTAGTTTATTTGCTGTTGGAGGTCCTGGTGCTTTGATTAAGAATAGAGGTGTTGGAATGAGTCTCAGCACTAAAACAGTTTTCCAAGCAGGGGGAACAGCAGGAACAGATATAGTATCTACAGGATTTACTACAGTAAAAGGTGTAGGTGGTGTTGAAGTATCCACACCAGCAATGTTAGATATGGCGGGTACTACTGATGTTCTACTTTCATCAGAGGGTATGATGGATCTCACTGCATTGGATCTCACTGTAGACGGTGAAAATACTACAGTTAAAGGTACTAATACTACAGTTGAAGGTACAGCACAGGCAGAACTTAAGGGTGCGTTAACAAAAGTAACAGGATCAACTAAAGTAGAAATAAGTGGTGCGGAAATATATTTGAATTAGTTTTCCTTATATCTCTCATAAGATATGCTGTGTTAAGGTTCGATCAAAAGCTTGACAAATCCACATTCAGTAATATAATATACTATATGAATAACCGAATGACTCAATTACTCTCGCTAGGTTGTTTATTATTCTACACTGTTTAATTAAATGTTTAAGACAATTTTCGCAGTAGCTGCAGCTTCTGCATTTTCAGCACCTGTTCTTGCAGGTCCTTATGTTAATTTAGAAGTTAACTCTTCATTAACTGGATCTGATTACACAGGCACAACTACAGACCTAGCAATTGGTTGGGAAGGATCTAATTGGTTCGCACAAGGCGGTCCTGTTATCACTGCTGCTGATGGTGGTGAGTCAACAACTGACTTTTTAGGTAAAGTTGGTGGTAATGTTGCTGTGACAGACGCTGTTGGCGTATATGGTGAATTCTCATTACAAACTAAAGAAGTTGGTGACAATGACTATGGTGTGAAGTTAGGAACAAAGTATACTTTCTAACTCAATAAATGCAAACGTTCTTAGACCTCTACATAGTAGGGGTCTTTTTTTATATAATGAATTTACTCAAACATCCGTTATTTCAGATCAATATGATAATTGTTTGTTCTCTTTTGTTTATAGAGATATTACATGTCAATTATCATAGAACAGCACCTCCCTGTCCTGCACAGCAAATAGAGATGGAAGATGATTGGTAAATCAAGATATAACTATTGGTTATACTATAAATAAT
>Ga0208405_1000241_pt1 | contig 9676 bp, 10 predicted proteins | sample ETNtaG_32_FD_185766 | JGI IMG/M metagenome (GOLD analysis project Ga0208405, IMG submission 185766) | Marine microbial and viral communities from oxygen minimum zone, Eastern Pacific Ocean - ETNP201302PF84A (SPAdes) (version 2) | ecosystem: Environmental > Aquatic > Marine > Oceanic ... | reverse complement strand
TGCAAAATCGTATAACAACTTATAAGAGTCGCCTTTTTTACGATCTTTCACTGTTCTTCTAAATATTTGGACCTTGATCTTTTTCATTAAATATGTATATAATTATCAAAGGATAAAGTCTATGAGATCATTAGCGGTTATAACAACTTTCCCACCAAATCGTTGGGAGGCATACGGAAAAAGAATGATAGAAAGTTTTATAGATAACTGGCCTAATGATGTTAAACTTTATGTGTACTACGAAAAAGAATTACCACCCATCAAGCACGAAAAAATTGAATACATTGATTTAGAAAAAGTAAATCCAGATTTGGTTGCATTCAAAGAAAGACACAAAAACGATCCAGTTGCTAACGGAGAGTTAGATGAGATCGAAGGAGGTGTGAGGAGAAGACCAGAAGCCGGTCATAATGACAAAGGTAAAGGATCTTTTCTATGGGACGCAGTTAGATTTGCTCATAAAACTTTTTGTGTTGCACACGCAGTAAAAAATTTAAAGACCGATGTTGTGTTATGGCTAGATGCCGACACATACACTTTTAGACCAATTCCAAAAGAATTCATACTTGATTTAATACCAGTAGACAAACTTGTAAATTACTTAGGTAGAGGAGAAAAATATCCTGAATGTGGTTTTGTAAGTTACAATTTACATCACGCAATGATGGATAGATTTATAGATACTTGGGTAGACTTATATAAAAGCGATGCGATTTTTAAACATTTAGAATGGCACGATTCTTATATTTTTTGGCAAGTATTAAAACAAGTTGCACCTGATAGTGGTTATGACATTGGTAAGGGTGCTGGTGCAAAAGGACATCACATTTTTATTAACAGTGTTTTAGGATCTTATATTGATCATATGAAAGGCAAAAGAAAAATTAAAGGAAAAAGTTCTGCTAGTGATTTACGAACAGACAGAACAGAAGACTACTGGAAATCAGTTGAAAATTATGATCCGTTTGCCAAAGGAGGATTTGATCCAAAACAAGCAAATGATATAGTATCTAAAGTAGACAAAAAAGGAAATTAATGATATATCCATTAGCATATTCAACTTGGGGTAAAGAAGAAGTCGATGCAATACAAAAAGTTATTGATACAGATATGTATACCATGGGTAGCCATGTAAAACAATTTGAACAAGAGTTTGCTGAACTCTTTAATTCACCAAATGCAGTAATGGTCAACTCCGGCTCTAGTGCGAATCTTTTAATGTTAAGTTTATTGAAATGGAAATATAGACTTACAGGAGATATCATTGTTCCGGTTGTAGGTTGGGCAACAACTTATTTTCCTATTGTACAAAATGGATTTAAAATTAATTTTGTAGACGTAGACCCAAATACTTGGAACATCGATGTAACAAAGATTGAACAAGCAATCACGCCTAACACTGTTGCAATAATGCCTGTAAACTTACTAGGCAATAGTTGTGATTATAAAGCAATAAAAGAAATATGTTTCAAACACAAATTGCTTTTGATTGAAGATAACTGTGAATCAATGGGTGCCAAATTTAACGATCAATACACGGGCACATTTGGTTTAGCAGGATCATTCAGTTTCTTTTTCAGTCATCATATACAGACAATGGAAGGTGGTATGGTACTTTGCAAACACAAAGACGATGCAGATTATTTGAGAAGTATGAGAGCTCATGGATGGGTTAGAGACTTACCTGATAATTCATCACTGTATAAAAAGACAGGAAACGCATTTAATGATAATTTTATATTTGCAACTCCGGGTTATAATTTAAGACCGTTAGAAATGAGTGGTGCTATAGGATCTGTACAACTAAAAAAATGGAACGATATAATGAAAGTTAGATTAGAAAACACTAAACATTTTTTAAATCTATTTGCAAATAAATCTTGGTGTAGAATACAAAACGAAACAGGAGAAAGCAGTTGGTTTACCTTTGGTATTGTGTTAGATGGAGAACTTAAAGGTCGTAGAGAAGAAATAATTAATGCATTAACAAATGCTGGAATACAAAATAGACCACTTGCATCCAGAAACTTTTTAAAGCAACCTGTAATGCCTAACCTAGATCATATTGTTTCAGGAACAATGGATGCCGCAAACGACATACACGATAACGGATTCTTTGTTGGCAACGGTAGTATCGATATTAAAGAAGGTATCGATAAAATGTATGAGATAATATCAGGATTTGCAAAGTGAAATCATTAACTATCGCAACAACCTGGGGAACGAAATATTGGCCCAATCCAGTAAAGCCTTGTATAGAAAGCACGATTAAGAATTGGCCTGAACACGCAAAGATATTATTATATCCAGATGATATGTCGCAAAAATTAGATTTGCCACGTACAGAATATATTGATTTGTGTAAGGCACAACCAAAATTACAGGAGTTTATTGATAGACATAAAAACAATCCAGAACTAAATCCAAGAATAAAACAAAATGCCGAAGAACAAAAAGGTTTTGATAAAGACACATCTATATATGTTTACGATGCTGTTAGATTTAGTTATAAAGTTTTTGCCTGTATTGATGCTTGGCAAAGAACTAAACCTGATATGTTATGGTTTTTAGATGCTGATTTATTAACGTTTGAAAAAATTCCTATGACATGGTTAGAACATATTATTCCTGACACTGCCTTTACATCATATTTGGGTAGACCTAAAAAAGGATTTTCAGAAACTGGATATTATGCTTTTAATACAGCACACAAATACGCAGAAGAGTTTTTTAAAAGATGGGAACAGTATTACACAGAGGATCTATTTTTTAATATACAAAAAGGATTTTTGAATCACTTTCCTATTGCAGGTTACACAGATTCATTTACATTTGATGCAGTAAGAATTGAAATGGAGCAGGCAGGTAAAATCAAAAACGAAGATCTTAATGACGGGAGATTTGCGGGTAAAAGAAGAGCAAAACATCCTTTTATAAATTCGGAACTTGGACAATACATGGATCATATGAAAGGCTTCTCACGTAAATCAAGAATGAGTTCTAAAAGGAGTGATTTAACAACAAAACAAAACCACCCATATTGGAAAACCATAAAGGATTAGGTTTGTAAATATCGATATGAAAGCACTTATTACAGGTTGTCAAGGATTTATTGGTAAAAATTTAGCACAACATTTAAAGAAACAAGGACATTATGTCGTAGGGATAGACAAGAAACTTAAGGTCGGTGATCCTGTATTTGTTGACGAGTTTATAGGTCACGATATGGAATCTCGAATAACAATAGATAACGATTTCGAAAGAGTGTATCATCTTTCTGCAGATGTACCTAACTCAAAACAAGTAGGATCAGCACAGTTAACAACTGGAAGAAGTAATCCAATACAAACAATTCAAGCAATGGATTTTGCGGCACAAAATAATTCTCATTTTATATATGCTGTGTCGGCTATGATTTACAACACAGACTATCAAGGACATAATGGTCCAGACCTAAACGAAGACGAACATATATGGCCTGCTCAACCGGCAGGAAACATTTACGGTATGGAAAAACTTTACAATATGCAACTTGCTCAAGAGTACGCAAAAAGTTATCATATGAGAATTTCTCTACCAATATTCCATGCTATGTATGGACCACACTGTGATATTTTTTACAACTCTAAAGTAGTAGCGGCAACTTGTTTAAAAATTTTACAAGCAGATGATCCCGGAGAAATTGAAATATGGGGAGATGGATCACAGATAAGATCTTTTTGTTACATAGATGATCTTATGATTGGTCTTGATAAACTTATCGAGAATGATATTGAAATTCCAATCAATATGGGTTCCGATGAAGCAATAACAATGACACAACTTGCAGATATGTTAATCGATATATCAGGAAAAAAAATAAAGAAAAAATATCTACCGGCCGGACCTGCAGGATGTATGAGAAGGAATTCAGACAATACAAAAATAATGAAACTTACTGGCTGGAAACCAAACTATCCTCTAGAACAAGGTTTAAAAAATACATTTGAATATGTAAAAAGTCAGGTCAAATGAGAATAGCACTGTATCCGGAATATTCTAGTTTAAATGGTAGACCGGTATTTGCCGCATTGATTGAACACTTAAAATCCAAAGGTGAGAAAGTTTTTATCAACGAAGATAGAAATTGTGATGTAGCCGTTATTTGGTCGGTTCTTTGGCAAGGCAGGATGGAAGCAAACAGGAAGGTATGGGAACAATTTAGAAGCACAGGTAGACCTGTAGTGGTACTGGAAGTAGGTGGCCTAAGAAGAAATTCATCATTCAAGATGGGCATCAACGGAATAAACAGAGAAGCGGACTTTGCCAACGATACATTTGACGATAAAAGATGGCCGTTGTTTAATCATCAATTATTACCGTGGAAACAATCTGGCAATGTTATTGTTATATGTGGACAACATCATAACAGTCATCAGTGGAGAGAAAATCCTGGAATGAAATCATACTTTAAAAATTGTATAGAAGAAATTCGTAGATATACAGATAAGCCTATTGTTATAAGACCACATCCTAGAAATATTGTGCATAATTTTCCTGTAGAAAAATACAAACACGTAAGAGTAAATTTGCCAAAAAGAGATTGGGGTACTTACGATGATACCGATTTTAAAAAAATACTTAAATCGACCTGGGCCGTGGTAAATCATAGTTCTAATCCTGCCATGGAGGCAGTAATACATGGTATACCGGTATTTGTATCTGAGAAAAGTTTATGTCACGATGTTGGTAACACTGATTTATCAGATATAATGCACCCGGCAATGCCGGCTAGACAAAATTGGGCAAATCGTTTAGCATACACTGAATGGTTTACTGAAGAATTTAGAGAAGGTAAACCTTGGGCAAGAATAAGAAAAAGACTAGAGGAGAAATACATAAAAAAATAATGCAAAAGATTAATATAGGAAGACAGGACCCAGATCAGCCAATTGAGTGGACACCATATCAAGGCGAAGAAGTTATCATGAAAATGGTGATTAGAAAAGGACAAAAAATAGAGGAAAGAGAATTTTGTCCAGACAGAGTGAATGCTGTGCCTAAAGGAAATGCATACATCATTGGAAATGGACCATCGAGAAAAGATAAGTTGGATTTAGATACACTTAAGAATACAGGACAGACATACGGGTGTAATGCCTTGTATAGAGATTTTATACCTGATTATTTGTTTATGGTTGATAGATTTATATCTCAAAAAATTGTAGATGATAAAGTATTTGAGAAATGTATTTGTTATGCTCCTGCTTTAGAGTTTAACAGATCTAAAAGAAGACTACATTTAATACCTCACAATCCACATTGGATTTCGGGCTCTGCCGCTTTTTGGACTGCTTGTATGCACGGACACAAAAATATATATTTGATTGGTTTTGATTTTAGAGAATACGGTAAAGATCAATTAAACAACATATACCAGGACACTGACAATTACGGACCTAGACACAGTGATACTATATTTGAACCATGGTTACAACAATACAGAAGTATTTGTAAACGAAGACCGTATTGTAAATTTACAGTTGTACATGACAATCCACCTGATTACGTACAGGCAATTCCGTTTGAAAATCATAGTGTAATGTCTTATGCCGACTTTATCGGTAAAGTTTTAAACCAGCAGACTTAAATCTATCTCTGAACGAATAGAAATTTGCGTTGTGGTTAGAATAAGGATCTTTTAATACAGTCATTTGGTATAGATGTACCATTTCGTGTGCTAACGTTTCAATAAAATCTTGCCATTTTGGAAATTTACAATGTAATTCTATTCTGTAAAATACATCGGCCTTGTTGTATGGTATAACTCTTTGATCAAATGTGCCTTTTCTACATTGTCTATTATCCCAATCGGCAACACATCTACCCCAGTCATGATGTAATTTTTTAACATAAATCATGGTTGATGGTAATTTGTTATCGAACAGTAGTCCGTTCAACTTACGATACCAATGGGCACACGCCATACCTGTTGGCTTATATCCCACAACATTTTCTTTCACAGTTAGGGTTCTTTTGAACTGTTTTTTCAAATGCTTTTTAGTACTTCTTATTTTTTTAATCATAGGTTGACAATTTTACCATGTATGTTACAATAATATACATATTTAACCAAAATTTTGATATGCAAAAACACACAGATTTACCGTTAACAATTAACGAAGCGATTAATATATTAGCATATAATGACTTTTTTTATATCTCCAGTCCAAAATTAAAAAACGAACTGGTCAACCCACATCCAAAAGATAGAGAAACTGTGATGTCTCTGGCAAATGCACAATATCCGTGGACAGAAAAACAGGGCAAATTAGCAGTGATACTTCTTAAAAGATATCTAACTAGATTCCAAAAACACGGACTAGACATAGCGGATTTGTTACAAAATCCAAAATACGAACATCCGTTTAGAGTAATCGATTGGGGGAAAAGTATTGAAAAATTCATCGACGAAGAAAATGAATCTCAAATCGAAATAAAATTTCCGTACAACAAAAAAATCATTAACTTGATTAGGTGTCTTAAAAACAACAAAGGTATGCCAGAACGATATATGGTGTATGATCCAGAAGGCAAACATTGGACTTGTAAGCAAACAGAAGTAACAACTTATTATTTGACGCTGATTGCTATTAGGTATAATTTTAATTTTGTTGATAAAAGTTTATTTGATGATTATTTAGAAGTAAAAAAAGAAAAGTTGAGCATAAAAGATCCTTTTGTATTTTTAGAAAACAATGAATTAAAATTTAAAAACGTATCAGAACCATTTTTAGAACATTGGAAAGAAAATATAATTCATAAACCGTTGCTTCAACAAGTCGATTCTTTGAAAGAATTTTTATTCAGCACTAACAAAATAAAAGTAGAAGCAGAAACTCCTGTTGCACATAAAGTTGCACATAGTTCAGAAAGAAAAATTTGGATTAATAAAGACAAATATAGCAGAGAACAAGTAGTACAAGGCATCAAGGAATTAAATGCTTGGCCTATCATATTTCCGGTTTCAGGAGACATACTGTCGTCCACAGAAGATACACATGAGTTGTGGAATTGGATTCGAGCATTTGAAAGAATAGGCATTAATGTATGGGGAGAACTATCGTTTGGTTTTGATATCAAGCAACCAATAAGAGTATCAGACATAGACGAAATGGAGCAAGAAAAAGATTTTCTAGTTACGAGAATAAGCGATGATGTGTTTGAAACAATGTTTGAACTGCATCAGATGAGTAAACAATTTAAATATATAGATGAAAACACTAAAGTCTTATTTGTTAAAAATAAAATGCCAAGGTCATATTTAAGATCAAAAATAAGAGCTAAACTTGGCTTATGGACTATCGATGGAGTAAGAATGGGTGGCGAAACAATATACAGAACACTTGAGTATTTGCCAAGAACATTGTATTATAGTAATAGTCCGAGAAGAAATACACTAGACTTTGAGACATTATTCTAGTAAAATATAACATATCATGAGTTCTTGTAAATTGGTAATAAAAGACGAAGTAAATGTGAAGTTTGAAAACTTAGATCTAAAATGGCGACAAAAATTAGTCAATAAATTTAAGTATCAAATACCATATGCATATCATCTACCTGCTGTTAAGTTAGGAAGATGGGACGGCAAAATTGCATTCTTTCAAATGGGTGGGTCAACATATCTCAATCTAGTAAACGAAATATTACCAATACTCGAAGCGGGTGGAGTTTATGTAGAACTAGAAGACAGAAGAACAAATCATAATTTTGAGTTCCAAGCAATCAACAAAGATTATCTATCACATATCAACTGGCCAGCAAATCACCCAATGGCCGGACAGCCAATAGAATTAAGAGATTATCAAGTGGAAACAATAAACAAATTTATTGAGAACCCACAAAGCATACAAGAGATCGCCACTGGTGCAGGTAAGACCATCATAACTGCGGCACTGTGCCAATTGGTCGAACCATATGGACGCACACTTACTATTGTTCCAAATAAAAGTCTCGTCACACAGACAGAAGAAGACTTTCTTGCTTGTAACTTAGACACAGGTGTATATTATGGTGACCGTAAAGAAGTTGGAAGATATAATACAATAGCAACTTGGCAAAGTTTGAATGTATTAGAAAAGAAAGCAAAGAACGAACATAGCACAGAGTTCAAAGAATTTTGCGAAGGTATCAATACAATCATTATCGACGAAGTACATATGGCGAAGGCAGATGTTTTAAAAAGATTATTGACAGGTGCTTTTGCACATTGTGGTATACGTTGGGGACTTACAGGCACAGTACCAAAAGAAGAATATGAATTTATGGGAATTAAATGTTCACTCGGAGAAGTTACAAATAAAATACCTGCAAAGGATTTACAAGACAAAGGAGTACTTGCACAATGTAACGTAAATGTTTTACAGACACAGGATCATCCTATGTTTAAAAATTATCAAGAAGAACTGAAATGGCTAACTACGGACAGCAACAGAATGACTTGGATAGCACAAACAATAAAAGATATTTCAAGTTCAGGAAATACACTTATACTGGTTGATAGAATATCGGCAGGTGAAATATTACAAAAAAAACTAAAAGACTCTGTGTTCATATCAGGGTCAACTAAAAACACAGAAAGGAAAGAACACTACGATGAAGTGTCTACAGCACAAAGTAAAATTATTATTGCCACATATGGGGTTGCATCTGTTGGTATTAACATTCCTAGGATATTCAATCTTGTTCTTATTGAACCTGGTAAGTCCTTTGTTCGTGTGATACAAAGTATAGGAAGAGGCATACGTAAAGCAGAAGATAAAGATCACGTACAAATCTGGGATATTACAAGCAGTTGTAAGTTTGCAAAAAGACATCTAACACAAAGAAAAAAGTTTTACAAAGAGGCAAATTATCCGTATAATATAGAAAAAATAGATTATGAAAATCCTTACACTAGATAATATATCTTATAATATAGAAAAAATACCTGAATACGTCGACGACTCTTTAAGGTTCTCGGTACTTGATAATTCAAATCCTGAAGATCCAGACCATTTTTTTATTCCGTTAATATTTTTAGAAAGTTTCAATGCTCCAGCGGCAGTGTTGCAAATAGGCAAATACAAAATCAAAATGCCATTGGATTGGAAAATGGTTGTTGGCGAAGCAGAGCAAGGTGAACTTCACGTACTGCCTATAACAAGTTTGAATGACAGAGGATTTGATGCATTCTTGTTCAACCCATTATCAAGCGGTAAACCCGAATTTGACAATGTCGATATCATAGATATCTATCAAGAAGTAAAATGGTACTTTCCAAAAATTAAATCTGGACAAATATTATGTGTACCTTTAGAAAATAAACCTAAACCACAGTGTGCATATTTTGTAAAAGATATTTCTAGGCAGTGTGAACTTATTGATTACAGTGCAGTATGGTAGGAACACGCAAAGGACAGTCTGTTACTATACCTGCTCCTTGTTGTATTATTCCAAATCATAATGATAGAAAGGTTCCGGTTTGGCTTGATAGAGGACAATGGTATCAAGATTTATTGGAACATTTTCACAACCATAATTACGATGTCCATAAAACAATAATTAAAGAAGGAGAAATTACCATTCGCTTTAACAATAGGAATCATGCTATACTATTTTTACTAACTTATGAACAAAGAAATCAAACAGAAGA
>Ga0208405_1000240_pt1 | contig 9713 bp, 13 predicted proteins | sample ETNtaG_32_FD_185766 | JGI IMG/M metagenome (GOLD analysis project Ga0208405, IMG submission 185766) | Marine microbial and viral communities from oxygen minimum zone, Eastern Pacific Ocean - ETNP201302PF84A (SPAdes) (version 2) | ecosystem: Environmental > Aquatic > Marine > Oceanic ... | reverse complement strand
ACTCACCTAGAGTAGGTCATATTCATAGAAAAAAAATGTCAATAGAATATTGCGTGTCAATTATAGAATGGGTGCTTAAACAAAAACATAGAGTAAAAGATATTACAGTATGTCCATAAATAAATTAAATATTAGATATCATAAAAACGCATTTATTGATATTGAAAGAATACTTTACGAAATGCAAATACTACCTCAATATGAGGAACAGTTAGCACTACAAACAGCACTAGGTACTAAATTAACAGGTGAAGGTGCATTATCTGATTTAGATGATGTAAGCGAAAATATGTTTACTGAATTTATCTATAATATGCCATATACTAATTCTATATTAACGGCACATAATGTTTATCGTGCTAGAATTATGAATTTAGGACCCAAAACTAATTACACTTATCATCAAGATCCCACTAAGAGATTTCACATACCTTTAATTACAAATGACAGTTGTTTTTTTGTAATAGATGATAAAGTTGTGCGGTATCCTGCAAATGGTAATTATTATATTGTAGATACAACTAAATTACACACAGCAATTAATGCGTCAAGCGAAAATAGAGTGCATATTGTAGGATGTATTGATGAATAGAGGATATAAGTCTTATTATAAAGACTGGTTAGGTGTTGATCTTGTTAACTTAAAGTCTGATATAAAATTAGATATAGAGTGTAATGGTTGGCAAAGTTTAAAAGACGATCTTTCTGAATATAATAGTATAGAAGTTTTACTATCTGGTGGTGTTGATTCTATGTTTGATTGTAAAATATTAAAAAGACTTGATATACCATTTCATGCTACAACTTATAGATATGATAACGATTATAATGATTGGGAAGTAAAAACAGCAGAAAAGTTTTGTAGAGAAAATAATATAAAACATTATATACAAGACTTTAATATGACAAATTTTTTAGAGAGTGGTGAGTTTGAGATATATGCTGATCACGGCGAAACTTCATCGCCCCACTATGCATCCTTCTTTAAGATGTATAGACAAACAAAAGCAGATATGATTATTGCAGATGGTAACCCACCTGTTGTCTTACTAGATGATAGAGACTTAAACCATGTAGAGGCAGAAGCAAAGTGTGTAGAGATAGAAGATCATAAAATAAAAAAGAAACATTATGGCGTACAGACAATAGGTAAACACGAATATCCTATAATATGTTTTGGTATGCAGGCAAATATAGGATCACAATTAAATTACATAGAGAAAATAAAACAACCTGCTATTCTTATGTTATCTTACTATACACCTAAAATATTTTTAGACGGTTGTAAAAAAGTTATAGAGTATCAGAAAAAATTTAAAGAAGATAATCCTGATGATCTCAGATGGCCGTATTTTTTTGATGACGATATAGGTAAACATATATTATATAATTATGTGTATGATGTAGATTTACCTAAAATAGAACCTAAAACAGGATTTGAAAAGATAAAAAAACATTATAAGTATAATATAGGTAAGAGTTTTGACGAGTTATTTAGAGAACCTTTACAAGAGAAATTTCCTAATACAATGTATGATACAAGTATAGGCGGTGTAATCAATGATTTATAGAGTAGATTTTGAAACTATACAGAAAGTTTGGCGAGAAAACTTATGGGTTGATGGTGATAGTGCTGATAAAAGATACAATAGAATAAAGATAGATGGTAAATTTGATCAGGATATGGCAGAAAAAACTGTAATGTATTGGGCATATAGACTTGATGACGAAATAGTAGGTGTAAACTCAGGTTATAAATCGTGTGAAAATTATTATAGAAGTCGAGGTCTTTGGGTGACACCTAGATTTAGAGGGGCAGGATTTGCAAAATCTTTACTTGATGTTGCGATTGGTGAAAGTATATTCTGGAATTGTAGATATATATGGTCGTATCCTAGAGAAGAGTCATTACCAGTGTATGAAAGTATGGGATTTGAGAAAAAAACTGACTTTCAAGTGGCATCCTATGGGTTTAATTGCATAGCGATAAAAGATAATAACCTTTATAAATAGTATTATGGCAACACCATCAGGAGCAATTAGTTTTGAAGATTTAAGGAATGAGTTTGGTCAACCCCAAGCAAATAATTCTCTTAATAATTACTACAGCGGAGGAACTGCTTTAGGGGCACCCCTTGCAAATGTACCAGCAAGTGGTAGTGCAATCTCTATGTCTGAGTTAAGAATTATTGAAAAAACATCAAATAGTGGTAATCAGATAAATGCTGCTAGTGGCGTACCGAATGGTACTCATTTAATATTTTTTACTAACGGTACTTGTCATTCAACTAGCACTGGTACTGCCGCTTTATATGTGCCTGGTAGTAGAACAGGTGCAACAACAGTTGTCATAAATCATCAAGTCGCCGGTAAAGGAGGCAACGGTGGTTCTGGTCAATCAGTATCACACAGCGCCAATAGTAATGCCGCAGGAACTGGTAGTGCTGGAAATGGTAGTGGTGGTGGTACAGCAGTCTCATTAGGATCGCCTACACACCTTGATAACAATTCAAATATTCGTGCAGGTTCAGGTGGAGGTGCAGGAGGTTCTGCTTTTGGGGCACCTATAACAGGATTTATTAGTAATGGTATAACTTGTACATCAACAAATTTAAAAGGTATTGTAACCAACACAAACGGATCAACGAGATTTACAATCGGTTCTGGCGGTTCTGGCGGTGGAGGAGGAAACTCTAGTATCACAAACTCTGCTGATGGTAGTGCTGGTGGTGCCGGTGGCGGTGGTCATACAACTAATTTTGCAAACGGAAATAGAAATGTGACTCAAGCAGGTACTCAATGTACTTCTAATACTTCTTACTTTAATAATAGAAGTGTAAGAATGGTTGCAAACGGAAATTCTGGTAGTGTTCCTAGTGGCGGAGGATCAGGATTTGGTGGTAATACAAATGGTGCGAGTGGCGGATCAGATGGCAACTCTGGTGGTAATACAGGTGCTGCAAACGGAAGTACAAACTTCCCAACGATATCTGAAAACGGTAATTCAGTTTCTAATTTATCAGGTGTTGGTGGTGATGGTGGTTCTGCTGGGGGAGCAGGAAATGCAATCGCAGGATGGAATTCGTTTAATGTAACCGTACACGGTATCGCTTCAACACAAGGCACTTATACAGGAGGAATATCATAATGGCAATAACTTGGAGAGTAGCAGAAGCAAATGAAAACGGAACTTTATTAGAGTTTAAAGAAGATGGTCATAAAGTATGGATACGAATGAGTGAAAAGTTTACAAGTAAAGATACTGTAGGAATTTTAGATTATGAAGATATACACAAATATTTAGCACTACATACAGATAAAGTAAAAGAATTATTTGCTGCTAAAGAAGAGGATGACTTTAAAGACGAAGGTGTATTTGAGTTATGAAAATAGATATAGGTTCGCTACCGGATCAACCTGAACTTAAAATGAAAACTCTGACCGAAGAGGTAGCGAAGAGAGTACAGTTTAAAGAAAAAGGTAAAACATTAACTTATTCAACAACCTTTGAATTTGATGATGTAAATTTAGACAATAAGTATATAAATTCAACTGAAGGATTTACAGTATTATTTTGTGAAAGTGGTGAAATTAATATTAATGAAATTAGAACTATGCGAGAAAGTGATATTTTAATATGTTCGACATTAGGAGCAACTTATAATATGCGTAGTCTGGACCCTAGTGGAGGAAAAATATATGCCTTTATATAGAAGATTGAATGTAGCAGATGAAGCAACAATCAACGAACCTATCTTAGAAGAAACAATCGCAAACGCAACTGGCGGTAATGTTAGAACCTCAGGTGTAAGACTTATTCAAAAAAATATAGTAGTTAGATGTTTACCTAACATTTACTACAATACGATTGAAGATGGTGAAGGTCCTATCTTTAATAATCACGCTGTTCCTGAATATTGTAGAACAAATTTATCTGTACAAGTTATCTGGCCAGGAGGGTTATCTTTTAAACTTGATGATGATGAAGAGTTTGTAATACCACCAGGAGGATATCAAACTTTAAACGATAATAATAATTTTGTAATTAAACATAAAAACGAAATTGTCATAGGTAACAAAGGTAGTAAGTTAGATAATATTACATATGATGGCGACCAGATATACTTTGGTAATAGACAATACACAAATGGTCTTGCAAATTTTAATGGTGGGTTTTACTTCTTTCTAGGTATCATTCACGATATCACATATTCTGCTCAAGCATGGTACCCAAGAATAGTTAAACATATTACTATAAATGGTACAGAGGTTACAAGAGACGATAACACTATACAATCATTTTTGTATATTACAAAAGGCACAGTAAATGTTAAAGAAGGTGTGACCGATAGAAACTTTAAAAAAGAATCTTGCCTACTATTACAAAAAGGCAAAACTTATACAATATCACAAGTTGGTGATGAACCTATGGATGTTTATGAATTTAAATCTGTTAAGAAAGCCGCTACTAACTAAAAGAGGTCTAGATAATGTTAAATTAGCAGGTCGAGAAGCGTGGGAGTCTACCGTTTTTCAACTTACAATTTATACACTTGCGATATGTTTTTTATTATTCTATCCTGTTAATTATATCTTAGCACCATTTACTTCTATTTCAGTTTCACTTGTTATGGGATTTGCAATCGGTATATTTTTGCATAGAGGTTTTGTACATAAACAATTTAAGACTTACTCTTGGTTACAAAAACCTGCCTTATTTATTGCAAGTATGGTAATGTTTACAACTTCTATTCGTTGGTCTTTTGCTCATATGTATCATCATAAGTTTGTAGATACAGACCAAGACCCACATAATCCTATGAGTATAGGTCTTATAGGTTCTGCATTTCCTATATTTTGGAATAAATTTCCTGTATCAATGCGAGATATGTTAAGACTTAAAAGTCATTTTAAAGACCCATATCATAGATTTATGGAAAAATATTTTGCATATGTAGTTATAGGATTTTATAGTTTACTCGCACTAATCAGTTTTGAGTTTTTTGTTTACTTTGTATTAGGTTGTGCATTGACTAATATATTTGTTGCTATGGTAAATCAACTTCACGCTTGGGGCAACCCTGAAGGTGTATGGTGGTCGTTGATATCTGGCGGAGAGGGTTTTCATAATAAACACCACGAGAATATGAGAGACTATAAAGATGGTAGTCCTTTTATCTGGTTTATAGAGATGGTAAAAAAGAATGAACGAAGATGAAAGAATAAAAAAGTTAATGAGAGCAGGTCTACACGACCCTAAAAATGATTATAAGTTATTCATAAAAGAAACTAACTGGCGTGCTAAACCTAAAGAACCTAAAGAAACAGATATTAACTATAAACAAGTAATAAAAGATTTAAAAGATCAAGACCCTACTCAATGTGAATTTTTTAGAAGTCCTTGGAAATATAATGAGAGTTCAATTAAGATAACAAATGACAAAGAGTACATTCAACTACTAGAAAGTATGGTAGAGGAGTTAAGGGATCAAGTTAATTATAAAGATGAAGAATGGTACTGGTATTGGATACCTGAAAGATTAAAATATAAATTATTATCTGAAGAACAGAAACACGAAATAGATTTATTGAAAGATGAAAACGCTGAATTAAAATCTAAGAATATGCATTATCTAAAAAATATTGCAAGATGGCGAAAAGTCGCAAGACATTTAAAAGAAATTATATTAACATTAGATTATGAAACAAATAATACTTCACACAGGAAGGTGCGGATCAACAAAACTGTGGGCGATACTTGATAGATATTATCGTGCTAAATATAGTGGCGATAATACTGAAGGTTCTTTAAAAAAATTAAATAGACGATATAATCTTTTAGAAGATAACTATTTTGGTTTATTTGAATTCTATTCCCCTAGATTTTGTGAAATGCGAGTTAAGTATCCTTGGTTATCTGTACGAGTTAAACAGAAAGATGGTCTATACCCTGGTCACAATATAACACCAGAACAAGATAAAGAGTGGACTAATCTGAGGTTTGAGGCGTGGGATTATGTTCATCATATTACTTGCGATCACTTCAATAAAAACTATCTTATAAAGTACCCACCGTTCTCACCTACATATGAAGAAGAACGGGCATATCACGAAGGTAGAATGAAACTTGAAGATTTTGAAATGAATATACCACCTACTGATGGTACAGATTTTATAATATTAAGAAGAAGAAATAAGATTGAACAAGGTATATCTAGATGGTTGACACAAAAAACTAATCTATACTTTACTGAAAGAGATAGAGATAAAACTGAGTTAGTGAATAGGACTAAAAAGATATACAGTAAAAGATTATCATTTAAAGTGCCAGCGTGGGCAGAACACACAGGTATAGTATTGATTGATAAACTGATGGACAGACTTGTAGATCATCTCAAGAAGGTATCTACAAACATACGAGAGATATATTATGAAGATATAGCAGATTTAGAACCCTACGAAGTTCTTGAATTTATGGGTATAACTGACTATGAGAAGTATTTAGATAAGGAGTTTACTATACCATTTATTAAAACCTGGACGAGATAAAGGTTATAAATAGTATTATGGCAACGATAGCAAACTTACAAATGGATCAAGGTGCGGACTTCACAACCACGATTAATCTAGACAATGTAGATGGCACAAACTTTGATTTGACTGGATATACAGTAAAATCTCAACTGGCAAAGACTTATGCGAGTTCTACAAAAACAACTATAAGCGCAAGTATCACTAATGCTAGCGGTGGTGAAATTACTTTAACTATGTCTAATTCTGCAACAAGTGCTCTTGCTGCCGGCAGATATGTATATGATGTAGAAATTACCCAGACTTCTGGTGGGGCGAAAACCAGAGTTATTGAGGGACAAATAACAGTTCACCCACAGGTAACTAGTACTTAAAGGAGATAAGATATGGTAACAGCGAAAGTTGGAACTTCATCATCATTCGGCGCTACAGTAGATTCAGGTGGGACTAGAGGTACGGTAACTGTAAAATCAGGTGCTGCAACACCTAGTACACTCGCAGGATTGACAGATGTTGACGCAACTACGGTTGCTGATGGTTCTATTATTATGTTCAATAGTGCAACAAGTAAATTTACAACCACTACCTCGATTGAACCTGCAACTGGTGGTACAATAATCATCAATGGTGGAAGTTTTTAGGAGAGATAAATGGCAACGATATTAAAAATTAAAAGATCAACGGCATCCGGCACTAGTGCTCCTGTAAGTTTATCAGCAGGGGAATTAGCGATATCGTATGGTACCGGAACATCCGGTAATAACGGACAAAGATTATTCGTAGGCGATCACGATGGAAATGATGTACTCGTAATTGGCGGTAAATATTTTTCTGATCTTGCAGATCACACATTAGGAACATTAACTGCAAGTTCTGCTGTACTCGTAGATTCAAATAGTGCAATCGACACTATGAAGATAGGAAACAGTACAACTGTTGGAGGTACATTAGAATTACAAGAAGGAACTAACAACGGTTCTAATTCAGTTTCAATAAAAGCACCTAACTCAGTCGCTTCAGATTTAACTTTAACATTACCAGGTACCGATGGTTCTGCTGGTCAACCAATCGTAACCGATGGTTCTGGAAATTTATCTTTCGGCACAATTACAACTGCAATTAATATTGCTGCTGATAGTGGTTCTACTGACGGTGTTAGTACTGAAGAGACAATTACTTTTGAAGGTGGTACAGGTATTGATACAACTGTTACCAATAACAAGATTTCAACTGCAATAGATTCAACTGTTGCAACATTAACAGGTTCGCAAACACTTACAAATAAAACACTTGCAAGTCCTATTTTCACTACAAACTTCTCAATCGGTTCTGCTGAAATAACAGAAGCAGAGTTAGAACAACTTGACGGTGTAACCGCCGGTACTGTTTCTGCTTCTAAAGTAATGGTTGTTGATTCAGATAAAGATATTACAGGTGCTAGAAATATTACTATAACAGGTGAATTAGACGCCGCTTCATTAGATGTATCGGGTGATGTAGATGTTGATGGTACTTTAGAAACAGACGCATTAACTATTAACGGCACAGCGGTAACTTCTACTGCAACAGAATTAAATTTACTAGATGGTATTACTGCTGGTACAGTTTCAACTTCTAAAGCAGTTATTGTGGATGCTAATAAAGATATTACTGGTTTTAGAAACATAGGTAATACAGGAACGATTACTACCACTGGTGTTATAACTGCCGGCGGATTTACAATCGGTTCTGCAACTATGGTAGAATCAGACCTTGAACAAGTAGAAGATATTACTGCTGGTACTGCCGCTGCTTCTAAAGCAGTCGTACTTGACGCAAACAGAGATATCGCAACAATAAGAAATATAACTTCAGATGGTACAATCACAGGTGCTGCTGGTACATTTACAGGTAATGTTATTATTGGTAATGGTGCATACATTGGTTCAACTAGTGATACGGATGCAATACAAATTGAGGCAGATGGTGATGTCGTATTAAGTCAAGACCTCGCTGTAACCGGTTCGCATACTGTAACCGGTGCAACTGTATTAAACGGTGCGGTCACATTAGGGGATGCCTCTGCTGATACTATTACTGTAACCGGTACTGCTGCTTTCACACAATCTGCTACATTTAATGGAGGACTTGCTGTTGCTTCTGGTCAAACGATTGATTTCAATGCAAACAGATTAACTGAGGTCGCTGATCCTACACAAGCACAAGACGCTGCCACTAAGGCATATGTTGACGCTGTTAAATCAGGATTAGATGTTAAAGATTCAGTTAAAGTTGCAAGTGCTGCTGCTCTTGCTGCTTCAACATATGCAAACGGCACAAATGGTGTCGGCGCTACATTAACTGCAAATGCAAATGGTGCTCTTACTATTGACGGCGTAGCGATGTCAACAAATGATAGAGTATTAATTAAAGATCAGACAGACGCTGCACAAAATGGTGTTTATGTAGTAACCAATGCTGGTGGTGCTTCAGCAACTTTCGTATTAACAAGAGCAACAGATACAGATTCAGCGGCAGAAATGACTGGCGGTACTTTTGTATTTGCTGAACAAGGTACTGCTAATGCTGATAACGGTTTCGTATTTACTCATAATGGTTCGCCTACTATGGGTACAACAGATTTAACTGTATCTCAATTCTCTGGCGCTGGTCAAATTACTGCTGGTGCTGCATTAACAAAAACTGGTAATACTTTAAATGTTGCTGTAGATGATTCTTCAGTAGAAATTAATTCGGATGCATTAAGAGTTAAAGCAAGTGGTATTACAAATGCTATGTTAGCAGGTAGTATTGATCTAACTGCAAAAGTAACCGGCATACTTCCTGTTGCTAACGGAGGTACAGGCGCTTCTAGTTTAACTGCAAATAGACTAGTAATGGCAAACGGCACAGGTGCAATAACTGTACTTGCTGCTGGTACTGCAGGTCAAGTAATGGTTTCAAACGGTGCTTCGGCACCTGCGTTTGCAGATGTTGACGGAGGTACATATTAATAATTAAGAAAGTGAATATATAATGACAAAGTATGATGACGCTCAAACTATAACAGGTGAAGTAAACATAAATTATGTTCTGACTGCTTACTCAAAGAAACTTACGAGTGTTATGGGTGAGAATATTTTATTACAGGCAAAGTTATCTGAAGTAGAAGATCAGAATATTAATTTAACAAATGAATTAAC
>Ga0208405_1000239_pt1 | contig 9717 bp, 7 predicted proteins | sample ETNtaG_32_FD_185766 | JGI IMG/M metagenome (GOLD analysis project Ga0208405, IMG submission 185766) | Marine microbial and viral communities from oxygen minimum zone, Eastern Pacific Ocean - ETNP201302PF84A (SPAdes) (version 2) | ecosystem: Environmental > Aquatic > Marine > Oceanic ... | reverse complement strand
AAAGGCAATTTCTATTGCGGGACACGAAAACTATGTGCAGACTGTTCGTGGTGCAGGATATAGATTTTCTATCCAGCTAGATAAATCAACTTAGGGTAAGAGTATTGCGTCCAGGATTACGTGAAGAGATTTGGCGAGTTGCTCGTGTTCTTTTTATAGTTTCATTACTCGGCTGGAGTATGGATTTGTATTTCGAGTTTTTTCTTCTTGGTTTATTTATCTATTTTATTTGGTCTTTCAGAAAAATTACGAAAATCTTTGCTTGGGTCGATGGTGGAATGAGGGGTATACCACCGGGAGGAAATGGTATCTGGGGTGATATCACCGAAATACTTAATCGTCAGCGAAAACGACATCGAAAAGCGAAAGATAAACTTTCATCAGCCATTCGTCGAGTTACACAGATAGTGGAATCGATAGATGATGGAATTGTGATTTTAAATCAGGACAGAACAATAGATTCTTGGAATCAAGCGGCAACTAAATTTCTTGGAGTAAGAAAAAGTGACAGGGGGATATCTATTTTTAATTTAATAAGAGATCCTGATTTTGTGGCGTATTTGTCAAGCTCTGAGACCTTGGAGCCAGTTCAAGTGAATCTACCAAATAACATAGAGAGGACACTGCAAATCTCAGCATCAATGGTTGGTGACAAAGATATAGTGTTGGTAATAACTGATATTACAAAATTTTCCAATATCGACCGGTTAAAATCAGAATTTGTAAGTAATGTATCTCATGAATTAAGAACGCCACTGACTGTTTTTAGGGGCTATTTGGAATCACTGGATGGCAAAGGAAAAAAATCATCTGCTGAATCTTTAGCCATGCAACAAATGCTTGAACAGGTTAACCGCATGGAAGTTCTCGCTAATGATCTTTCAATATTATCAGCTATGGAAGAGACAGACAGTGCGGTGCACATTGAAACGTTCAATTTGAGAGTATTGATTGAAGAACTAGTTGTTGAAAGTAAAAAACTTGGAAACAGTAAACATGTCTTTTCCCTGGAACTTTCCGAGTGCCAAATTACTGGAGATTTAAAGGGTATGAGAGCTGCCTTTGGGAATATTATTTCTAATGCGGTTTTACATAATCCTGAGGGAGTGAGTATTGAAATTACTCTTACGGTAGAAAGCGAGGGAGCACTTATAATAGTTAGAGATAATGGTGTAGGGCTTGCTTTAGACGATATCCCAAGACTAACAGAACGATTTTTTAGGGGGGATAAAAGTAGAAACTTTGCAACAGGTGGAAGTGGTCTCGGCTTGGCTATTGCGAAACATGCAATCAATCGTTCGGGAGGACGCCTGGATATCTCTGGAAATGTTGGTGAGGGCGCAAAATTTTCAGTTTGGCTTCCATATCGCGAGGGACTCTAATACTTTATTTAAGTTGGTCGAGTTCGAGGAGCACTTTTATTTGCGAACGCCTCTAGTCGAGCATTCGACTCGGGTTGAGTGTTCACTATTCCTGCAACAACAGCCTCTGAGTAAGCAGCATCCAAAGCTGACATATTTTGCATATGGCTTATTGCTGAACATATTGCAAAATTAGATAGAACAGGATTTTCAGCTGCTGCCCGTGCTACTTTCATCGCCATCTCTTCGCTATCCTCAACAAGATACTGACATAGCCCAACATCGACTGCTTCCTGTTGTTTATATACACGACCTGTAAGCATCATATCAATCATTCTAGCTTTACCAACCAAATCGGCTACACGAATAGTTGCGCCTCCACCAGTAAACAAACCTCTTTGGCCCTCTGGTAGTGCAAAATAGGTTGATTGATCTGCAACTCGAACATGAGCTGAGGATGCAAGTTCAAGTCCGCCTCCAACAACAGCACCTTTCAATGCTGCAATAATTGGCACGCCACCATATTCCATTTTGTTAAAGGCTTCATGCCATCTGAGACAAACATGCATAAATTCTTCAGGTCGTCTTTGTTCATTGTGATGTTCAATTAAATCGAGTCCAGCACAAAAATGATCTCCCTCTGCTTTTAAAACAATCGCTCTTGCCCCCATTCTCGGAAGTCTTGAAAATACTTCTATTAGTTCTTCAATCGTTTGAGCATTAAGTGCATTACGTTTTTTCGCCCTTGAAAGCACTACTTGAACAATTCCATTTTCATCCGCAGAGAGCATCAGATTTTCAATTTCAAAGCTATCAATCTTTTCGAGCATTATTTTTCCTTGTTATTGGCATGAGCTTGATTACTGCCCATTATAAGTTCTTAATATTTTGAGTCTAGAATAATGTGATTAGCATTGAGCGCTTCTTGCACGCACTCGAAGTTCATATTTTTGTATCTTACCGGTCGCGGTTTTTGGTAATTCACAAAAAATCACTTTTTTCGGTCTTTTGAATCCAGCAAGATGCTCTCGACAAAATGACTCTATCTCATTTTCAGATAGTGACTTACCATCAATCAATTCTATGAATGCACAAGGTACTTCTCCCCATTTTTCGTCTGGTAAAGCAACAACTGCAGCAAGTGATATCGATTCATGTTTATGCAGCACATCTTCTATTTCAACTGAAGAAATATTTTCCCCGCCTGAAATAATGATATCTTTTAATCGATCCTTTATTTCTATATATCCATCTGGATGCATGACTGCGATATCACCAGTATGGAACCAACCATTTTTAAAAACAGTTTCTGTGGTACTCAAATCTTTTAGATAACCCTTCATAATAGTGTTTCCTCGAATGAGAATCTCACCTGTATGTATACCGTCTTGTGCTACTTGCTCTCCCGAGTCTAGATCAACAACCTTCAAACCTGACGTGTGAACCATCCCAACTCCTTGCCTCGCCTTCAGTTGAGCTTTTTTATCATTTTGTAAATCATTCCAGTCAGAATTCCATGTGCTCATGACGGTATGGCCGTATGTTTCTGTCAGACCATAAACCTGAGTGACATTGAATCCAAGCCGTTCGATACCTTGGAGAATGGATGCTGGAGGTGGTGCACCTGCAGTCATGATTTCTACTGGATATCGACATTTAAAAACTCTTGCGGCAGGTGAGTTTAGTAACATATTGAGTACAATTGGCGCTCCACCAAAATGGGTTATTTTGTGGGTAGTGATTGAGTTAAATATTTCTTCTGGAATGATTGCTCTCGTGCAAAACATTGTCCCTGCTAGTGCTGCCATCGTCCATGCATGACCCCAGCCATTACAGTGGAAAAGGGGTACGGTATAAAGATATTTAGGATGTTTTGGTAGATTCCAATCCGTAATTGTACCCATTGACATAAGATATGAACCTCGATGATGGTAAACCACACCTTTCGGCTTGCCTGACGTACCTGAAGTATAGTTCAGACTAATTGCATCCCACTCGTCATTAGGGAGCTGCCAAGGGAATTTCACATCACCATGTTCGATAAATTCGTCATACGAAATATTGCCGATGGATTTAGGCGCTTGAGAATTTTGATAATCTAAAATATCAACAATAAATATATTCTGATTTTTTATTGTCTTTATTGCTTTCGCTGCTTCTGGCGCGAGCTCGCAATCGACTATAAATACTTTTGCGTCGCTGTGATTCAAAATGTAACCAATAGTCTCTGAATCTAATCGAGTATTAATCGTATTAAGAACAGCTCCTGACATTGGTACACCAAAGTGTGCTTCAATCATTTCTGGTGTGTTTGCCGAGAGTATTGAAACTGTATCACCTCTCTTGATACCAAACTTTGTTAATGCAGAGGCGAGTTTTATCGTCCTATCAAAGAGCTCCCGCCATGAGTACTGTATCTCTCCGTAAACTACAGCGGGATGATTTGGAAATACTTTTGCAGATCTTTCAATAAAGCTAAGAGGAGTTAGCGCTTGGAAATTTGCATTTGCTTTATCAAATTTATCGTATTCTTTTATAGTCATATGCGCCTTAGAGAGCATTAGTCATGTTGTTGAGATTATCACAGATCAATGTTGATTATGAGTGAAATATAATGTGATCGAGCTCTATGATGGACTTAGACAGAGTTAAATTTAAAAGATAAGGGAGCTCTCGCGGCTCCCTTTTTAAAATGTAAGCTAATTAGAATTTGTGCTCTAATCCTACACCCAAAGAAGAAAACTCATCTTTCTCTGAATCAGACATAGTGTCTTCATTTTGTGTATAAAAAGCAAAAACCTTTGTGTTTTTAGCAAACTTATGGTCAGCCCCGATTGAAAATGTGTCCTCATCATGAGTGTCGCCATTAAGCGAACCAAATTGAACCTTAATAGTAGTTTTACTTGATGATTTATAGGAGAGGCTTCCAAAATATCCTGTCTCATTATTTAGATCAACATTGTCATCAGTATCTTGATACATTAAACCAATCTGAAATTTCCCAATTTTGTATTGAGAGACAAGTCGAGTGAGGTCTTTTTTGTCAATGTCTTTATCTCCCGAAATACTCAAGTAAAGATCATCTTTCTCATAATTAATGGAATAGGAAATACCGTCGTTTATTGACGAATCTGCTGAACCATCACCAGTTAAATCGCTTCCTTCACCAGGAACGAATGCAACCATAGAAGTAAAGTTGGATAAATTTGGAGTTCTGTAAATAACTATATTTGATACTCTATTTTCACCTTCAAATGTGTTTTTAATGTCACCCTCTAAATCATTGAATAGATCAATTTTCTTTTGGGCAAGTTTTGCAGGCGTATCATGTTTTCCTGTAAACAGAGTTCCATACTGACTCTTTATGCCTACAAATGAATTTCTTTGTTTGAAGCTTTGACCTTTGCAATCTCCATCATCAATACATATCTCGTATTCAACTTGATAGATCACCTCAAGATTGTCGCCTATACCATTCGAGCCTTTTATGCCTAGTCTCGATGCATTACTGTTTAAATTCCACTGGCTAGCTCCGTTATCATCAGAATTAGTAATTGATAGGTTTGCTTTACCGTAAATATCGGCGGTTTCTGCGAACGCATCAAAGGTTAGAAAAGATAAACCGGTTAGAGTTAAAAATAGACTTACACTTTTATTCATAATTTCCTCACTTAAATTTTTCAAAGCTGTTTACTTAATAAAGAGTCCTCACAATATTCGATAAATATTGCATTTTTATTACAAAGCACAAAATAAATTCCTTTGTAATATTTCTGAAACATTTATGCCCTATGATTTAAATGTGAATAAAACTAATTCAAATTAAGGAGAATTAATGTGAGTTCAAAATTTTCAGTTATATCACTTTCAATGTTTATCTTTTTCTTTACATCCTTAATGCAAACTCAAGTGTTCGCAAGAGATGGTATTCAAGTAGTTGGATCTTCAACGGTCTATCCATTTTCAACAGTAGTCGCAGAGAGATATGGAAGATCTAGTGGCAAGTTGACACCTACAATTGAATCAACTGGATCGGGGGGAGGGATGAAGTTATTTTGCTCCGGCGTTGGAATAAATCACCCAGATATCACAAACTCATCCCGTAGAATGAAGAAATCAGAGTTCGACACTTGTATGAAGAATGGTGTAGAGGAAATTATAGAAGTTCAAATCGGATATGATGGAATTGTGATTGCTAATGCTCTGAAAGCTGCAGATCTTAATATTTCTCGAAAAGATCTGTTTCTTGCACTTGCTGAGATGGTTCCAACTGAAAAAGAGGGGGAGTTGATAGAAAATCCATATACTTCATGGAAAGAGGTGAACTCAGACTTACCAGATCTTGAAATCGAGGTTTTGGGACCTCCACCAACGTCTGGCACGCGTGATGCATTTGCTGAACTCGGATTAGAGGGAGGATGCAAAACCTTCGATTGGATTGCGAAACTCAAGAAGTCTGATAAAAATGAATATAAACGAATATGTCATACGATAAGAGAGGACGGACATTACATCGAGGCGGGTGAGAATGATAACTTAATCGTTCAAAAACTAAACGCTAATCCGGATGCTTTGGGTATTTTTGGATTTAGTTTTCTCGATCAAAATGCAGATAAGGTAAAAGGTTCAAAAATTGAATCAATCGATCCAACTTTTGATTCTATTGCTGACAAATCCTACTCAATATCAAGACCTCTGTATTTTTATGTTAAAAAAGCTCACATAGGCGTTGTCCCAGGAATAGAAGGATTTCTTCGAGAATTTACAAGCGAGAGAGCTTGGGGCGAAGATGGTTATCTTGCTGATAAAGGAATGATACCGCTTCCAGAGGAGGAAAGATTTTTAGCTGCTAAAAACACCAGAGATTTAATTCCTATGACTGGGAAAGAAGCATTGCAATAAGTTTTTTAGTCTGACAAAGTAGATCCTGATTTGTTCAGGATCTACTTGAAAAGGAATACACTCCATGCAAACTAGCACGCTCGTGCTTTTTTTATTTGTAATTGCAGTCTTTGCATTTTACTCAAGCCAAAATAGATCTATATCTATCGCAGGAAAGCTTGGGGGTATAAGAAAGCTTTCCTCCTTGCCGAGTTACTATGGAACTTACTCTGTATTGCTAACTTTAGTTCCCGTATTACTTTTTATTAGTCTTTGGATCTCATTGGATCAGTTGGTTATTGAGAGGCTTGTGGTTGAAAAAATTCCGAAGGAGTATGTTCCTTTAAACACCTCTGATTATCAGCTCATGATTAACAAAATCATGAGCATCTCTGGAGGGATAATAAAGAATGATTCAGTACCCTCATGGCAGCTCGATGCTGCTGTGAGAATGCAACAGTTGAGTGTTATATCTCAATGGTCGATAACGTGTTTATCCATCTTTATGGCAAGTATCCTTGTTTACTGGGGTTTTCGTAGAGTTTCAGAAAATTTTAACGCTCGACCTGTAGTCGAGACAATAATGGAAAGGATGCTATTAGCCTCCGCTTGCATTGCGATTTTTACTACTATTGGGATTATTTTTTCGGTTTTATTTGAATCAATCCAATTTTTTAGAAAAGTTCCTCTATTTGATTTCATTTTTGGTTTGGAGTGGAGTCCGCAAACTGCTATCAGAGAGGATCAAGTGGGTTCATCTGGAAGTTTTGGCGCAGTTCCTCTCTTCGTTGGAACCATTTTAATTTCGTTCGTAGCGATGGTTATTGCTGTACCGATAGGCTTAATGTCTGCAATATATCTTGCTGAGTATGCAAATACGAGTGTAAGAGCATTTGCAAAGCCAGCACTTGAAATTCTTGCAGGCATTCCCACCGTAGTATATGGCTTTTTTGCTGCAATTACAGTGGCTCCAGTTCTTCGAGATTTTGGCGAGTCAGTAGGACTTGATATTGCATCAGAAAGTGCGCTCGCTGCAGGTGCAGTAATGGGAATAATGATAATCCCTTTTATATCATCGATTGCCGACGATGTCATAAGCGCAGTTCCACAAAGCATGCGTGATGGCTCTTTGGCAATGGGAGCAACACACTCCGAAACTGTTAAACGAGTAGTTATTCCTGCAGCGTTGCCTGGAATAGTAGGTGGTATTCTTCTTGCAATTTCAAGGGCAATCGGTGAGACGATGATAGTAGTTATGGCGGCTGGTCTCGCGGCCAATCTTTCGATAAATCCCCTTGATGCTGTTACAACGGTTACTGTCCAGATAGTGACACTACTTACAGGCGATCAAGAGTTTGATAGCGCTAAAACACTGGCTGCATTTGCTTTAGGCTTAATGCTTTTTGTTGTTACTTTGATGCTTAATATTTTCGCGTTACAGATAGTAAAAAAATATAGAGAACAATATGAGTAAAGAGCACCGTAAAAAAATTAAAGAATCTCTCGCAAAGAGAAATCGTTCAGAGCGTCATTTCCAATGGTTTGGAAAATTGGGAGTTATTTTGGGTTTAGCTGCTGTCGTTCTTCTCTTTGTCGATATTATCTCCAAAGGGTCTGGAGCATTCAGAGCGACCTATATTCAGTTAGAAATAGAGTATGATCCAGAAGTTATAGGTATTTTGGATGTGAATGATACAGAAGAATTTATTTTTGCAAATTGGCAGAATTTAGCAAAAAAATCTCTGAGAGATCTTTTCCCAGAGGTTACTAAGCGCGGAGAAAAAAGGAAACTTAATAATTTAGTTAGTGAAGGTGCGGGATTCGATTTCAGAGATCAATTGACCCAGCGCCCAAGTTTATGGGGAACTAAAGAGACCCTTTGGATTCTGGCAGATGATGATATCGATACATATTATAAGAGTTGGCTCGATGATAATCCTTTCTCTGCCAGATTGACTTCAGAGCAAATAAAGTGGATAGATCAACTTCATAGCAAAGGTTTAATAACTCTTAAATTTAATACAAAGTTCTTTGAAAGGGGAGACTCTAGGGAACCCGAGCAGGCAGGTATAAAGGGTGCACTAATAGGATCGTTTTTTACGCTTATTTTAACGCTATTGATGTCATTTCCTATGGGAGTTACCGCAGCAATATACTTAGAAGAGTTTGCGCCGAAAAACAAATGGACTGACTTAATTGAAGTGAATATAAATAATTTAGCAGCGGTGCCCTCGATAATTTTTGGATTGTTAGGTCTTGCTATTTTTATAAATTTTTTTGGTATACCCCGGTCAATACCAGTCCTTGGTGCTATTGTTTTAGCACTTATGACACTACCCACAATAATTATTACCAGTAGAGCCGCTATTAAGTCTGTCCCACCCTCAATCCGAGAAGCTGCGCTAGGTGTTGGTGCTTCAAAGTTCCAAACAACATTACACCATGTTTTGCCTCTTTCATTGCCGGGCATGTTAACTGGTGCAATTATTGGAATGGCGAGGGCGCTCGGTGAAACTGCTCCCTTGCTAATGATTGGCATGGTGGCCTTTATAGTTGATATTCCTGGAGGCTTTACTGATCCTGCCACAGTTTTGCCTGTGCAAATATTTTTATGGATAGATAGCCCTGAGAGAGCGTTTGTAGAAAAAACTTCTGCAGCAATAATTATATTGCTGTCTTTTTTAATGGTTATGAATTTTGTTGCGGTATACTTAAGAAAGCGTTTAGAGAGACGTTGGTAGGTAACAAAGGGGAAAACATGAGTGATTCAACGCTAAAGCAGGCCGATTCATCGAATAGGTTAAGAGGAAAAGCTTCCGTTAAAACTTTTAGTTTTGATCAGCAGTTACATGCCTCTGAGAGTTATTCGACGATTGGTAAGAATTTAGTTGAGGATGCTAAGATGTCAGTGCGGAATGTCGACGTATTCTATGGCGATAAACAAGCAATTTTTGATGTCAATATGGACATCAAGAAAAATGAAGTTATTGCGATGATAGGCCCCTCAGGTTGCGGCAAGTCAACATTTTTGCGAACGTTAAATCGTATGAATGACACGATAGATTCTTGCAAAGTTACAGGAAATGTAACGATGGATGGTGAAAACCTTTACGATCCTAAGCTTGATGTCGTTGAGTTGAGAGCAAGAGTAGGTATGGTTTTCCAAAAACCAAACCCGTTTCCAAAATCTATTTTCGAAAATGTGGCGTACGGTCCAAGGCTTCATGGTCTCGCAAATTCAAAAGCGGATTTGGATGATTTAGTTGAAAGTAGTTTAAAAAAGGCGGGTCTTTGGGATGAAGCAAAAGACAGATTGCATCAGCCTGGTACTGGTTTGTCAGGTGGTCAGCAGCAAAGATTATGTATAGCTCGAGCAATAGCAATTGAGCCGGAGGTTATTTTAATGGATGAGCCTTGTTCTGCATTAGACCCAATTGCAACCGCTCGGATTGAGGAGTTAATCGAAGAGTTAAGT
>Ga0208405_1000236_pt1 | contig 9750 bp, 11 predicted proteins | sample ETNtaG_32_FD_185766 | JGI IMG/M metagenome (GOLD analysis project Ga0208405, IMG submission 185766) | Marine microbial and viral communities from oxygen minimum zone, Eastern Pacific Ocean - ETNP201302PF84A (SPAdes) (version 2) | ecosystem: Environmental > Aquatic > Marine > Oceanic ... | reverse complement strand
TAGGCTTAAAAAATTGCTATCTAAACAGCTAAAAATAAATAAGACCTTTTATGAATTTTCAAAATACAAACAAAATATTGAAGGTAGTATTAACCGTTGGAGATGAGTCAGGTATTGGACCAGAAATAATTTTAAAAGCACTTTATTCTAATCAAATACCAAGTAATATTGATTTTATATTAGTTGGATCAAAAAAAAATCTACAAAATACATATAAAAATCTTAGATCATTAGGATTAGAAAACCTTGCAAATCCAAAAAATTTCAAGATACATGATCTCGAAATTTCTTCATTAGATAATGATCCTAAATCAAGTTACGGTAATTCAAGTTTCCAATATTTAACGAAAGCAATAGAAATTGTAAAACAATATCCCAATTCAGCACTTGTAACTGGACCAATTTGCAAGAAATCTTGGTCTCTAGCAGGTCATTACTTCTCTGGTCAAACTGAAGTATTAGCAAAAGCATGTGGAGTGAAAAACGTTGGAATGTTATTTACAGCAAAATCACCAATTACAGGTTGGAGATTTAATACTTTACTAGCTACAACCCACATATCCCTTTCTGAGGTTCCCAAGAAATTAACTACAGAATTAATTCACTCTAAATTGGATCTTTTCAAAGATTTTTGTAATACCTATTCTGATAAACCTACTTTAAAAGTCGCAGGATTAAACCCTCATGCCGGCGAAGAAGGTCTTTTAGGTCATGAAGAAAAGGATTGGCTCAATGATGCATTAATTACGTGGAATGAGAAAAATAAAGATATTAGATTATTTGGCCCTTTATCACCAGATAGTTGCTGGAATTCTTCGGTAAGAGCATGGAATGACAAAAATGCTGAAAAACATGATGGCATTCTTGCTATGTATCATGATCAAGGTTTAATACCAATGAAAGTAATAGCTCTTAATTACTCAGTAAATACCACAATCGGTTTACCTTTTATAAGAACATCTCCAGATCATGGAACGGGATTTGATATTGCTGGCAAAGGAATTGCTCAATCTCAAAGCATGATTGAGGCTATTAAGGCTGCCGTAGAGATGACTAACAATTCAAGACTGCTTAACACGCATTAAAACTTGACCAAATTCAACTGGTGTTCCATTTTCAACGAGAATCTCTACAATTTCAGCATTAAATTCAGATTCAATTTCATTCATTAACTTCATTGCTTCCAAAATACAAATAGTTTGACCGACCTTAACGTTATTTCCTACTTCGACAAATGGCTCCTCGCCAGGCGCTGCAGCCCTATAAAATGTCCCAACCATAGGAGAAGTAATTTCAGTTAGGTCAGAACGTCCTGGGGGTGCCACCTGAGGTGGTTCAGGCTCATTAACAACGGGGATATTATCATTAATAGTTTTTTGATTAGCAATTGTCTGCTTATCAAATGAAGTATTAGAAACTAAATTATTAATAACTTGATTCTGATCAAATACATTCCTTTTTATTTCGAGTTTAAAATCTTCTCCCTCTAGCGAGAACTCTTGTATATCACTTGTAGAGATTTTCTCTATTAAGCGATCTAAGTCATCATGATCTAATTTCATAGCCATTAATTTTCACGTCCAAGATAAGTGTCATTTCGAGTATCAACTTTAATCATTTCTCCCACAGAAATAAATAAAGGAACCATAACTTGAGCACCTGTTTCTAGAATAGCTGGTTTCGTGCCCCCACTAGCAGTATCACCTTTAACTCCAGGATCAGTCTCTGTAACTTTCAAAGTAATAGATATTGGAAGTTCTACTTCTAAAACTTTACCATTATGGAAAATTACATTAACCTCCATTCCCTCTTTCAAATACTTTGCGCCTTTACCGATTTGTTCAGAGGTGAGTCTTGTCTCTTCAAAACTTGTCATGTCCATAAAAACATAATCACCAGACTCCACATAAGTATGCTGCAGGTTAGACTTCTCAAGGATAGCCTGCTGTACTGATTCTCCGGCTCGAAAAGTTTTTTCAACCACGTTGCCGCTTTGAACTGATTTTAATTTTGTTCGCACGAAAGCAGAACCCTTACCAGGCTTGACATGTAGAAATTCTACAACACGCCAAACTTGTCCATCCAATTCGATGGTAGTACCTGTGCGAAAATCGTTACTGGAAATCATTCCTGTATTACATCCCCAAGGATCATAAACCTGCAAGAGTGCTATGCAAAAATTCTTATCAAATCAGAACAAACTTTTCTTAATTCTATCGATTGTAATTTTACAGGTTTTTCTTTTAAAACCTATTCAAGTATTAGCTGATTTACCTACTGGAAATGCAGTAAAAGACCCTAATGCAATCCTCAGAAACGCACTCCCTATCAAGCAAGTTGAGTTACAAGAAATTCAACACAAATTGGAAGAAACTAGTGACCTTGTAAGAGGAGGAAGATGGCCCGCTCTTACGAAAACTGTTACAAAATGTCAATCTTTGCTAAAAAAATACCAAAGTAAAATTATTCAAGAATTACCAAAAGATAAAAAGAAGATTGCTGAAAAAACATTTTTAGAACTCAAAGAAAATTTTGATAGCCTTCAAGATTACTCTAAATCAAAGGATAAATACTCGTTTATAGCGACTCGAAGAAATGCTTTAGATAAAATAGGTGGATTAGAAGAATATTTTTTACCAAAAGAATTTCCATACTCTATTCCCCAGGAATTTGATAATTTACCAAGATTACTAGGCAGAGCAAAAGTCAATATAAAAACCTCCAAAGGAGATATGCAAGCAATTGTGGATGGATTTAACGCCCCACTTACAGCAGGAGCATTTATAGATTTATCTTCAAAAAACTTCTACAAAGATTTACCCATTAACAGAGCAGAAGAATTTTTTGTACTGCAAACAGGTGATCCAATTGGTGATGATATTGGGTACATAGATCCTGAAACAAACGAAGAACGTCACGTTCCCTTAGAAATAAGAATTCCTGATGAACAAGATACTTTTTACAATCAAACTTTTGAAGATTTAGGTCTTTACACAGAGACGCCAACATTACCTTTTGCAACACTTGGAACTCTAGGATGGTCCCATTCGAATGCCGCAGTTGATGATGGGTCATCGCAATTTTTCTTCTTTTTATATGAAGCAGAATTAAATCCAGCGGGTCGCAATTTAATTGACGGAAGGAATGCTGCCTTTGGTTACGTTGTAGATGGATTTGATGTATTAGAAGAGCTTACTAAAGATGACACAATAATTTCGATTGATGTTTTAGAAGGGATTGAAAACCTCAAATTAAATGCATAAAGAAATATTAGAAGATATAGGGGAAAAAGAATTAATAAATAGGCTAGGAAAATTTATGCCTAAAAATCAAGTTTCAGATGATTGCGCTTTAATCAAAACTAAAAATGAAAATTTACTTGTTAATACTGATTCTTTAGTGGAAAATGTTCATTTCAATGACATTAGTATTTGTCCTCAAGACCTTGGGTGGAAAGCAGTTGTAAGCAACATCTCTGACTTATTATCTAGTGGAAGCAAGAAAACTATTGGTATTACAATAAGCCTAGTTCTACCTGTTAGAACTGAGTGGATTTGGGTTGAAGAAGTATACAAAGGAATAAATAAAGCATTAAAAGAATATGGCGGATTGATTCTAGGGGGAGACTGCTCAAAGGGGAATGAAAAAATCATTTCAATTACGGCCTTTGGAATTCAAGGTGAGCTTGAATTAAGAAGAAACGCATGTAAACCAGGAGATATAATCTTAACTACAGGAATTCATGGTCTTAGCAAACTGGGATTTTTGATACAAAATAAAATTAATTTCGATAATGAATTTTCTCTTAATGAAAGATTAATCATTAAGTCTATTGAACATTTTTGTCGCCCTAGAGTTTACCCAAATTTTCTAAATAATCTCCTCAAAACTCGCTCCAATAAAAATATAACGAGAATAGGATGTACTGATAGCAGTGATGGCCTATTTCAAGCCTTACAAGATTTAGCAATAGCTAGCAACTGCAAAGCGATCATAAACTATGAAAAAATACCTAAAGATAAGGATTGGCCTAAAGGAGATAAATGGGACGAATACTATTTTTTTGGAGGAGAAGATTATGAATTAGTTTTCTCATTGCCCAAAAAATGGGCAGAAAATTTATCTAAACTTGATAAAAATATTAATAAGATTGGTTTTTTTACTGATGGTGAACCATCAATAGAATTCAAAGATTATAAAAAAAACAAATTATTTAACAACACACCTTTCAAACACTTTTAATTACTCCCAATTTTTAGCAACAATCTCTGCTAAATCTACAACTCTCTGACTATAACCCCACTCATTGTCGTACCATGCAAGCACCTTTACAAGGTTATCTCCGATACACATAGTAAGATCACTATCTACAATTGATGATTCATTGGTACCTGCATAATCGCTTGACACTAATGGTTCATCTCCATACTTAATAATGCCTTTCATTGTACTTAGAGATGCTTCCTTGAGGGCATTATTGACTTCTTCAGCTGTGACAGATTTAGAAGATTCAAAAACAAAATCTACTGCTGAAACGTTAGGAGTTGGAACTCTCATTGCAATTCCAGTTAATTTGCCTTTCATTTCTGGGTATACAAGAGCGACTGCTTTTGCAGCTCCTGTAGAAGTAGGAACGATGTTTGTAGCAGCGGCTCTAGCCCTTCTTAGATCTCTATGACTATTATCTAAAATTCTTTGATCACCTGTATAACTATGAATTGTAGTCATCAAACCTTTATTAATCCCAAAAGTTTGATCTAAAACTTTGACTACTGGAGCTAAACAGTTTGTTGTACAACTAGCATTACTCAAAATATCGTAATCTTTATGTTTATATGTATCAGCATTAACTCCAACTACATAAGTACCAACGCCATCCCCTTTACCAGGCGCAGTTAAGATAACTTTTTTTGCTCCTACCTCTAAGTGCTTACTTGCACCTACGTCTGTATTAAATACTCCAGTAGATTCAATAACCAAATCTACACCCCAGTCTTTCCAAGGGAGATTCATTGGGTTTCTATCTGAGAAACATTTAATTGTTTTGTTATTAATTACAAAAGTATCATCAGTATATTGAATATCAACACCATCAAGTTGACCAAGGACTGAGTCGTATTTTAATAAATGAGCATTAGTCTTAGGATCTGATGTAACGTTAATTCCGACTACTTCAATATTGGTGTAAGCCCCTCTACTAAGCCAACAACGCATAAAGTTTCGACCAATTCTGCCAAAGCCGTTAATTGCAACACGCAAAGTCATAACTAATAATTTCTAAATGATTAACCTAAGTTGCTGATCATACTGAATTTTGTGCAATAACGTAAGGTTTTTTTGATTTATTAAGCAAATAAGTCTAGTTTTGTATTAATTCAAGAAAAAAAAACATTTTTTTTTAAGAAAAAATAGCAAAATTTTACCTAGAAGTTATTTTGATTTAAGTAAAAGATAAACATTGGATAAAAAATTACTTTTGAAAAGTCATTTTCATTTTATTGGGATCGGAGGTATTGGGATGTCAGCATTAGCAATGGGTTTACTTAAAAAAGGTTGTTCAGTTTCAGGATCTGATTTAGTTAAAAACGATGAAACTAATAAATTGGAGAAACTAGGTGCAGTAATCTTTACTTCTCAAGTTCGACAAAATATTGAATTTGTTACTTCAAAATTTACCAACAGATTGATTAATTTTGTTGTAAGCTCCGCGATCAAGCCAGAAAATGAAGAATTTTCGTATTGCAAAGAAAAAAATTTATCAATAAAACATCGTTCAGAGATACTTGCGATGCTAATGCGCACTTATACGGCATTGGCGATAGCAGGCAGCCACGGAAAAACATCAACTAGTACATTTCTTTCTACGATACTTGAGTTATGCACGCGTAATTCTTCTTCAATAACTGGAGGAATAATTCCTATTTACAACTCTAATTGTCATCTAGAAAATACAAAATACTTAGTAGCTGAAGTTGATGAATCTGATGGGACTATTGACAAATATAAATCTGATATTGGAATAATCAATAACATTGATTTTGATCATTGCGATCACTTTTCTAATTTAAGTGAAGTCATATCTTCTTTTAAAAGTTTCGCTAAAAACTCTAAAAAATTATTACTTAATTTTGATTGTGAAACCTCAAGAAAAAATTTTTATTCTAATTGTAAGTGGTCAAACTCTACGGCTAAAAACGTAGCATATGCAATAATCCCGACTGAAATTAATTCAAAGTATACAATTGGAAAATATTATGAAAATGGAAATTTTATCAGTAATTTAAATATTCCAATTCCAGGACTACACAATCTATCCAATATCACCGCAGCAATAGCAGCTTCCAGAATGATAGGAGTAGATTTTATAGAAATTAAGAAAAATTTAAAATATTTGAAACTGCCAAAAAAAAGATTTGAATTTAGAGGCCAAATAGATGAAAGAAGTTTATATGATGATTATGCTCATCACCCAAACGAAATAAAAGAGACGATTAAATTAGGAAGATTATTTATTAAGCAAAAAAATAATAATGAATTTCAAAAAAATAGATTAGTTGCTTTATTTCAACCTCATAGATATTCTCGAGTAAAGCAATTTAATAAAGAATTCGCTGAAGAATTATCAAAAGCAGATGTTATTTATGTAACAAGTATTTATGGAGCAGGAGAAGGAAACGAAGATAAAATTACTTCGAAAATTATTACAGATTTGATTTATAAAAAAAATAAAAATGTTAGTTACATAAATAATTATTATGAAGTTACAAAGAATTTTTACGAATTAACTCAAAAAGGGGATTTAATTTTGAATATGGGAGCTGGTGATTGTCATAATTTCTGGTCAATTTTAAATGAAAAAAATAATTAAAATTAATAACTAATTTATGAATAAAAAAAATTTTTCTGAAAACTGTAATTTAAGTAGTTATACAACTATAAAAGTGGGAGGAGTGGCTGAATATTTTGCTGAGCCAAGAAGCGTTGAAGAACTTTCATATCTAATAAAATGGGCTAATTTAAATAAACAAAGATGTCAAATAATTGGCGCAGGTTCAAATCTTTTAATAAATAATATTTTTATAAAAGGCTTAGTTGTTTGTACAAAAAAATTGAAATCACTAAAGATAGAACCATATTCAGGAATTATTGAAGCGGAAGCAGGTGTAATGCTCCCAACATTATCTAATTTTCTTGCTAAAAATGGATTACAAGGAGGGGAATGGGCTGTCGGAATTCCAGGAACATTAGGAGGAGCAATTTATATGAATGCTGGCACAGGTAATTTATCGCTAGCAAAAAATCTTATTTCCGTAAAAGTTATTAATAATAAAACTCTTGAAAAACTTGAAATTGAAAAAAAAGATATCAATTTTGAGTATAGATTTAGCTCTTTTCAAAGAAATGATTTATCAATTATTAGTGCAAGATTACATTTTGAACCTAATGGAAATATAGAAAAATTAATTCAAACAACCAAAAATAACCTTAAATTAAAAACAGAAACACAACCATATCATCAACCAAGTTTTGGTAGTGTTTTTAAAAATCCTGAAAATAATTATGCAGCAAAATTAATTGATGATATGGGTTTAAAGGGATTTAAAATTGGCGGTGCTGAAATTTCTACAATGCATTCAAATTTTATAATTAATACTTCTTCAGCAAGTTCAAAAGATATTTATGAATTAATAACAGTAATTCAACAAAAAGTACTACAAAACAAAGGGATTTATTTGCAACCGGAAGTAAGAATGATTGGTTTTGACTATCCTAACTAAAGAAACGTTTTTACAAAATGGCGGGTTTTGGACTTCCTAACTTTGGACAACTTACAGAAGCTTTTAAAAAAGCTAAACAAATTCAGCAAGATGCTCAAAAATTACAAGATGAACTTGAAAATATGGAGATTGAAGGCAAAAGTGATGATGAGATGATAAAAGTTTGGATAAGTGGTAACCAACTTCCTTTAAAGGTAGAAGTACAAGAAAATATTTTAAATGCAGATAAAGAAAAAATAGAGCAAAACATTCTACAAGCTATTCAAAAAGCTCATGAATTATCAACCACAACTATGAAAGAAAGGATGAATGATTTGACTGGTGGATTAAATCTTAATCTTCCTGGTTTTGATAATAGTGACTCTTAGACGACTCAATCATTTCTTTATAAAAAGAATATCTTTCGAAGGATTTATTTAAATTACATCCCTCATCATTTAAATGTAAGCAGTTACGAAATTTACACTTAATTCCTTCTTCGATTACCTGTTTATATATTTCTGAATAAAGATTTGGTAACAACTTAATATCAACCTCTAGGGGTTGCATATTAAAACCAGGAGTATCCACAATGTAACTTTGATTCGACATAGAAAATAACTCAACATTTCGAGTAGTATTTTTTCCTCTCTTAATTTTATTGGAAACTGGAGAAGTACTATTTTGAAGACCTGGAATAATCATATTTAGCAAAGTAGTTTTGCCAACGCCTGAAGGGCCCATAAAAATTGAACATTCTTTTTGCTTTAACTCGGCTAATAAATTTTTAAAACAATCAGATTTCTGTAAATTTAAAGTTATTACTTGGTAACCCCATTTCTCAAATTTATCAAGTAGATATGATCTTCTTTTATCAGAAATTAAATCACACTTTGTCAAAACTAATGAGACTTCAACTCCCATTGATTCTGCTGATATCAAAAACCTATTAACTTGAGATAAATTTAACTCTGGTTCTTCAACGGAAAAAGTAACGTATATGTTAGAAATATTTGCAACTGAGGGTCTAACTAAAAGATTTTTTCTTTTTTTTAGACTTGTTATTATTGCGCGTTTACTTTTAAAATCAATTTTTTCAATCGCTACTTCGTCTCCAACATAAATTAATTGATCCTTGAAATTTATAGACTTCTTAACCTTACATAAAAATTTCTCGCTATTTCCAGAGTTTTCTTGATTTTTTAAATCAACTAAAAAAAAATCATTAAATTTTTTTGTAACTAAACCTAAATATTTACTATTAATTTTCATTCAATATTTTTATTTTTATAAATTTTTCATTTTCTTTAATTTGTTTAAAGAACCATCCCATCTCTCTTAAATTGTTTAATACCATTTCTTCAGGTTCACCTTTATCTAGTTCAACAATAAGTTGCTCATTTTTAGATAACTTCTCCAAAGCCAATTTAATTTTGACGACATTTAAAGGACATGGAACAGATTTAAGATCCAAATGCTTTAAGGAAGTCATGAAGATTCTTTACCAAATAATTTACTAAAAAGTCCACTACTGGAATTAATATTTTTATCAGAATATTGAGAAGCTAAACCCTCTAAAAGCTCTCGTTCTGCGTCGGTTATACGAGTTGGTAATTTTACTTTTACTAAGACTTCATGATTTCCTCTCGCAACCGGATTACCAAGTCTAGGTACTCCTTTATTCTCAAGAGAAAGAGTTGTATTTGGCTGCGTTCCACTTGGAATTTTTAAATTAACATCTCCATCAACTGTAGTGATTTTTACAGTGTCACCTAAAATAGCCTGTAAATAACTTACTGCTATTTCTGAGTAAATAGTTACACCATCTCTTTTAAGTTTTGAATCATTCTTAACCTTTATAAAAACATAAAGATCTCCAGGTGGACCTCCTTTCAAACCAACATTTCCCTCACCGGAGACTCTTAATTTAGTGCCAGTATCAACTCCTGCAGGAATATTAATTCTTAATTTTTTTCTGACTTGCTTTACGCCA
>Ga0208405_1000235_pt1 | contig 9770 bp, 32 predicted proteins | sample ETNtaG_32_FD_185766 | JGI IMG/M metagenome (GOLD analysis project Ga0208405, IMG submission 185766) | Marine microbial and viral communities from oxygen minimum zone, Eastern Pacific Ocean - ETNP201302PF84A (SPAdes) (version 2) | ecosystem: Environmental > Aquatic > Marine > Oceanic ... | reverse complement strand
GACATCCTACCTATTCTCATGAAATACTTTAAAGTATACAGAGGTAAAGAACAAAACTATAAGAACATCTTTCGATGTTGTGATGAATTAGTGGAGAAACTAAAGTCATGAACTGTTGGGCATGTGGAAATGAACTCATATGGGGTGGTGATCACAATGGTGAGGATTACTGCAATGAAGAGTATAACATCGTAACTAATCTATCGTGTCCAAAGTGTGACGCTTTTGTATTAGTCTACCATTCACCTAATGATAAGTACTATGAGGAGTAATGCCGAGAACACAAAGATCACTAGAGAAGAACTTGAAGACTCTATCGAAGAGTACATCAAAAACAAAAGGGAAGAGTTCTACGAAGAGTTCGAGCTCGGAATCAGAACTTGGAGTCAAGTTCACAAGATGCAAAGACATCACGCTGTTCCCACATAACATATTTCCATGGAGATTAGAACCAAAGACAGGGAAGTTTAATCTTACATGGACACAATGTTACGAACATGCAGTGAAACAGATACAAAGTCATAATCTTAAACCCAGGGACTATAAATTACAGTGTTATGTAAGTGTTCCCATGTCTGATCCTTTAACTGGACCAGTACGTTATGCGAGAACAGTGAGAGGACCAAACACACCTATTACTGACTAAATGTATCAACCCGAAGTCAACGATTACGTCAAGTGGAAAGTTAAACTTGGACAAGATCTTGAAGGTTGGGTCTATTTCAAATCAAGTGACTACATCACGATTGAAATCTCAACTAAACCTAGACCACAATGTGATCTATCAACATTTAGACATAAGAGAATACATACATGCATCTTATGCTTCCCTCATGACTATAAGGATTTAACTTATGTGGGTACTAGACCTACTATACATGATGGATTAGATAAAATCAAGGACAGATTTCATGGACAAGAAGATAAGGGACTTCATAGAGAAGTGGAAAAAGAAGTTACGAATGCCTAAAATACCACCTCCAACATGTCCTGCTTAAAATAAATAGGACTACGAACATAGGAGTACACATGAACGGTAGACTAGACAAAGTTGCAATGACTAATCGTCTTATGCAACTGAAGAGAGAACTACATTACAAGTGTGAAATCGGGGAGAAAGGCAAGTGGGAATGTACAGGAGCGAACGAGTATTTGAACAGAGTTTTTGATGTACTTGACGAGTATTGGATGTGAATGAAAGTGTACTCAAAGTGTGTATAGGATAGTATCCTTCCGCGTTAGTGATAGCAAGGGTTCTCGGGGGGTGTGGAGAAACACTGGGAAAACATTTAAAATATGTAAATAAATGTGTATAGGTTCTGTGTATAGATCGAGACAAATGGGTAAAGGTGCGGTCACGTTGTTGTCTTAGGCTGCTATGTATCGAAAAGTCAACCCCAAGTGTGCCAGTTCCTAAAGTGGCACACAGAGACCCTCCAAGATTGCCGCGATTTGCTATAATACAAGTATCCGAGAAAGTCAAAAAACTGAAAAAGTCAAAAAAACAAAAAACTGACTTTTTTAAAAAAATGACTTTTTAAGATTTTTAAAAAAGTTCAAAAACCCATTTTATGACTTATGACCACGATGGCAATTGCATTTAGCTATGAAGATGTTGATTCATCAGCTATTTTGGCACTGAAAGGTGATGACAGTGGTGTATTTGTCACATTTAGGGGCAAAAACATCAAAGAATACGCATATAACTGCGAAAATGTTGAAAAATTTGCAGAAAACGTGAGAAATATACTAAATGACCCTGAAAAAAGCATTGGAAGGTACATTAACACTAGTATAAGGGATAAAACACTACAAATTAGAGAAACTACATAGAGTACGTAGCATTCAGTTATAATGGCTAAGTCTTATAAGGGTGATTTTAAGAATCACGATGATGATCCATCTCTTTACGGTTATGATATCAAAGGTGTAAGGAGGGAATCTAAAAAAACTGTACGTAAACATAAGCATAGCATGCAGCAGCAGGACCAGGGACGATATAATAGACAGTTTAACTAGTGGCACACATGTGGTTGCAGTCTACGCAGCAATGGCTTATTATTAAAGAGTAATAAATCACCACCTACTAAATGCGCAAGATTGAATCAGAAATGAACGCTGCTATCAAAAGCAAAACTAATTTCTCAAAGGCAAATACTAGTGTGAGTTACGACGTAGACAGCAACGAGTCTAACGTTTACCTACACGGTAACCACATTGCAACAGCGGGACCTAACTTCCTACACATTTTCGATGGTGGTTGGCAGTCAGTTACAACTAAGTCCAGGTTAAATGCACTCATCAATGAGTTTTGTGATGCATTTACATGTGGCGTCTATCAGAAAGACTTCACCTGGTACGTAACAGACAGGGGGACCACACATCAGTTCGACAGCACACAGGGATACCTATTCCAATAGGATCCCAGGGAGAGTACAAAAGATCAGTATTTAGAAACTGCGCTCCCTCACTTTTTCCTATTTTTTAGAAAGTCTAGAAAATAGGTTTTTTTGTTTTTTCATTTATTTCATTATTATGACACCATCAGAATACAAAGAGCTCATAAGTCAGGATACCATAAACATAGGTAAAGATTTAGAAGATCTTGCTGATGAGTATGATGGTAACCTATTGAATTACTTTTGTGGTATGACACCATCAGAGTCTAGAACGTTCAATAAAATGATTAAGGAGGCTTATAAGTCTAATGTATAGTATAAAGACAGAGCTCCTGGAAGATGAGATCCATCTGATCCTGGAAGCAATCGTTGCACTTGGACCGATGGACCAGGGCAGCGATCGACGCCTTACCAGGGATTCTATCCTGGGCAAGCTCACCAGGGAACCTGAAGTGGACAGTTTAGAAAGTGTCTCATACGGTGGTACAATGTAGATATCTAACGTTATAATGAGTACATGAACTCATTCAACGAATTTATTGAGTATGTTTACTCATTCTATGGAGATGGCGGTCTCTATGATCAAAAACGCACCCGTGAGCAAATTGCTTACGCAACTCTTGATTATCTCGATGGTTGCAACGACGTTATCACTTGGGGCAATGGGGATTCCCTTGACCGTGAGCGTGTGAGAGATACTATGAACCACATGTATGGAGATGTATCATGAGCATTAAGTACTCAGTAATCTTGGACAAACTTACAGACCTAGGGTGGGAATATACATGCAATCGCATGTCCCGCTCAGGTATGCAGGTCTACGATGAACTCATGCAGTATATGCAAGTTCTCGAGAACGGCGAGCATTGGAATGAAGATGTCTATTCTGATGCTAACGGGGATTGGTAATGGAATACGCCGTAACCGCGATCGAGTTTGATTTCAATGATGACCTGGACCCGATCTATAGTATACCCAAAGAAGACCAGGACCTGATTACCAGGGAACACCTGGGCGCCTGGACCGCTGATGATGAAGATGACCTGATAGAGGAAATCACATGTAACAGCGGGTGGTGCATACGTAGCATAGATTACCACATCATACTGAAATAACCAGGCAGGCGCTGCAGCCCTGTGCCAGTGAGATTAGTGTCACTGGTGCGAGGGTTTTTTCATGGTCATGCACTATAATAAGTACATAGTCAAACAAAGGAGTTACTTATGCCTAACTGGTGTAACAACAGAGTTACAATCTCTGCAGGTACTGAAGAAGAAGAAAAGCAACTTGCTGAGATCGTCGAGATCTTCAAAAAGGATAATCCTTTCCAAGTTCTGTATCCTATGCCTGACTTTGATAAGATACCACACCCTGAGACAGGTGAACTACCAGTTGCTGAGGAAATCAAAAACCAAGCAGGTGAGGTAGTACACATTTCAACTCGTTGGAAAGATGGTACACAGGATACCAGATGGTATGAGTGGCGAACATCCAACTGGGATACTAAGTGGGACATCAACGAAAAGGATGTTGAATGGTGTGATGAGGAAAGTGATTACGTCACGTTCTCATTTGATACAGCATGGGCTCCACCCGAAGGTGTGGTCAGGGAACTTAAAGAAAAGTATCCTGATGTGAGCATCTCATGGTTCTATGACGAGCCAGGTATGGAATTTGCGGGATACTTATAATGTATCCCTACGATTTACCACAGGCAGTCATCGACGAACTTAAGACCTTTTTTGTTGAAAGGCGAGTTGATAACATGAGCACTGAAGATCTTGTTGAATATGTCTATGATTCAATGACCTATGACGTGGACAGGCAACCAGACAAGGAATTCTTAAGGGATGCGATGGACTACTGGGATGACCACTTTGATGATGTGGTAGAAGAAATTAAGGAGTGCACTAATGCCTAAAGCAAAAATTAATCGTGAAGCATGGGTCAATTGGAGATTCTCAGCACAACATGAGGTAGAGGATCTCGATTACTCATATGATATCATTGAATCATTCAAAGAGAAAGGTTCATTTAAACTAGAACTAGATTTAGATGACTTCTTTGGTGATTGTGGTTACCTCGACACTAGTATGATCGAGAACTTAGAAGACTTCCCTGATCTCAAAGAGGATCAGGAAATTGATCCCTGTAGCGTGGAGGTAGAATGGATCTAAACAATGAAAAATTCATTAACATCAGAGTATCCAAACGTGAGTTAGGATTGCTTAATTACATGACTCGTGGACTATTTGCGAGGATTGATTCAGATGTTACATCATGGGGTAGTTCATGCACTGGACATGATACCATTGAACATGATTACTTTGGTAAGGATGCAATCCGTGGTTTATACAAAGAGATTAAGTTCACGGTTGATACGTTCACCGAGGGGGAACATACGTTGAGATTACCACGGGATCATCATGGAAACCCTAACCCTGTGCCACGTCATTAAGTGGCACCCCCCAGGTTGCATTACCTGGGACATTCTGTTATATTAATAATGGGAAAACAAATGATGGTAACTAGGTCATTATTGTTTTAATAGTCAGTAACGCAACTCGCCACCGACTGACTGCCATTTATTTTGTTTTCCGCACCCAATTCATCTAGGAGTTTATGTCAACACGTTCTCGCATTGGTCTTACCCTAAAAGACGGTTCAGTTATGTCATGCTATCACCATTGGGATGGCTACCCTGAGTGGTTAGGCGTCACACTTAAGGAACACTACAACACATACGAAAAGATAGCTGAACTATTAGATGGCGGGAATATGTCATCCTGTTACTCAGATAATGAGTTTGACTATGAGAAGCAGGAGTTTGTGAAACAAGACCCCAAACCCAACTACTACGGTGGGGATGACGAAGCACCTAGACTCAACAAGAGTTTCAAAGAGTATGCCTCGAATGCTCGAGCATCTGAGGAATACTTGTACAACTTTGTTGATGGTGAATGGAAAGCGTTCTCAATTGATCACCGCTATGATCAAGAGTACAACATCATAGACACAATGGTAACACCTGTTGCCATACCAGCGCACTAACTGGTGACAGTTCACAAAGTGTCTACTATGGGTGGCAACTGCCACCCTTTCCTTTTATAATAGATGTATACAAACAAAAGGATTCTATGAGTTTTTTCAAACACGTTGAACTTCACAAGTATGACCTTACAGACAAGGACATCTCACAGGCATGCTATGATGAAATGAAAGCAGAGGGTTACGACCTTGTAATCACAGAGAAAGAAATGAGAGTCCTAGCGGATCACAGACGTGAAGAGTTCAAAGATTACATGAGACCACTATTTGCATAAACTATGAAAATCGAAAAACTCAAAAACTACCTAATCTTGGATTTAACCAAAAATGAAAAAGATCTATTAAATGATCTTTTCATTTATATGGTAGATTATATTCATGATCCTTGTTTTACTAAGAAAGATAGAAAAACATTTGATCATATCTATATCAAACTACAGAATATAGATCTACCACCTAAGATTGCTAATGTGTAACAATCCACTCAAACAATGGGAAGTAGGTGAGTCTGGAACATATGACTTTGGATATGTTCAGTCGGTCCCACAGTTCATAGAGGAAGTCTATGAAATTGCATTCGGTGATAATGCAATCAATCGGGACTTCAGTATGGGTGAGGTCCTAGACCAGCTGATGCAGTATAGCGACGATGCCCTAAGATTTCATGGAGAGCTGGACAGTTAGATTAGTGTCACACTATCTGTTGCAGTGGCAACTCATTCCATTATAATAGAGACATGAACAAAACAACAACCTTTCTTAGGTCAATCGAAATGACCGAACCCGAAGAATCAGTCCTCGTCAAGATGGCGACCTATTTCATGGATATGGGATGGATTGATTCTGATAGCGAAACTGCATTCGATTCTTTAGTTGAGAAGATTTGCGAACCAGCACCGTGGGACTATACACCTAAGGAGGTGAAGTCATGAAAAGAGATCATTTGACTAATGCAGAGGATGAACAGTTCATCAAACAGATGGGTGATAATTTAAAATCACCTCTCATCTGGGAAACATCAGCATACATGATGCAGCGTTACATTAAGCAACTAGTGCAGCATGAGGTTGATGTAATCACAGACTCAGACTGGTTTCAAGAACAGATCCTAGCAGCAGCAAAGGAGGCACTATGCGAAAATTAACATTCGAGGAAGCGTGTTTCCAGTGGGCGTCTGGTTTCTATCTTACAGAGCATGTACCAGACAAGTTTTTTGACTGGACAGACAATGGACAGGAGGGGTTCATGGGTGACCACCTATGGGAACCGTTTGAATTTTGGGATGGTCACGCAATCGGTAAAGAGATTGATTCCCTAGCACATTGGATTGAACAGGGACAATATCCAAAGAGGGAAGATTATGCTAGTTGAAGGTTGGGAGTATCCAGAGGACAACCCATACGGGGAGTGTACCCATAATGGGACAGTTGAGATCTATTACAGCATGGCACAGTATCTCACTGATGAAGAGGTTAACACTATATGGGGTATAGTGGGCAAAGCGTGTGACAGAAATAATATTGACACATCAGGTGACGCAGAGTTGTCTGTCAGGGTGTATAATGAAGTTAATACAGATTTAATTAACACATGAAAACAAATTATCCATTCAATATCGAAAGATTTATTGAAGTTCCAAACACAAACATTAAGGAACCAGTCCTAAACAATCAATGGGCAGACGAACTATGCCTACAGATTGCAGACGACTATGGATATGCCGAGGTTGTTTGGTATGCACTCAACGGCAAGCGAGTTGTCGAGGGTAACTATGGCGACCCAAGTCTAGTAGGGATGCACGAAAATGTCCTATTGTGATCTCTGCCATGTGTATGACTCAGAGCATACAGATGGCGAGCCTGATATGATGACAGGCAGATACTACCAACCCTTACTCGATTACTTCTATAGTAAAGAGGTCATGGGTGAGAAGTGGTGCGACTATGACTGGGGTCAGCTGACCAACTCGGAAGGTGATGTTGTCACATGTATGTGTCAACGTTGTTTCGGATCTATGCAACGTATGGGTAAAGTCAAGTGGAAGTGTACCAGTTCAAGTAGTGGCACATAGGGTGTTGCGGTGGCAACTGCCACTGCTATAATAGTAGTATAAACAAACAAAGGCATTTATGACTACTTGTTACCAAGCAAACATACTCGACCAAGACACAGAGTACAACGGTTGGACAAACTACGAAACATGGAACGCGGCATTGTGGATAGGTAACGATAGAGGATTATATGACATAGCAAGGACTGCCATGGACTACTCACACTTGCTAGAGATCTTCGCCAACTGGGGCACAGATACCACAGGCGACGGCGTAAGATGGGATGACCCAAAGATCAACGCAGTTGAAATGGATGAAATGTTACAGGAGCTGTGACACTTCACAAACTGTCCATAAGTGGTGGCAATCCTGCCACCGCTACCTTATAATAATAACATAAGACAAAAACAACTATGTTCGACTCTCAACTCAAACCTTATTATCAAGGACGTGTGCTAATGAATGAATCAGCACTTAACGACCCTGTTCTTATCGCTGTACTTGACGAAATGGCGTTAAGAGATTTTCAAGATTTACCCCAACCAAACGAGGGGACATGGTACATTTCAGACAGACACTAAGGAGGATTTTAAAATGAGTTGCAATGCAAACACAGAACTACTAGAAACAATCTTTGAAGAGGTACAGGAAGCGTTCCCTTACCTCGAGGAAGATAAGCAAATCGAAATCGCAAACAATCGCTTTTGGGAGATTGCTCAATGAATGAGACAGTTTACGAAGCAGTCCTCGACTGTTACAATCACACCCCCGCCACGGTAGGCAGGGGATGGAATCAAGACGAGACATTAAGTGACACCGCTTATGAGTTCAAAATCTTTGACGACTTTTATTATCAACTCTTTAGGGACGAATTCTAATGACTAACTATGATGCACTACTCACCCTAATCGGTGACATTAACAATGCCTTCTGCCATGTGGAAGATGAGGACGCAGCTGCCATATGTGATGGTGACATCAAACTGTTAGACAAAGCAGTTAAAAGATTTAAAATGCAAGTGTGGGAGAACCAGTTGTAAAACTGGCACACCCATGCATGAAACGTTGTAGATATCCTTTATAATTATAGTATACACAATCAGGGTGTCGATCACCCCAAACAATATGTTCAAAACCAACGGAAGCACACATCATCAAGGCGTATCTAACGAGCACGCCACCATTGATATTTTAAACGAGTTCGCTGTATATGATACCAAGGTTAAGCACAAAGGCGGCACCAAGTTCAAAGCGGATGCAGTAGCAGGAGAGAAAGGAATTTCAATCAAGCACAAAGCAGGTCTAAAAAATGGGTCTTTCGATTGGGTTAACACTTCTGATATTAATGCCGTCATTGACCGAACTGCCTTTGAAAACTTCTTCACGTTCCTTAAGGGTGCTCATCTCTTACCTAAAGAAGATCGCTTCGCACTTATCGACCAAGCAAGAGACCTCTTCAACAAGTGCTGTGAGAAAGCGTTAGACAGTATACACCCTGATGATATGCTTACATTTCTTAAGCAGCACGTAGTAGAGAAGCAGCGGGGATATGGGATAGTCATCAACGACACGAAGCACGAGAGATTGCATATTATGGAAGCAGACCGCCTAACTATGACCAAGTGCATTGATGATAATAACACACCTAGACTATTGAAGGGCAAGGGCAAGAGCAGCAGACGTTTAGTGTTTCAATATTTGATAGCAGATATTAACCTAGGTTTGAGAGTGAGGGTTACAAGTAATAACGGCATCAAGGCATTTCTAGGACTAAGCAAGGCAAACAAGTCTAGTCAGGTTGTAATCAAGGTGCAGCAGGACAACATCAAACAGTTTGTAACCACAGACCCAAATAGAATGATCTTGACATACGTCAACTAATGCACTATAATAATACTAACGACACAAACAACATGACAGACACCAGCATGACAGATCCAAGAGGTTGGGCAGTTCAACCAGCAGCATGGGGAAAATTTGATCCAGACGGTGTGATCTACTGTGCAGACCTCGAGACAGCATACAGAGTGGCAGCAGATCAAACAAGGTTTAGCAGTCAGGTGATCTTCAAGATGACAGCAGGCGATCCAATCAAGTGGATGCGAGTAGACTCAAATGAGACAGTCACGACAGTATAAGACAGAGGGGCAGTAAAATGCCCCTTCTTAATGCGGATTGGGACTCCTAGGCATCGCTAACCTACAAAAGTATCCAGACGACCGATAAATATATTTGAAAAGTCATAATCAAAAACCTTTAATATAAAAAAAATT
>Ga0208405_1000233_pt1 | contig 9871 bp, 12 predicted proteins | sample ETNtaG_32_FD_185766 | JGI IMG/M metagenome (GOLD analysis project Ga0208405, IMG submission 185766) | Marine microbial and viral communities from oxygen minimum zone, Eastern Pacific Ocean - ETNP201302PF84A (SPAdes) (version 2) | ecosystem: Environmental > Aquatic > Marine > Oceanic ... | reverse complement strand
ATGAAGAATGGTTGCTAGACACTACTGAGAAGTGGTGTAAAGAGCGAGCGATTTATAATGCTCTAATGGAGTCTGTCCAAATTGCAGATGGTCAGGACAAGACTCGTAATCAGGATGCAATTCCGTCAATTATGTCGGACGCACTTAGTGTGTGCTTTGATGACCATGTAGGACACGATTACTTAGAGGATTCAGAGTCAAGATATGACTTCTATCATAGAAAAGAAGAAAAGATCCCATTCGATCTCGACTTCTTCAACAAAATTACAAAAGGTGGGTTACCTAATAAGACTCTCAATATCGCACTTGCTGGTACAGGTGTCGGCAAGAGTCTATTCATGTGCCACGTCGCTAGTGCCTGCCTCTTGCAAGGGAGGAACGTTCTCTACATTACACTTGAAATGGCAGAGGAGAAGATTGCTGAGCGAATTGATGCCAACCTCCTCGACGTCCCGATTCAACAACTAAGTGATCCCTTATTCAGTAAGGGTAAGTATCAATCTAAGATAGAGAAGTTGTCAGAGAAGACACAGGGTCGCCTTGTTATCAAGGAGTATCCCACTGCATCTGCACATGTTAACCACTTCAAGTCTCTACTCAATGAGTTGTCATTGAAGAAAGGTTTTCATCCTGACATTATCTTTGTTGACTATCTTAATATCTGTGCATCGTCACGATATAAAAACAACATTGTGAATTCCTATACCTATGTCAAATCAGTCGCTGAAGAGTTACGAGGACTCGCAGGAGAATTCAAAGTCCCGATCGTGTCCGCTACGCAAACCACTCGCTCAGGTTACGGTAATAGTGACGTGGAGCTTACTGATACTAGCGAGTCTTTCGGTCTGCCTGCAACTGCTGATCTTATGTTTGCACTTATTGCAACTGAAGATCTAGAGGCAATGAATCAGATCATGGTCAAGCAGTTGAAGAATAGATACAATGATCCTACAGTCAACAAACGTTTTGTGTTAGGTATTGACAGAGCGAAGATGAGGCTGTATGATTGTGAGCAGTCTGCTCAAGACAATATTCTTGATAGTAATCAAGAAGAATTTACTACCGATACCAAATCTAAATTCCAAGGTTTTAAAATATGAAAGTCAACCAAGGCGGTTTTGCCCCTAGTCCTGAGACTGGAAGTGGAGACGACATCCAACAGACAGCAGAAAAGTTTTCTAACGCTGCAACGGACGCTGCAGAAAACTTTGAAGCAGCAGCAAAAGAAGCAGCAGCAGAAGCACCTAAGACTCCTGAGGACGTTATCAACGATAACCGTTTTAACACTGCCTACAAGAGTAAGAAGAAAGCAAAGCAGAAGATGGATGAAGCTGCTTCCAAGAAGCAGACGAAGGAAGGACCTGTCAAGATTAACTTTGATAGGTATGCTGAATTCGTAGAGGGCACATGCTCCAACCCTAGTAAAGACTACAATGTCTTTAAGGCAAGGATGGATGACTTGACCAAACAAGGTTGTAATATTAATCGTCTTGACACTGCTGCCTCAGGAATGTCTGCAGAAGGCGGTGAGTTTATGGAAATTGTGAAGAAACTAAAGTATCAAGGTAAACCATGGAATGAGGACACTAAAGATCACCTTATCAAAGAGTTGGGTGACATTCTTTGGTATGCTCAGAATGCATGTGCTGCCCTTGATCTCCGTATGGATGAGGTTATCTATATCAATACTCTTAAACTAGCAGCACGCTACCCTAAAATGAAATTTGATGAGTACTATTCCGAAAACAGGAAACCAGGTGATATCTAACGTGGGTAAGGTGTGGAAGTATAGTTTAGGTAGTTTTAGTGATGATAAAACTAAAAACTATGACAACTATGTTGCTATCGTACGCACTATCATTTTCGTTTCTTATCTGGTTACTAATTGTTTTATCATTTCTGGTGTCGTAAGACACTGGAATAACGTGCCTAACGATGATCCTAAATATAAGGTGATACCTGCGAAGGAGTATGGCACAGAAAAAGGACAACGAACCTTTACTTGATGAGGATAACAAACCCATCAAGATTAATGCTGGCTTTCAATATGAATTGGATCTCATCAAGAAGTTGAGAGGCAAAGGGTTTAATGTATCTGATCCTGCAGGAGCAGACAGTGCCAAGGCAGACTTGGAATTGACACCCACATATAAGTCACAGGTAATTAAGTTTGAGTTAAAGGAGAAGTTGTCTGCCGACTTCGCTCAAATGAATTTTGATTTTGATACTGGGTCAATGCAGTTTACCATTGACAAGAATAAAGCATCTGCTCAGAAAGAAGCAGCAAGGACAATGATTGGTATTGCTGAGTCCTATAATATTATTAAGGAAGCAAACTCTCATTGGAAACCTAAAAGAAATATACCTGCTAAGTTTACGTTAGGAGATAGTGCAACACTCGCACAACGTAAGTCAGCACACTCACTAGATCTTAAGAGATTCCCAGATAAGTTTCTAGCAGAGGGTCAGTCAGCAGCAAGAGAGGTAGAGAAATATTACAACTCAAAGAATACTTATTATATACAGGTCAAAGGAAAGGGACTATATTATATGGGGAGAGACGTTGAGGGATATGGATGCCCACAATTCTCTACCTCTGTAGGAAAAAGCAGTATCAGAATTCGTATCAAGACTAACTCTAAGTCGAATGCGAGGTGGTCGTTTCTGATGGCACTCAAGATTTCTGGACTAAGAAAGAGCAGCATGGATCTAGATGGCGACACGGATTTCCTGCTCAGGCCAGGTTTATAAGTGGCACACTACATCCCCACACCACATCGTAACCTAGTATAATAAAGACATGGCAAAAAACACCCACCTAGAGCACCTTGAAGATGATATCTTTAATCAAGGATCAGTAGGTGCTAAGAATGCGGTCAACTTTCTAGAGTCTCTTCGTGACATGCTTACAGCAGGGTCAGGTGGTGGCAATACAAAGGTGACTGTTAAATGGGATGGTGCACCTGCTGTGATCTGCGGTAAAGACCCACAGACAGGTCAGTTTTTTGTTGGCACAAAGTCAGTCTTTAATAAGACGACACCAAAAATAGGTTACAATGAAGAATTCATCGACTTCCACTACGAAGGTGCTATCAATGGCATCCTCAAACAATGCTACAGGGAGTTATCAAAACTTCCCATCGAGGGTATCCTCCAAGGTGATCTCCTCTATACTTCTACCCCTCCTCTTGTTACCATTAGTGGCAAGCGAGGTTATAGATTTAAACCAAATACAATCACTTACCTTGTAGATCAGAAGAGTGAGATGGGTGCCAAGGTTTCAAAGTCTAAACTTGGTATCGTATTTCACACACGCTACACTGGTGGTGATATAAGTAGTTTGTCTGCATCATTTGGTGCAGATGTATCAAAGTTGCAAGGTGTTAAAGACATCGCTGTATTCTCCTCTACCTTTCAAAATGTGAATGGTATTGCTAATCTATCAATTAGTGAGAAGAATCAGATCAACAATACTATTAGGCAAGCAAAGAGTAACCTAAGGTCTGGTGCTAAGTTTCTAGACTTAATTGTGCAGGACAAAGGCAGCATGTCTCCTGCTTCTCTGTTTAAGATCTACTTTAACCAAGTCATTCGTGCAGGAAAGATCCCTCCTACCGCTCAAGGTATGGCAAAGGGGTTTGAAACCTTCCTAAATGACAGGTATAAGAAGGAAATTATCAAGAAGAAGACTGAAAAGACTCAGCAGGCATGGGAGAAACGTCGTGCAGACTCTGTTGCATTCCTAAATAGTAACAAGACATCATTATTTGCTGCTCTATCTGGTTTCCGTAACCTTATGGATGCAAAGAATATGATTATAAATAAACTCAAAAAGATTGAAGGTGTTGGCACCTTCCTCGAAGACGAGTCGGGTTATCGTGTAACAAGTCCAGAAGGATTCGTTGCTATCAAAGATGGCACCGCTCTTAAACTCGTTGATAGACTGGAATTCAGTCGTGCTAACTTCACTGTTGCTAAAGATTGGGGCTAAATGCGATTTCTAGATTTCATAAAAGAAGCAAAAGAAACTAAGACAAAGAAACCCTCGCCATCTGCTAAGGGTCAATCTTCTAGTGCAAAGAAACAACAACCAGATGACCCCCACGTTGCAATTACTTTTGGCAGGTTTAACCCTCCTCATGCTGGCCATGGTAAGTTACTCGATGCTGTTAGATCTTACGGAGGAGACTCTGGAAACTATAGAATCTACCCATCAAGATCCCAAGACCACAAGAAAAACCCCCTCTCAGCAGACCAAAAAGTAGGTCACATGAGAAAGATGTTTCCACATCACAAAGACAAGATCCAAAATAACGAGGCACACCGTAATATTTTTGACATCCTTAGAGATTTGAATGACGAAGGTCATGCTCATGTCACTATGGTTGTCGGTGATGACCGAGTAAAAGAATTTGAAAATCTAGCAAACAAATACAACGGAGTCCATTACGACTTCAAATCTATTAATATTAAATCAGCAGGTGCTAGGGACGACAAGTCCGAAGATCCTATCGAAACCATGTCAGCATCTAAGATGCGTGCACATGCACAAGGTAATGATCATGATTCATTCCATGGTGGAATGCCAAAGGGTATCAGCAAGAAACACAGTGCACAACTGATGGCAGATGTCCTCAAGGGTATGACCCCACCACCTAAGGGTAAGAAACCTAAGAAGGGTGAAGGACTACATGAGTGGTTGAATGAATCCGTATGGGAATATGCACCTAAACTAGACTTTGAAAACTTCCGTGACTACTATATGCTTAACCACATCTTCAAGGTGGGTGCACTAGTAGAGCATGATGACACAGGTCTTACAGGACATGTCGTGCATCGTGGCACAAACTATGTAATATTTAAAATGCCTGATGGCAATGAGCATCGTGCTTGGTTACAACACATCACTGAAAGAGAAGATCAATCTAATTACTCTGCTGATGATGGTAGTGGTAACACATGGAAAGTAGGCACAGATGAATATAGAAAAGCAGTCCAAGACATGACACCTGGACAGGCAACTATCAAATTTAGTGACTTTAGAAAGAAGTCGAAGACTAAATAATAATACATTCTTGACCGCGTAACCTCGTAAAGCAATGACTTTAGATATCAAAGTGTCTGCTGCACTCATGAAGTATAACTTCTATGAGCAGAGAAAAATTCTCAATGCACTAGAGACTGGCACTGTAGACAAATTGACTAAGCATCTACAAGAAGGTGCTGAGAAAGCAATCGATGTGATGGACTCATGGGAGCCTATCGTTGAAGGTTATGGCGGGTTTCCTATTGAAAAGGAAGCAGTTGCTAAGAAGAAGATGGAGTTTAAACGTGACAAGAATGTAGGCAGAGTCGTCACCTCTGGTGGAGATCAGATGCTAGTCACTGGTCGTAAGGCAGACGGACGCTATGTTGTTATGGGTAAGGACGGTCGTAAGACTGCAAAGGATGCAGTTGATATCGGTGTCGTTGCTAAAGAGCAGGTAGTGGGTGTTGATCTCGATGACCTGCATGAGTCAATGAAACAGGCTCGTAAGAATGTTGGTGCGTCTACTTGTTGGGACGGATACAAGGCTAAAGGCACCAAGAAAAAGGGAGGAAAGGTAGTCCCTAACTGCGTTAAAGAAGATGAGGTCGCTGAGGGTAAGAAAGGATTGTGGGATAACATTCACGCCAAGAGAAAGAGAGGCGAGAAACCTGCAAAACCTGGTGATAAAGATTACCCCAAGACACTTAACGTAGAAAGTAACCAAAGTTTTGATGCAATGATAGAAGCATTGTGTCTACCAGAGTATGAGGATCTAACGTTTGATGAGATCCATGACATCTGTGTAGAGACTCTTCTTGAGTTGGATCAACCATTGCTCAATGAGGCACTTGATCTTATTGATTCAATGGAGCTTCTTACTGAGGCACCAAGTCAGCACTCTGCAAATCCTAATATTGCAGTGCAGGCACCTCAGAAAAAGAAGGAAGCAGCACCTGCTAAACCATCCATGAAGGATCGTATTAAAGCAGGACTCAAAACTGCTGCTAAAGTAGTTGCTAAAGGTGCCGTCAAGGGTGCTAAGTATGCAGGTAAAGCTGCAGGCATGGCAAAGAATACAGCAAAAGACATGGCGTCTTCTGCTAAAGACGGTTACAAATCGACCCAGAAAGGACAGTCCTCTTCTGGATCTAGCAAATCTACCTCTTCTACAATGAGTGACACACCACCTAAAGATGCAGGATCATCTTCTACATCAGGTGGATCATCAGCTTCTGGCGGTCCTTCTGGACAAGAGCGTAGTGGTCAAAAGACCAAAGACAATCTGAAGAAATTCGGATCAGCTCTTAAGAAAGGATTGAAGAAAGTTGTTGGTAAAGGATCTCGTTTAGTTTCCAAGGGAGCTGGCAAACTCGCAAAACGTTTGGGAGAGCAGTCCAGATACGATTGGAGAAGTAACATTAAAGGAGACATGTAATGCAACCTACTAGTAAAACACCAGATAGGAAGTCATCTCTAAAGACTGTTACTAAGAAAGGTATTACAGTTAATCCAAAAAAGGAAGACCTTATGAAAGAAACTTTTAAACGTAGCATACAGACATCTCTTGATAGTCTTAAGGAAGCTGCGAAGAAAAATGCCAAAGCAAAGAAAGGCAAAGTAAAAAGATGGTGGGATGACGATGGAGATGGCATCGGATACGAACCACATGAAGTGAAGAAAGAGCATCACGAGACTGACGCTGAGGGTAATGTTATTCCTCACGATGATGAGAAGGATGCTGAAGTGAAGAGTGTAATTAAAGAGAGAATGAGACAAAGAATGATCTCTTTGACACAAGCACATGATGCACAGCAAGCAGGACTAGAGCCAACTGAATATAAAAAGCTATAAATAAGGTACCCTTGTTTATAAAATTATGTTGAGCTTTTTAATGCCCCTTGCTTATAAGGTAATTGATTCTGCTGTTGCAAAAATTCCTGACGACGCAGAGTTAGGCGATAAACTAATCGATATCTGTCTTCTTATCATCGGAAAGGCAGTAAAACTTACAAAGACTACTGCTGACGACGCACTTTTTGAGAAAGTCAAAGAGGCACTCGCAGCCAGAGACTAATTTGTATAAATAAAATATAGATGATACCACCCCGCTACTAGAGAAAAATGGCTGTATTTGGACTACTCGATGCGAAAGCAATGGGCACAAACATTGGTGTAACCAATGGTGATGCCACCGTAACAACTTCTGGAGACTTCACGGACGCTTCTGACAACCTTGTCAAAGTAGGTGACGTGTTGGAGATCTCTGGTGTCGCTTACATTGTAAAACAAGTAACGTCAGCAACTGCTCTAGAGCTTCATAAGGTGTATGCAGGATCTACTGCAACAATCACCGCAGCAAATGCCGTTAGAAGGACACCTCCTAAGGCAGTAGCAGAGTACGTTATCAAGGGTGGGGATAGCATCTCTGACTATCAGCTCGTATTTGTTGACGAGACTGAGAGAACTAAAGCAGCAAACAAGTCTAGAGGTATCACTGGTCCTGGTTGGTGGTTGTATCGCACATACACCACATACAATGGTGACACACGTCATAAGGCAGAGTGTCTTGCATTTACTCACGCTACAGCAGCCGCGGCTGGCGATGACGCAGACGATACAGTGGTAGCAGACGTCCAAGAAACAATCACTATTGGCACACAACCTGCAAACTCTACTTCATCTAGTGGAGCAGGGACATTCGCAGTTGCTGCCACAGTTGATCAGTCTGGCACCATCACTTACAAGTGGCAGAGACAGACTGCAAATGCTACTGTTAGATGGGTTGACATCGCTGCCAACACAGACACAGGTATTACATACGCAAACTTCACCACTGCAACTCTTGCATATAGTGGACTTGCAAGCAATGCGTTGGACGGACAGAAATATAGATGTGTTGTTAACACCTCTAAGGGTGCTGCAGAAGTTATCACTAACGGATCCGCAACCCTTACCTTTGGAAGCTGATAAATAAAATCAGGAAAATCCTGATTCGTAATGCGTTTTGAAAGTCTGACCGATAAGAATCACTTACTGTTTGCTATCAAACACTATAGTAATCCTCAATCGGTTACCGTTGATGACTTCATGGAAGACATGAAGAAATTCAAATACCTTAAGCGACTGCTTAAAAGGTATCTAAAGACTGGGACATTGCGTACAAATTTAATCATTAACCATTTGGTTATACTATTCAATGTGTTTGGTGAAGCAACCATACCGTTGCTAATGTATAAACTAGAGCGAGAGTATTGGTCTATACTTAAGACCTTTCTTATATTCTTAGATAGATATCCAGAGTTTAATCCTGGCTCATTCAATGAGGTAGACTTAGACATGGACGTTTACGATACACTGACATCTATAAACTGACAATGATCAACGAAGATGCCCCAACAATGAGTGCAGGTAACGGCGGTTTCTCTGGTAGTGCTGCTGCTACAGGACCTGTTGCAGGGTTTGATCCTATGTTAGGTGGTAAGAAAGTTAAGAAGAGAAAGTATAAACCCAAAGGACACGTTGTAACCAACGTAGGAATAGGAGAGGAAGCAAGTCACTATCAAAAAGATAGTAGCATCATCCCTTATCTCATTCATTTTGATGGTATTGATTCATATGTTTTGTACGGTAAGTCACCGTCGGAAATAAAAATACAACTCAGAAAGATCTATCGACCTGAGGTGCATAATAAGATTAAAATCACACGTTTATATCCTAATCAAGTAATTAAATTTTACTGGGACAAGAGACAAACAGCACTTGGTGTATCATGAGTGACATCAACTCAGCAATTTTAGAAAGATTAGAAAAAGTAGTTGACTCTCTACAGGAAAACTCTGTAAAGATGGGTCAACTTCTTGCTGTACACAATGAAAAACTGGACAAGCAAGACAAGATTGACCAAGTTTTGTTTGAAAAGGTTGACAGAATCCACGCAGATATTCAAAGAGAGACAGCAGCAATCAAACAAGGATGTGAGAGAGACATTCGTTTGGTAGATGATAGACTCCGCATGATGGAGAAGAAGATGTGGACTATTGCAGGTGCTCTTACAGTAATTTCATTTATGGTCAGCGTGCCAGGTCAAGCACTGATTAAGAACTTGACACCTAGCCAACAATCCAGTATGATAGTCGGAGAGATGCACCGCACTGGATGAGTTTCATCGATAGCCAATACATTGACCGTGTTGGTGTCCGATTAGAAAAATTTAAAAACCAAGGACGCACCTACAATTTTAGGTGTCCCTATTGTGGTGACTCCCAACGCTATAAGAGTAAAGCGAGGGGGTATTTTTTTATGCGTAATAATGATTACGTTTATAAATGTCACAACTGTGGTATCTCTAAGTCCTTATCCACATTCTTAAAGGATCATGCGACTGATTTATACTCAGAATATCTCTTAGAAAAGTATAAGAAACCTAAGAAGAAAGAAGTCCTACCTGACCTGTCAGCGAAACCATATTTTGCTGCTAGACCTACAGGTTTGGAATCTATTGCAAGTCTAAATAATGGGCATCCCGCAAGAGAGTATCTAGAGAAGAGGCAACTACCTACTGAGGCATTTGATACTCTTTATTATACGGATAAATTCAAGCGATGGGTTAACTCCCAGAGTCCAAACTACTTTGAGAGTCTAAAGAATGATCAACCTAGAATCATCATCCCTTTGATTGATAAGGATGGTAAGTGGTTTGGTATTCAAGGACGCTCACTAGCACCTAAAAGTGTGCTAAGATATATCACATGTATCTTTGACAAAGAGAAAACTAAACTCTTTGGTATGGATCGTATTAAAAAAGATGAGGTAGTCTATGTCACGGAAGGACCATTCGACAGT
>Ga0208405_1000232_pt1 | contig 9873 bp, 15 predicted proteins | sample ETNtaG_32_FD_185766 | JGI IMG/M metagenome (GOLD analysis project Ga0208405, IMG submission 185766) | Marine microbial and viral communities from oxygen minimum zone, Eastern Pacific Ocean - ETNP201302PF84A (SPAdes) (version 2) | ecosystem: Environmental > Aquatic > Marine > Oceanic ... | reverse complement strand
TAATCAGGAATACCAATCTTTATTGTGTTTTGTCTACCGCTTAGATATCTTACTGGTCCTGCCATTTTATTTTATAGAATTAAAGGTTGGATGTTTCTAGAATACTAGTTAAAAACTTCAAATTCGTTGCATTACTACCATTGGTTACTAGAGAATCTCCAGTCTCCAAGACTAACTTACCTGATAATAAATTGGCCGTATCATTTGGTGGGATAGGAACCTCTGAAATCAAAGGAACGTCAACACCTTCTCTACGAAACTGAAGAGTCATAGTGTAAGTTGCTGATCCCATATTTGTACATTGTGCTAAAAGAACAACTCCAGTGTATCCAACTGGTGCTGTATAAACCACGACCTCTCCTGATTGAACTGTCTGGGTAACAGTCTGAAAGGTATTTACTGCTGCTGATGCTGCTGCCATTAGATTAATCTCCTCCTAATGCTAATATGAACGGTGTAACTTGACTGAACAAACTCTTAACGTAAATCGACCCTGATATAGTTCCTGTGGTTTGATCTATAACTACACCATCACCAATCCTGAAGTTACCATCTTGATCTGTGCTTGTGTATATACATTCTCCACCATTGATTTTTATAACCTCATTATCTGTAACTGTTACACCACCCTTAGATGGTCTAGCAGTTTCAATTGCATTACCTGCACCAACATATTCAAATGAATGAGAAGAAGCAATTTGTAAACTCTGTCTAGAGAAATATGCTGTACTTCCGAATCCAACATCATTATTTAGATTCTGAACTAAAGTAACTGTTGAGATACCATTTGAAGGTAATGTTGCCTCATCAACTGTGTATAATATAGGTGCAGTTATAGCAGTTCCTTCTGCTGTTGTTCCTCCGCCAACTGGAGCAGCAAATGTAAGTGATGGTGGCGAGTCACTAGTATATTGGAATCCAGTGGTAATGATGTTAACACCAGTTACCTCACCTTGTGCATTAATATTACCTGTTAACTGTGCAGCAATTGCATTTCCTGGTCCTGTTGGTTGAGTAACACTAATAGCAGGTGCTGTTGAATACCCTGAACCAGGATTTGTAATTGTTACACCCTGAACTGAGAAATATTTTTGGTTGAAATATATTGATTGTCCTCTATAAGGTCTGAATGTACCAACACCTTCGACTGTAACTACGTTTTGTCCTCTACCATAATTGATAGAAGTATTAGTTGTTGTTCCTACTGTTGCACTATACCTATCAAGACACTTACTATCATTATCTCCTGTTCCCTCAGATACTAATCCTTGTCTACCGAATGAAGAGTTAGAGTTTGTAAGGTCTAACTGTCCTCCACCACCTGAATAAATTGCACGATCATTACATATAGTGAATATAGAAACTAACTGAGCATAAGCACCATTAGTAACTGAAACACCAATACCACCCTGATTATATTGGGTGTATGAGTCAACGTTAAATGAACCTTGTACACCGACTGTATCTCCTGCATCTCCCACATCAGCATTGAATCCATCAATCTTAGCACCAATACTATTTGCAATGAAGTTAGTGCAGTTTCTTATGTAAGGACCTTTTGTAATTGGACCTGTACCTTGAGAAGGACTGTTAGCAGCATCAGTAATACCAGAGTTTATAGTACCATTATTACCAGGAAACTGTGTTGTAATTCCAGAGAATGCAGCAGGACCGTCTTCAATTATGCTAGTTACAATACCTGTGCAAGTAAAGATTGCTGAAACAACACTTGTACAGTTAGAAATTGCTTCATTGAAAATACCTGAAGGAGCAATTCCTCTATCTTTTACTTGAGTAAAACCATTATCATAATAATTTCTTTGCTTTAATACTGTTCCACCACTGTAGTAATAATGATCTACTGTTGATACACCAACTACAACTTCAAAATTATTATTGTCAACTTTTCTCTTAACTGGGAATGTATATCCAAAAGAACCATCAGGATATTCTGTAGGACCAACAAAAGCTTGAACTGTTATAACTCCAAGCATTGCTCCATGATACTGGCATATGTAGAAGTAAGTTCCTGGTGTATCTGGAGTCCAAGAAACAGTTCCGTTCTCCGCACCATTATTTGTTACACCTGATGCTTGGTTTCCTGTTCCTGTTGTAGAAGAAGTCTTAATGTAGAATGGATGTCCACTAGCACTTACGTTAAAGTTGATAGTATCTCCTGCCACCATAGTAACTGATGGGTCATTAGCAGAACTATGTGTTTGATCTCTATCTGTTCCAGTAAGAACATAATGTGATGCACCACTATTTGATACGTTGATATTGAGTGTCTGTGCATTTCCTGTTGGTGTTGCACTGTATGGACATGTAAATCCAAGACCTGTTAATTTTACTGCATCATCTCTTATCAAACCATGAAGAGGTGCAGTAACTGTCATAACACCAGTTGTTCTATCATAAGTTCCACCAGTTACAGCAGAAGATATACCACTTCCAGTGCTTCCCCAAGTTCCGTTGTTGATAATTGATCTTGAAATCTCAGCAGCACGATAGAAAACATCTATTGTTTCTGAAGCAACTCCAACTATGTGCTGTAAATTTGTTCCATTGTAATATGATAATCCCGCACCAACTGATTTTGAGTTACCACCTCTTGTTATATCGTGTGTTATTGCATTTAAAACTGATTGAACATCCTCAACACAATTAGTAACTGAACTGACTCCTAAGTTGAAGGTTGCTCTCTTAAGACCATTCGCTGTTGCAGATATAAATGTATGAATACCTGTGTTTGTAGAAGGTGCTGTTTCAAGAATATTAACTTTAAATGTATTTGCGTCTATCTTTGTTATAGGTAAATCCCTATTCATTGCATAATCACTTGGTCTTGGATAGGAATCATTACCACCACTACCATATGAACACTGGAATGTTACAGATGCGTGATCAAATCTAACTACATCTCCAGTATTAAAACCATGACTAGCAACAGTACAGGTCATAATACCTGTAATTGGACTGTATTGTGCGTTAGTTATAGTATGTGTGCTGAATCTATAGTCTGTGCTTGTTACATATCCTACTGCTTCATGAGAAATGTATTGAATATTTTGTCTTATTAAATTTGCTGCATCAAAATATATGTCGCTACTAACACCTACTAATGGAGTATATGCAATAACTGCTGCACCATTTGTAGCAGGTTGTCCTATAAAACTTAAGTCTGTTAAATGATTTCCTTGTCCAACATAAAATAAATCTTCTCCAGGATTCTGTGCTGAAACTAAACAGTTTCTAAGTTCTGCACCTTCTACACCTACATTCTTAGGTAAGTAAATTGGATTATTTTCTACGTATGTTCCTGGTAGAACTTTGATTGTATCTTTTTCTACTGCTGCAGCAGCTGCTGCTTTAATGGATGCGAATGATTCGCCAATGCTTAAACCTGTATTGCTATCGTTACCGTTTGATGTGACAAAAAATGTTTTACCTGCTGTAGTACCTGTGCCGATCTCAACTACTCTCGTAGAGATACCAACCCCTCCTGTATCTTGTCTCAGGAAGAGTTTACCATCATATGTGTTTATTGCTAGTTCGCCTAATGGAAGCTGCTCTACCGTTGGTTTCTTGCCAGGTACAGCAGATCGCTTAAACTTAATTATGGGATCAGCCATCTATACATTCGGTATTTACCAAAAACAAGCAGTATCTACTGCTCTGGGTTATTTATAAGATTTTTTAAGAGGCACTATTCTTTCTGGGACGATATACAAACAAATTCTTTGGTGGTTCTGGTTCCATCCATTCAGTAATCTTATTATACTTGCTATGAGAAAAGAAATCTTGAGCAAAATACCATTCTTCCCAAGGAGTGTGAGACTTAGACTGATTACAGTCATGACAACAACAGACTACATTTTTCGTAAAGTCTGTCCCTCCCTTTGAACGAGGTACTATATGGTCAATCGTTAAGTTTTTTCCAGATCCGCAGTATGCACATTTGTATTGCCATCGTTCTTTTACCTTCTGCCTCCACATTCTTTTTGCTTCTTGGGAACTTGTAGTTTTCAAATTAAACAAATACTGTTGAGGAGAGGATAAAATTTCCATAAATTGTTGCGACTTAAGGTTATTTAGTATTAACCTTTGTATTCTATGATGTAAATGCCATTGTGGGACTCAATCAGATGTGTTTGTTTGATAAAATCTTTTTTATCGTAACAATATCTTAGAACTGCATCTCTAGCAGATCTTTCATCTGAGTCCAAACCAATGTCGCCAACAAGAACAACTCTTGCTTTTTTAAAGGTTAACTCTAGATCATGATATGTTCCTTCATAGGACTTATCAGCATCTATATGAACTAGACGATACATATCATCTAACTCAGATAAAGTTTGACTGTCTTCATTTCTAATTTCAAATTGAACACCAGTAGGTACATGAGAAGACAAATTATCTCTCGTGACCACTGTGCAGTCCATATCTTTATCATATCCAACGACTTTACTAAGTACGTTTGATCCTAGCATCATTGAATATAAACTATATCCGTTTCTTGTTCCTATCTCCAGAATAGTATCTGGATTATAATACTTTGAAATCGCATAGTACAATTCATAACAATTTCCAGAATTAATATAACCTTTATGTTCTATATCTTTTCTTTCAAAGAATACAGACTCATCAGCAACATCAAAAATAGACTCTGGTTTTAGGTTATAAATTTCGTCCATTAATTTAATGTTAATTCCTTTGAAGTATTTATAGCAACGTTAGCTCTCTGGGAAAAATCAATCCCTTCCATATGATCATACTCGTGTTGAAATACTCTAGCAGGTAATCCTTCTAACTTTAATTTATGAACTTTCTTCCCTTCATCCTCATATTTTACAACAACCGATTCTGGTCTTGGCACATCCAAGTATACATCTGGATATGATAAACACCCCTCTTCCATAACCACCACATCTTTTGAGTATTTTAAAATCTTAGGGTTAAAACAAGTTATTGTTTCTTGTGTATCAATATCCAAGATCATTACAAAAACTCTTTCATTGATTCCAATTTGATTCGCAGACAAACCGATACCATTATAATGGTACATATTTTCGTGTAGACGATAAGAAATTTTTGATCTATCTAAATTATAACTGCACTTTTGAACCTTTGTATGAAGTAACTTATCGTAGCAAGGAATCAAAGTTTTTATCATGAGAGAGCACCATCCCAAAAAGTATCTCCTATAGGTTGCATATTTCTGGATATGAAATACAATCCTACATTACAAGCAAACCAATTAATATTGATTACCCATGTTTGTCTCCATAGATATCTTCTGTTGGTTTCAACAATAAAAATATTTCTTTGATTGTCTGATTGTTTTACAACCTGCTCTAATATCAATGCAATGACAAATCCAATTGCATATATGTAGAAAGCAAAGTTAAGAAAACTTGAACTGAAAAGTAGAGCTGAAATCATCGTTTTACGTCGTGTGCACAACCGTCTCCCTTATAGTTATCAGAATCGTAGTACCCACCTTTGGTTCCCATGTATAGGGTTATCCCAACAAAAGGTAAACAACTAAAGAATAGAAAGGTTGCTAGTGTCATATTCTTACTATTATATCACCATCTCCTTCATCTTGATCCTCATCTTCAAGTTCGGATATACGATCCTCAAGTGATTGTAATAAAGGATCTTTTATTTCTTCCTCGCCAAAGTTAACAACCATTAGTTCTTCGCCTGGTTTAACATCTGTCATTTCTGGATGAGGTATTCTGGTTACTACTTTAGTTTTCACTGTAGGTGCTGTAAAATCTCCAAAGGTAAATGGATTTCCAGTTTGATCTGATCCTTCCCATTTAGAAAGCATAATAAAATATCTGACAGTAGAAACTATCAGATATACAAAACCAATTAAAAATATAAAACCAGCTATTCCCATTTAACCTAAATTTTTTACTATTTATTCATTAGGTCTAGTGTTGCTTTGTGATCTGCGTCAAAGATCTCAAGTCCCTTATCAGTAAGAACGTGATTATACATCTTTTCAAATACTGCAGGAGGCATAGTAACTATGTTCGCACCGTTAGCAAATGATTGAGATACACTATTCACATATCTGATTGATGCTGACAGTATTCTTGTTCTATGAATTGCTTGAACTCTGTAGACCTCATCAATATCTTTGATGAGTTGTAAACCTGCGATAGAGTTATCATCAAGTCTACCAACGAAAGGAGAAACATATGCTGCTCCTGCCTTTGCTGCAAGTATTGCTTGTGCAACATCAAAGATCAGAGTTACATTAACTCTAATCAAGTTCTTTACTGATAGTTCTGCACAGGCAAGTAAACCATCAGGTGTGCATGGAACTTTGATTGTTGCGGATCTAGCAAACTTCGTTGCTAATCTAATTCCTTCTTCAATCATTTCGTTGGAATCTCCAACAACTTCCATACTGATATCTCTTAAACCGATATCTTCTAACTCTTTATAGACATCTTCTGGATCTCTACCACTCCTCCTAATTAAAGTAGGGTTGGTAGTTATTCCATCTATAAGTCCTGTGCCATAATACTTTTTGATAACTTCAGTATCAGCAGTATCTAGAAAAATTCTCATAACTTCTGGTAAGTGCATATGACTATAATACCATAAAAAATAAAAAAATCAACTAATCTCTTTGTCTCCAATCATCTGATCTGTCAGGTCTAAACCAATCTACAATTTCATCTGGAGAACCAAAACCCCTTTTATGATTACTTGAATCGGGATCTCCTATGTTCAAGTTATTCAGAAAAGAATCATTTGGATTTGTACTCATTCTTCTTGCTGTTGCTAACATACCTCTTGCACTTGTATTTGCTTTTGATAATTTTTGTGCCCAAATCATATCGTCTATACTGACTTCTGTTCCTGCTGCAATTGATTTGCAAATGCCCTCTAACCGAAGACGGTATGCTGTTGATAACATATTTTAATGAGTATTATTAATATAATTTATAATAGCACTACTTATCTGTTGTATACTTTTTGATGCTTTCCTCATATTCCTTAAGAGAAGATTGCAATTGTCCTTTATTTTCTGTATCTGGATCTTTATATCCCTTTATTTTCTTCCATTCATTGTGCAATGCACCTAGTAACCATGCTTGAGAAAGACTCTTAGGTCCGTTCTCTAATAGTTCTAAGTATTTTTTATTACTGGTATAAGATTTGTACTCTTCTCTCCAGTTAGAATCATCATAAGGTTTTTGTGTCATCAGTTATCCATAAGTAAAAGTTTTTCCTTTGATTTGAGATTGTCCATCTGGGTTTTTACCCTGTGGTTTGAATCTTCCTAGTTTAACGTTTTTGTCTTTGCCTAGTCCACCTTTTCTTGTTGCTGACAGTGTACCAGTTTTTTTCGTTTGTGTCAAGACGGAATCCTGCCCATACTTCTTACCAAGTGCTTTTACTGTCTTCTTGAACTTTCTCTTACCCATCTTACCCGATGAGACAATATGACTTCTCTCTTTTACTTTTTTCTCCTGACCAGTATTTTTATCTTTCTCCATATATGAACCAGTTACTTTTGTAGCACCACCAAGTCCTCTGCCACGAATATCTTTATCTAATTGTTGTGCTCTTGCACGATTTTCCTTTGCAGATTTATCTGCTCTGGATGCAGACAAAGCAGCCATTCCACCTTTATCTGATTTACTTTTTATTCTAGCAAGACTACTTTCGTCTAAAAACTTCTTAAAGGTCTTCATATCTCTGACAGTTTATCAAGATTATTTATAATTCACCTTCGCCAAGATAGTCTGGACATAATAATTGACCTGCAAGTTCCCTTGCGTGTGTGTTCTTTTCACACAACTTATTCATCCAGATCCTTTCTGCAAGAGTAACAGGACCTTCTGATACTATGCGACAGCATATATCAGTTAACTCTAATCTGTATTTTGTGCTTAACATGATCGATTGCCTTTGGTAATAAGTAATACTCTTTTCTTTGAATTGCTTTAGTTAAAGAATCTACATCATCATCTGGAAGAATAGGAACTTCCTCTTGTAGGATTATTTCTCCTCCATCTAATTCTTCATTAACATAATGAACTGAAACTCCAGTAACATTATCTTCACTTTCTAATGCTCTTTCAATGGCATGTAACCCTTTGAATTTTGGGAGTAAGGAAGGATGAAGATTTATTATCCTATTAGGAAATGCATTGATTAACTTTGGAGAGACTATTCTCATCCAACCTGCAAGGACGATAAGATCAACTTTCCACGCGGTCATAACATCTATGATGATATCCTCTTTTTTACTCTTAATATGAGCATGAGGAATACCAAGTTTGGATGCTCTCTTTGCAGCACCACACTTTTCTTTGTTGTGGATCATAACCACAACTTCATCATCTTTACAAGTGCGAACTATATTTTCAAAATTAGTTCCGTTTCCAGAACACATTACTCCTATTCTCAATTTTCTATCAGTAAGGGTTTCTACTGGTTTGGGATTTGATTCTACAAACATAGTGATATGTTTACTCCTTTTTATGTAGTTACTTGACCTATGGTCCAAGAGTTAAATCCTTGTTTTGATATACTTTTGTGAACATGATTCTCTATTTCTGATGGGATAACCAAACAAAACCCTATACCTAAGTTAAAAACACTCTTCATTTCTTCCTCTGGTATTTCACCTGCAAACATAATCTTTTGAAAAATTTCTGGCATATTCCAAGAATTGTAATTAACATCTGCAATCAACCCATCGGGTATACAACGTGGTAGATTCTCAGGAATACCACCACCTGTTATATGTGCCATACCAAGTATAGGCATCTCATGAAGTAAATCATTTACAAGGGACGCATATATTATAGTAGGTTTTAATAACTCTGGCACTAAATTGTAATCTAACTTATTCTCTCGCAACATTCTGTTAACAAGACTATATCCATTACTATGAACTCCACTACTCTCTATACCTATAATTAAATCTCCTTTCTTAATTCTTCCACCATCTACTATTCTCTCTTCATCTACAATTCCTGTTGCAAATCCTGCAAGATCTATATCAAAAGTCATTGGATGTTCAGCAGTTTCTCCACCAATAAGTTCTACACCTGCAAGTTCACATCCTTTGATGATACCTATCATAATATCATCGACTACAGGATTGATGGTATTAAGAGAAATGTAGTCTAAAAAATATAATGGTTTAGCACCACAAGTAATAATATCATTTACACACATTGCAACTAAATCAATACCAATAGTTTTATAATCTCTAGCAAAACTACAAATATTAATTTTAGTTCCTACACCATCAGCACCAGATACTAAAATAGGTTTATCATATCCAGATGGTATTCTAAACATACCACCAAACCCACCAATACTAGGAACCTTTTCTTTTAACCTAGAGACAAAAGCATTACCTGCTTCAATGTCAACCCCAGAACTTTTATAATCCATAATCAATTATAATTGATTTCAGTATAACATAAAAAATCTTAAAAGGCAAAAAAATACCCCGAAAATTTTTTCGAGGTAAATGTAATTAAAAGTTGATTTTTGTTTTAGAGTGCGTTACCACGAGGTAATACTTCTTCTGGGAACACAAAGTTTTCGTGTGGTTGATCCACAGAGGACATCCATGCTCTCATACCCTCGTTAAGAAGAATGTTCTTAGTATAGAAGGTTTCAAACTCTGGATCTTCTGCTGCTCTTATCTCTTGAGATACAAAGTCGTATGCTCTGAGGTTAAGTGCTAGACCTACGATACCTATAGATGATGTCCACATTCCCATCACAGGAACGAACAACATAAGGAAGTGTAAGAATCTTTTGTTAGAGAAAGCAATACCAAATATCTGTGACCAGAATCTGTTTGCTGTAATCATACTATAA
>Ga0208405_1000231_pt1 | contig 9905 bp, 17 predicted proteins | sample ETNtaG_32_FD_185766 | JGI IMG/M metagenome (GOLD analysis project Ga0208405, IMG submission 185766) | Marine microbial and viral communities from oxygen minimum zone, Eastern Pacific Ocean - ETNP201302PF84A (SPAdes) (version 2) | ecosystem: Environmental > Aquatic > Marine > Oceanic ... | reverse complement strand
CCAAGGCTAGATCACTTGGTGCTAAGCACGAAGTGTTTGCTAGTGCTTCTTCAGATCCTAGAAAGAATCCATTAGATCAAATTACAAAAATTAGATATATGAAAAAAATGTTTAAGGGATCAAACATTAAACCTGCACAAGGTAATCAAAGAACATTTATGGAAATATTAAAAACTTATGATAAGTTATATGGTAATGTTGTTATGGTTGCAGGTAGTGATAGAATAAATGAGTTTCAAAAACTTGCAGACAAATATAATGGTAAAGATTACACTTTTAATTCAATCAAAGTTGTATCTGCTGGTGATAGAGATCCTGACGCCGATGGTGCTACAGGAATGTCAGCAAGTAAGATGAGAGACGCCGCAAAGAATGATGATTTAAAATCATTTTCAAAAGGTATCGGTAACCTATTAGCAAGTAATGATACAAAAGCATTATTTGATACTGTACGAAAAGATATGGGTATCAAAGAAGGCATAGAAACATTTGCTGATTTCTTGAATAATGATATTCGAGAAGATTATTTAAAAGAAAAAGTCTTTAACATAGGTGATATGGTTAATAATATAGAGGACGGAACTTCTGGTATGGTTGTCAGACGAGGACCGAACTATGTAGTTTACGAAACAGATGAGCAAGAGGTGAAGAAAGCATGGTTATATGATCTAGTAGAAACCAAGGAGGAATCTAATGCTAACATTGAAGGAAATAAACAGATTGAACAAACTAGTGAGATATCAGATAACACATCCGGTAATGAACGAGGATCCACAACAACTCGAACTACCGTTTCCGAAAAACAAATATCTGAAGTCGGTCAAGAACTATCTACCCATATGGTGGAAGATACGAAAACAGAAAGACCGCAGGAGGCGAAGATCACTAATGAAGATTCAACTAAATTCCTGGAGGAGTTAGAACTAGAATTTTATGGATTAACTGACTATCTAAGAAGTAAAACAGTAGATAGAAAGGCAGTTAATTACGGTGTCAACTTATTTAAAAAGAAAATGTCAGCCGCTAAGGATAGATTTAGATTAGCGGCTGATGTTGCTCAGATGGTGGGGGTAGGCGCTAGGGAGTTTCAATCAGCACTACAAAGAATGAAACTATTACCTGAAGAGAAAGAACCTAAGACTTATCCTAGACAGTTTGACGCTTACGAGGTAGGCACAATCGAATACGCCAAACACGCATTTGAATTGACACCAGGGCAAAACATTAAAAATTATAGAAAAACCACTAATCAAATAAAGAAAGAAGATGTAGAAAAATGGTCACTTGAAGAGTCTACAATACATAAATATAAGGAACGATATAAGAGAAAATGGAAATCAGAACTTAAAAAGTCTGTGGAGAGAATGCTCAATGAAATTTAAAGAATTTGCAAGTCAAGTGAATGAATGGGGTGTTCACGCTACAGAGATTACCGAGGCAGAGTATCAAGGTAAAAAGGTCAAACTTAATGACCCAATTAGAGGTGGTTCTAAAAAGTTTTATGTGTATGTGAAAGACGGTGACAAAGTTAAAAAGGTATCATTCGGTGATACAACTGGGTTATCAATAAAGAGAGACGATCCAGCAAGAAGAAGAAATTTCAGGGCAAGGCATAACTGCGATAATCCTGGTCCCAAAACAAAAGCACGATACTGGTCTTGTTATCAATGGCGTGCCGGAGCAAAGGTAGACAACTAATGAAATACAAAACAACAATGGCAGATTTACTACAACAAGTAAACGAACAGAGATACGAAGTTGAGTGTGATGTAGGATATAGAAACATAAGTGGTCGAGATACAGTTACCGTAGTAGTTAATGCTAGAAACGAACAGGATGCTGAAGATAAAGCATACGATATGATAGACAAACTTAGAGATAGAAGAAAGATAGGACCCGGCGGTGGCGGTTCTGTTGAAGGTGCAGATTTTGAAGTTATGGACATTCAAAAAACTACTCAAAGAGTCGGATTAAAATATTCAGGAAGGGCAGGACCATAATGAGCAGATGGGGTAAAACAACAGGACAACTTCTAGAAGAGATACAACTCTCAGAAGCAATAAAAGGTTTACAAAACAAGGCAAAGAAATCTGGTATGCCTTATTCAATTCTTAAAAAAGTTTACGATAGAGGTATGGCGGCATGGAAAGGTGGTCATAGACCTGGTGCAACTCAACAACAATGGGCATTTGCTCGAGTAAATAGTTTTGTAACCAAGTCATCAGGTACTTGGGGCGGCGCCGACAAAGACCTCGCTGCTAAAGTTAGAGGCAGTAAGAAAGAAGAACTAGAAGAAAGTTCTTGGGAAAAAAATAAAGATACATTACCACCTCATCTTAAAAAACTATTTGACAAAGATGGCAACTTCATAAATCCTAAATCACAAGCAGTATTTGATAAGATGATAAAAGACGCTGGTGGTCCTAAAGGTTTCATAAAAAAACATAAACTCAGAGAAGAAGATTTACCTGAAGCGTGTTGGAAAGGTTTCAAACAAGTAGGTATGAAAACTAAGAATGGTAAACAAGTACCTAATTGTGTGCCTACTGAAGAGAAAGACTATGATTTTAAAGTATTAGAATTAGATGAGGCATTAGATGTTAGATGGGATTCAAATAAACAAGGTTGGTTTGACAAAACAGGTAATAGAAGATATCTAGGTATTGGTCAAACAAATACTTTAATGAAAAAGGCACTTGACAAAGCAAAGAAAACAGGTGACTTTATTAATCCATTTAAAATGAAACACGGTCAAAAGGCAGAAGATTTAAGAGCAAACCCTCAAGATAAAGATGTCAAAAAGAAAAAAGGTACACAACCTAAAAAATATTACAAAGACCTTTCTAAAGATATGAAGAACAAGAGAGCAGACTTCTTTAAGAACAGACCTAAACAAAAGAAATCTGATGATAATGATGATTATAAACCAGCGCCTGGCGATGAAAAGGCAAAAACTAAAACTTCAAAACACACATTGAAGTTTAGAAAAATGTATGGTGAAGAGTCAGAATTAAATGAATTAACTGTATCAGTAGATAAAGTAACCAAAGCAAAAAATATTGCTAAAAAGATGGCAGGTAATATGACTGGTGCTGTAAGAGAGATAGAAAAAATTATGAAAGGACTATCTGATGTTAGTTTTGTTAAACAAGCATTGGCAAAATACAATGAAGAAAAAGATAATCCTTATGCAATCGGTATGGCAGCGGCGATGAAATCAACAGGTGACAAACCGCCTTTGAAGAAATCTACAATTAAAAAAGCACACGATATCGCTGATAAAGTTAAAAAAGAAGAAACAATAAATGAGTTTACATCAGCACAGATCAAGACATTAGAGAGAGAATATGCACCTCTAAAAGGTAGAAGAATGACTACCGATCAGTTAAATAAAATGACTGGTATGATAAAGAAAATGTCAAAAGATCAATTAAATAAACTTGCACAAGCAAGTATACCTTTTGTAACCTCTACTGCTAAATCTGAATTAGTAATCAATAGAGGTATGAAATGGACAGATTTTAAAGAAAGTCTTAAAATTGAGAATGCTGACGCTGAACCTGCAACACCTACAAAAAGTAAAAAGGGTGAAGATAAAGACGCAAAGATTGATAGACTAGAAAAAGAAAATCAACTATTAAAAGTAAGAAATCTAGAAAAATCTCAAAAGACCGTAGAACCTAACAGAGATACTGGTGAAGTTCCTCTTAAAGTGGGTCTTGCACAAAAGATCCTAAAAGATATGAAAGACGGTAAAAAAGTTAAGATATCTAAGAAAAACAAGAAAGAGATTAAGTTAGACAACAAACCTACCAAAGTAGAAACGAAACCGACAATGGATATTAGTCCTAGTGCCGGTGGACACGATACAGAAGTTCCTGCCAAAGAGAAATAATCTTATAAATAGTACTAGTTATATAACTAAAAAACTTATTAATAAGGAGAGTTAAAATGGGATTATGGGGAGCAAGTACTTCCGATGAGTCGAAACCTAAGAATTTAACTGCTGCCGAGAAGAAGAATGTTTATGCAACTACTTCAGGCTGGGTTAAACAAGCAGGTACGGCTGACAGCGGAAACGACAATACAAGTGCTACACCAGAAGTTCTAGTTGCAATCGGAGACTTAACTACTGCTTTAGGTAATGCTACTATTGACGCCGTAAACTTCCAGGTCGGACAGACTATATCGGGAGCAGGTGGTTCATCAATAAAAGTAGAAGTACACTATAACGAGCAAGTAACCGTTGCTACTGCTGCACCTCTAATGTATGTATCAAACGATCAGACAGGTTCAGGTGGGGCATCCAGTATAACATTGACAATGGACGGTACTTTACCCGTCACCAACGATACATTAACATTCTCAGGAACGGCAACAAATGCCAATGTTAATGCTACTGATGTAATATCAATCGTTGCACAAAATATCAATAAAAACGGTGGTACAATTAAAGACGCAGGTACAACAACTGATTCAGCTGTTGCAATATCTGCCGCTGCTGCCGCTGCTGCTGGAACTATAACAGTTGGTTCGTAGTATATAAATATATTGTGAGGGAGGGATGCTACTCCCTCACCGTGGTCTATGTGTATGCATAGAGTAGTTTACCATTAATTTGGATTATAGGAGAAAAAAATGGCTGACAAGAAAATAACCGCCCTAACGGATTTAGGAACTGGAATTGCTGCTGAGGATCTACTCCATGTGATAGATGACCCCTCAGGTACACCAGTTAATAAAAAAATTACAGTAGCAAATCTATTCAATAATTTCCCAACATGGTTGGCGTTTGATAGTACACCACAGGCATTAAGTTCTGCCGGTGCTGTAAACTTGACAACACCTGTAACCACAATCGCTAGTACTGGTGCATATGCTGCCACTCTTGCTGCTGGTAGTGTTGGACAAATTAAAATAATTACAATGATTACAGATGGTGGTGATGTTACCTTAACACCTGCTGCTTTTGCTGGATCAAATACAACTATTACCTTCAATGATGTAGGTGATACTATTACTTTAATATACATAGGTTCTGCCTGGTGTGTTATTGGTAATAACGGTTGTACACTTGCTTAATAATGAGGAACTTTTATAATGATCGTTAATAATTTACCACTTGAAAAAATTGAAAAACGAAAAGAAGAATTAGAAACTGCCTTAGTGCAATCTAGACAACTGATCGTTGAAACACAAAACAAAATAAATGCATTGTCTGGTGCTTTACAACAATGTGATCTTTTTATTGCAGAGATAAACAAAGTAAAAGAAGATCAAACTTATAATGATGTAAAGATAGATGATGTCGCTAAAGAAGAAGGAGAATCTGATGGCGGACAAGATTAGAATGGGTGCAGGCGGAGTTCCTTATAAGGCAAAGTCTGAAGAACCTAAAAAAGACGAAGTTATTTCGGAAGTTCTAGTAGAAAATCCGAATAAGAAACCTAAAAAAGAGGAAAAGAAAGATGAAAAGTTTTAAACAACATATCAACGAAGGAAACATAGAACACTACGGTGATAAGAATGACATTAATAAATTTGATGGATCTGAAAAATCTATGCAAGTTATTGGTGCTTATCTTGGTTCTATCTCTGAAAGAGAGTTTATGAATCCTGACGCTGCTGTTCATCAAATCTATAACAAACTTTCATCAATGGGTATGGACTTTAAAGTACCTGCTTCTGAAGGACAAAGTGGTTCTCATACAGTAGAAGTAGTACAAGTACCTACTTATGGTAAAACTGGTGCAGAAGCACCTAGTGAGATTACTGAAGATGAGATGAATAAGTTTACTTTAAATATTAAGTATGAACAAATTCCTAACGGAATGTATAAGGCGTCTGCTAGTATTAAGTAATTAATTCTTTCTTTATTATGGACTTTAAAAAGTTAACAGCGAGCAATATTATGCTTTTTGCTGCCAAGCATTATGATAATCCATCGTGTATTGGTCAAGCAGAATTTTTAGATGATATGAAGCGCTTTAAATATGTCAAGCGTTTGTTTCGCAAGTATTCAGCGACAGGTGAATTACGAACCAGATTAATTATAAATCATATCGTAGTTCTAACTAATGTGTTTGGTGTTGACGCTGCTACTACAATGTTATTTTTTAAAGTTGAAAAAGAGTACTGGTCTCTATTGAAAACATTTCTGATATTCTTAAATTTTATGCCGAGTACAGATTTAGTTGAGATTGATACTCATAAAGAGTTGTTGAAGGAGTTAGAGAGTATTTAATGGAAGTTTTAAAAGAAAATAGAGCGATTGACTTATTTGTTACCTATCGTTTTCTAAAACTATTGGTAACACCTTTCGATAAACAAGACGCATTTAAATTCGGTATCATTGATAAGAATGGTAAAGTATTAAGAAAAGCGAGATCACTTAGATTAGGTAAAGAGAAAAGAGCATATACTCTATTACATAGATTAGTATTTAATTTTAAAAGAATACTAAGTAAAGTAGGTCTTGGTGGTAGATTCGGTACATATTCTGCTGCCGCTATCGCCTTATTGAAAGAGACATACGGTGATTCAGATATATACGAAAAAGAAATTTATAAATTCTTGAAAAGAGAAGGATATAAATTTGATACAATATCTGAGAGTGCTACTTTAAACGAACCTATCACTGCCGGTGTTTACACTTTAGTTAATGATTTATATGACATAGAAGGTGAAGTACTTGTTTCTGAAGGATCTCGTATCAATATAAAACAAGATATACAAGTTCACGATACTATACTAGGATATGAAGTTTATCCTGTAGAAGTAAAAAATACTAGTATATATTTAACCTCTGAGGATATTAAAAGTGCCTAACAATATGAAAATCGTAAGACCTCTATGGGAGGCAAGACGCATACCTAGACTAAAAGGGCAACCTGCCAATTCTGATAAACATTCCGATTTATATACAGATGAAAATCCTAAAGGCACAATACACGGTTTAGGATTTAAAGATGTTGCTACCGCAAAGGCAAGTGTTAATAAAATAAAAAACTCTGGTAAGAAACACGCACATAAAATACAAGCGGCGATTGCCATGGAACAAAGAGCAAAAGAGATGGGTAAGAAGGCAGAGGCAGCCGTGTATAGAAAATATATAGAGCAGATGAAAAAGAAAACAAAAGAAATGCAGAAAGAGGATGCACCTACAAATGCCACAGGTTCTGCTGTACCTGGTTCTGGTGATACAGGTGACGCTTTTCCTAGAAAGAAAACAAAGAAGAAAGATTGGATGAAAACTTCTATGGGTCGTAAAATTATGTCAAAGATAGATGAAGTTAAGACCTATGTAATAGAAGATAAACCTAAAACAAAGTTTCAAAGAATAAAAGAATTAATGTATTCATATAGGGGTATTGGTCAGTACGGTTTAGGCACATATGTACCTACGACCAGTCATACAAGAAACAATGACAACCCTGATGAGAAGCCGACTGCCAAGTCGCATACTAAAAAAACAAACAAGAAGGAGAAAAAATGATAGATTGGATTAAAGGACGATTAACTGAGCGTACTTCACTTGACGGTGCGACTCTAATCGCAATTTGCATTTTTGTTATACTTTTTGGAGGTATCGCTAAATGGGCCGCTTGGGCAGGTTTAGCATATGGTATTTTCACTTTAGTAAAAGGAGAATAATTATATGGATGATAATAAATTAAAAGAATTATCATCCGACTTTACTTGGGCAACCGCTGCTTTTATGGCACGGTTGTCCGAGAAATGCTATTTAGATCAAACTAGATTCAAAGATGAGATAACTACTAAATCTTGGACTATAAAATTCTTTGACTTTGGTGGCACACAAGCATATGCTCTAAATGGCGATAATAATTTTATATTAGTTTTTAGAGGAACAGAACCTACACAATGGCAAGATATTAAGGCAGACTTAGATATCAAAAAAGTGCAATCTAAAAGTATTGATGGTAAGTCGGAAGGTAAGGTACATAGAGGTTTTAAATATGCTCTTAATGATGTCTGGGAAGATGTCGTAAAATATATGAAAGAGTGTGAAACTAATAAAAAACAAATATACATAACAGGTCATAGTTTAGGTGCTGCTCTTGCTACTTTAGTTGCAGGCAGATTAGATAATCCAGATGTAGTTTTATATACATACGGATCGCCTAGAGTAGGTAATGGTAAGTGGAATAAATGTCAAAAGTTTAAACACTATCGTTTCAGAAATAATAATGACTTAGTAACCAGAATACCACCTGCGTGGTTAGGATTTAAACATAACGGTAAGTTTATGTATTTTAATTCTAATGGTGATTATAAAGATCAACCAGGTTTCTTCTATATGTTGACACACTGGTTTGGTGGTACAATAAAAGGTATACTAACATTTTCATTCGACTCGTTTAGTGACCATAATATCAATACATATTATAAGTTATGTAAACAAAAGGAGATGAACTAATGTGGGATATGATAGAAAGAATGGCAGACGACAGACTGTGGATTTATACAGCACTTGTTGGTTCGCTATTCGGTCTTGCATTTTCAACATACTTTAAATCAACAAGATTAGGTCTATGGTTATATGCTAAGTTTGATATGATCGTGGACTATCTTGTTGATCGTTGGGGTTGGACTTGGTTGCAACAACCTGAGGATGCCTGGAGAAAAAAGTATCCTTATGTAACCAAAAAGATTGACGAACTTGAAAAGAGAATTAAAAAACTGGAGAAATAGATAATGAAAATATCTGATAATACATCTATCTCAATGCCTATGAGGAACTTAATCGCTATCATAGGTGCCGTTGCTATAGGAACTATGGCATATTTTGGGGTGATTGAGCGATTAAATAAAATTGAAACTAACTTTCAACTAATGCAACAAGACCTAATTGCTGCGTCAGAATTTATTGATGGCGTGCCTAAAGGTGATATGGTTTCGCCACAGATACAAGAGTTGTTTATGCTTGTTGAATATCTAGGCGGTAGTGTTGACAAACTTAAAGATCAAATGGAAAAAGAAATACCTATGATCTTAAAGAATGATATGGTGATACAGTTTCACGAAGAAAGATTAATTGATTTAGAGCAAAAGAACGGAACGCATTAATGGTAGTAGAATTAGTATTCGCTATGCTTATGATTCAAAATGGAAATACAATAGAGTATGTTCCTACTGAGGGTATGACTGACTGCTTGAAACAAAAGAGAGTCGTTGCCCGTTCTATCGGTGAAGAACAAGAAGGCATTTATATTCAATGTAAAGAAGTAAAGGCAGAATTAGAGAATGATATGGGTAGAATGAGAATCAAAAGGATAGTAGATTAGTGTTCAAAATAAAACTGATTATCTATATGCTGATAGCATTAGGTGCTACAGGTGGATTTGCCTATGTGTATAAACTCAAGGCAGATAACGCCATACTTAAATCTAATCAAGAAAAATTAGAGACTGCCGTACAGGAACAACAAGAACTATTAGAAGTTAAAGAATTAGAATATCAATACATAATAGAGAAGTCAAAAGAACTAGAAGAAAAACTAGACGCTGCTCGTGCCGATAATGAAGAACTTACAAAGAAGTTTGCTAAATACGATATTGAAACTTGGGGTATGCAAGACCCAGATAGAACAGCAGAAACAATTAATAATGCTGTTGCAGATGTAAACAGATGTATTGAGATATCTACTGGTGGTGAAATAACTGAAGAAGATAAAGATAATAAACAATGTCCAGAAATCATTAAGGGGAAATTGAATGAAACTGCTAATTAGTGCATTTATAATATTATTACTTGTAGGTTGCTCTGGTGTTAAACAAATAGAAACATACAAGGTCGGTGTAAAAAAAACTCCGCTCAATTTGGAATTACCTTCACCTTTGGATACCAATGATCTAGAATTCATAGTTATAAATAAAGATAAC
>Ga0208405_1000230_pt1 | contig 9917 bp, 6 predicted proteins | sample ETNtaG_32_FD_185766 | JGI IMG/M metagenome (GOLD analysis project Ga0208405, IMG submission 185766) | Marine microbial and viral communities from oxygen minimum zone, Eastern Pacific Ocean - ETNP201302PF84A (SPAdes) (version 2) | ecosystem: Environmental > Aquatic > Marine > Oceanic ... | reverse complement strand
TATCAAGAGCTTATTAAAGCGTATGGTAATTGGGATGCCATTCAAGGTTTTGACAAAGCACTCTACGATTTTGAAGTAGCCACGGTTAAGCCGCTAGATGATGGGATATCAAGTGATCGCCGAAACAAGGCGCTCAATGATATGAGTACGCTCTTTACCAACATTAGAACACGAGTGTGGGCCAAAGACATAGAGCGGGACCTAGTAAAAATGGATTCCCTTGTTCGCAAGGCATCTGATACAGCACAACAGACAACGCATTCCTTCCGGCTAGCAGAAGGTGTGTCAATTGATAGCCTTGATTCGCTTACACTAAGCGAAGATCTTTCCCTATCCATTGCGATTCACCAAGATTCCCTTTGGGATGAAGTCGAGGATAGTGCACGCATCGCGGAGGCCATGTCCGCCTTCCAAAAAGAAGTCAACGCGATTGCATCACATTGTAATGTAGATGCCGTCTTCTTAGATAGTAGTGCCATCGTGCTTGACTCTGCAACTTTTATTGAGCTCAGCCTACAGTATGACACAAGTTTTCTTGTGTTACGTCATCTTGATTCTTCGTTTTCTGGTCTTGAACTTGCATTCAATAGACTAAAGACAGAGCCAACCACCAGCCTTTTGTACAAACCATCATTAAAATGGTATGGCAAGCATAGCCAATATCATACTTGGCTGTTTGGTGATGCTCCATGGTTTCAGGAAAAACATGTCGTATTAGCTCGGGAAAAATATAGTAATGGAGATGCCTTTGTAGTAGATCTTCCCGATCGTGAAAAGTCCTATTTCCGTATTGAAATGTGGGAAAGACCTGGGGATGCCTACGACCAAATCTTTAATCCAACTTCTATAGAGCTCCTCAACAATGGTTACTTTGAATTCTACAACGGGGACACTATCAATCCTAAGAAAATCAATCCTGCGATGCGTTCTGGTTATGAGTGGAAAATCACCTACTATCCCGACTACATTGGCGACCAGCCCCATTGGGGGATTTTACGCGGTGACTTTGGAACAAGCTATATTGATGATCAAAAAGTTGCTCGTAAAATTCGCGTTGCCCTGCCTTGGACTGCCCTACTTAACATTCTTGCCGTAGTGCTCGCCTACTTCTTAGCGATTCCTCTTGGGGTATACATGGCAAAATATCAAGGTAAAGTGTTTGATCGTGCAACAACAATTATTCTCTTTATTCTCTATTCGCTGCCAGTCTTCTGGGTGGGAACCTTGGTTATTGTGTTTTTTACCAGTCCGAATTATGGCGCATGGACAGACCTCTTTCCGGTTGGAGGTCCCGTAGACCTAAGAATTTCTATTAATCCAGAGAATTATACCGTTTGGCAAAAATTTGGTAGCACGCTATATCACTTTATAGCACCCTTGTTTACTGTGACAATTGGAAGTTTGGCTTACTTGGCCATTCAAATGCGTGGAGGTGTGGTCAATGTAGTCCGAATGGACTTTATCCGCACGGCCCGAGCGAAAGGGCTTCCAGAAGGTAAAGTACTATGGAAGCATACCTTCCGAAATTCACTAATTCCAATTATCACCCTCTTTGCGGGATTGTTCCCATTAATGATTTCCGGATCGGTTATTATTGAACAAATCTTTGGAATTCCGGGTATGGGGAGCATTGCCTTTCAGGCTATTTTAACTAGAGACTACCCTATTGTACTTACTGTGCTGATGATTTCTTCTACCCTTACCATTATTGGTATTCTCGTGGCAGATATCATTTATGCATTAGTTGATCCAAGAATCTCATTTACCAAGAAGTCATGATCGATAAGAAGCAAAAGAACAAAGCGAGTAAGCCCCTAGATCAGAGCTACTGGGGAATTGTTAAGCGGAAGTTTCGAAAAAATATCCCTGCAAGAATATCCCTAGTGCTCATCGCATTTATTGTATTTGTTGGGGTCTTTGCTCCGATGTTAGCCAATGATCGTCCCATTATGGCAAAAACTACTGACGGCGAAGTCCACTGGCCAGCAATTGCTTCTTTTAAAGCCTCTTGGCAGGAGACCTTCGGAGGGAAAAGCCCGTGCGACAAAAGCGAGGCATGTGGAGACTCCCTAAGTGTTTGTAAAGACCCTAATACCTGTGACTGGAAACAGCTGAGAGCAGATGGCAAACTTGAACGTCAAATCTGGCCTCTTATTCCCTATTCGCCAAACGAAGCGGATCAACTCAATGTGCAGTACAAAAGCCCGAAGTGTTCCGAACAGATTCTTGGAGAACATGCTGATGAAGACAAAAACAACCCGAAGGCTTGGAAATGCCATACAGCGGGAACCAACCTTCGAGGAGAAGATATGATGTCAAGGCTGATTCATGGCTGCCGCATCGCTGTACTTGTTGGAGTAATATCCATGGGAATTGCTTCGATTATCGGGATCTTAGTTGGTGCGATTGCAGGATATTTTGGAGATAACCGACTTAAGGTTAAACGGATTGCACTATTGTTATCCATCCCCTTTGTGATCCTCTTATTGTTTGCCTTATTCTTATGGTTACCGACCTTTTATCATCAAAAGTTAAACCCTGATCGATATTCCTCTTTAGCGGAGCTCCCTAGTGGGCTTGCCAGTCTACTGCGAATTGTACTCATTGCCTATACCTTTTTTATCGTCTTCTTGATTCCCAACATTTGGTATTGGATGAGGAATGGGCGACCCTTTAAGGTATTTCGACATATTCCTTCTCTTCAAGCTTTCTTTACCGATGAAAACCATGGAAGCAAAAGATTTTGGTGGGCGCTCAACATTATTTTCTTGCTAGTTCTTGCACCTTGGCTAGCCTCTTATTTTCAGTATGATGTAAATGCAGAAAGCTGTGTAAAGACACCATCTCAAGACGGTCTATGGGCAAACTTTGGAAATATATGTCAACTGTCTTCCATGATGGGCAAACTCAAACTCCTCATTACAGGCCTAGTAATCTTCTTACTATTTCAAATTCCGACAAAACTCGGTGGCCTCATTGCTGCGCGTTTTGACCGAGAACATTGGGTTAACGGAGAAGTAAATATCCCTGTTGATTTATGGATTTCTCGTGTCATCGAAGTATTTATCTCTATCCCTCGATTACTACTGATCTTGGCTGCCGTGGCCGTATATCAATCCGAGGATGGCGGTGGAGGTATACTCCTTGTTATGGCGGTTATCGGATTTACCACATGGACTCGCATAGCCCGATTCATGCGAGGAGAATTACTTCGCGTGCGCAACCTTGAGTTTATCGAAGCGGCACAGGCCCTTGGTTTTAAGAACTTTCGTATTATCCTCCGTCATGCATTACCCAATGCATTGACTTCGGTATTAATTGCCATTGCCTTTGGTGTAGCTTCGGCTATTTTGATCGAGTCTTCCCTTTCTTTCTTAGGCATTGGGGTAGAGGCAGAAACGGCTACATGGGGCAAAATGTTAGCCGACTCAAGAGCTCATCCCGAGGGTTGGTGGCTTGCCGTATTCCCTGGGGTTGCCATCTTCTTGACGGTAACCATGTTTAATCTATTAGGGGAAGGTTTGGCCTCAGCACTTGATCCAAAATCACGGTAAGGCTAATCCTTAAATTGCTGAATCAAGGTTAGGACTTCCTTGTGCATAGCCTCTTCGGATAGGGTTGAACGGCTAATAGCCTCAATAGATTTCGCTACAGCTGGATGCTCCCAAAACTGCCGAAGTAAGGCAGCTTCTGCAAGGCCACGAATTCTGGCTTTGCGTTGTCGATTGCGGCGAGCTTCTTTGAAGCCTCCCTTGAATTGGTGCTGAATAAACTGAGAAACTGAAGAGCTCAGCCTATCAAGCCCTAAATGATTATTGGCTGAAGTTCTTACAAGAGGAATATCCCATCCCGCAGATTCGTGTTGGTGTAAGGACATGGCCTGCTTCCATTGGCGCATTACCTCTCGGGTCAAGCCATCATCTTGATCATCTATTTTAGTAAATACTACAATATCCGCGGTTTCAACCACTCCTCGTTTTATCCCTTGTAAACCGTCTCCCGCCTCTGCCTGCGTGAGATAAAGCAAGGTATCCACCAAGTCAGCAATTGAGACCTCACTTTGACCAACACCCACGGACTCAATCCATAGTTCTTTATAGCCTACGAGATAGAGCAATTGCATGACTAAAGCAGTATTTCGATTAACGCCTCCTAAAGCACCCGATGAGGGACTTGGCCTTACAAAGACGCGAGGATTAGTGGCGATGTCAGGCATTCGAGACTTATCTCCAAGAATACTTCCGCCATGTCGATGGCTACTTGGATCAATGGTCAATATAGCCAGCTTGGATTGAGGATTGTTTGCTAAAAAATCTTGAGCAAAGGCATTTATGAGAGTGCTTTTCCCAACACCCGGACTTCCTGTGAAACCAAGCCGGTGACAATCCTCGTCGGGCGCATTGGTTGACAGACCTTGCATAACTTCCAAAGCGAATTCCCTGTGGTCTCGACGTTGACTTTCTACATAGGAAATCGTCTTGCTTAATGCCGCACGATCCCCTTCTAAAAGTCGTGTAATCCAATCTGAAACATTATACTGCATAGGATGCATTCCTTAAGTAAAGGTCGCTATTTTACGCCAAACCTTAATCCCAGCTCTTGCACCCTAAAAATCAAGCTATCCTGAAAGTGTATTTTCACCTTGAAAAACTATAGTTATGGGCAAACGAAACGTTTTAATTACTGGAGCAACTGCTGGCATTGGTTCAGCATGTGCTACAACACTAGCCGCCAATGGATGTGATGTTATCCTAACGGGTCGACGAGAGAATCGTCTTGCTGCCATTAAGGAAGAAATCACAACTCTTTATAATGTCGATTGTACCACGCTTGCCTTTGATATTCAAGATCGAAAGGCAACTATCGAGGCGATTAACTCCTTACCGGATACCCGTGCCATTGATGCTGTAATCAACAATGCTGGCCTTGCCCTTGGGAAAGGACCTTTCCAAGAAAGCCAACCTGAAGATTGGGATACTATGCTTACTACCAATGTGACAGGACTTCTCACCGTAACCCACGGCATTTTGCATAAACTCAAAGTTTCTGATCATCCCCACATCATTAACATTGCGTCCATAGCTGGAATGGAATCCTACGCTGGTGGACACGTCTACTGTGCCACAAAGGCTGCTGTACGTTCATTGACAAAATCCTTACGAATCGATCTTCTGCCACTAGGAATTAAGGTAAGTGCCATTTCCCCCGGCATGGTGGAAACCGAGTTTTCAGAAGTTCGTTTTAAAGGCGATAAAGAATTAGCCCAAAAGGTATATCATGGATTTCAACCTTTAGTTGCTGAAGATGTAGCGGGTGTGGTTCTCTACCTACTCAATTTACCCAAACATGTCTGTTTGAATGAAGTGGTCATGACAGCCACTGCACAAGCTAATGCCTACCACACCATCAAGGACTAGTTTATTCTCCGCCTAAAATTTCAATGGCGGCTTCGGCAAGCTTAGTACCCGGACCAAAAACCAAGGCAACCCCCGCGTCATACAATGCCTGATAATCCTTCGAAGGGATAACGCCACCTGCAATCACCTTAATTTCACCCCCCCCTTGCTGCCTTAGAATCTCAATAAGTTTTGGGATTAGGGTCTTATGACCTCCAGCCAAACTACTCACTCCTAAGAAGTGAACATCATTATCAATAGCTTGACGGGCTGCTTCCTCAGGCGTTTGAAATAGTGGTCCGACATCCACATCAAATCCTAGGTCAGCAAACCCTGTGGCAATAACCTTTGCACCTCGGTCATGGCCATCTTGCCCCATTTTACAAATGAGAATTCTAGGTTGTCTGCCTGCCTCTTTTGCAAAACCTGAAACTGCTTCACGGGCTTTTTGAAAGCTCTCCTTACTTGTCATTTGCTTTGCATATACCCCTGAAATTAGGGCACTTTTCGGAGTATATCGAGTAAAGGATGATTCCATGGCCTCGGAAATCTCTCCTAGGGTTGCCCGATGACGAGCTGCTTCTATAGCGAGCTCTAATAGATTGTTACCATCATCACAGGCCTTTCGAATGGTATGAAGAATATTGTTTACCACTTCTTGGTCCCGACTATTTTTTATCTGTTGTAAACGAGATACTTGTTCTTGTCTGACAGCAACTGCATCCACGGAGAGAACATCAAAGGGTTCTTGTGAACGCACAGTAGTAAATGCATTAACGCCAATTATCTTATCCTCGCCAGCATCAATTCCAGCTTGCTTTGCTGCTGCAGACGCTTCAATTCGTTGTTTTGGAATGCCTTGTTCAATGGCTTTTGTCATACCCCCTGCCTCTTCAATTTCGTCGATTAAGGCATTGGCTTCGGCCATTAAGGCTTCTGTTCTTTCTTCAATCACCGTGCTTCCACCAAGACCATCAATAAACTGTAATAGACCATGGTCTGATTGCAATTGTTTTTGTGTGTTTCTTGCGATTTCTGCAGAAAACGGGGTAGGTAAGGCGATGGCCTCGTCAAACGAATTGGTATGAAGGGATTGCGTTCCTCCAAACAATGCGGCAAGCGCTTCGATGGTCGTCCGTCCGATATTATTGTAGGGATCTTGTTCTGTGAGGCTCCATCCTGAAGTCTGACAATGCGTTCTCAGAAGCATCGATTTACTATTTTTTGGATCAAAGGCTTTGACACGTTTTGCCCATATTTCACGTCCTGCTCGAAGCTTTGCCACTTCACTTACAAAGTCCATTCCTATTCCCCAGAAGAAAGAAAGTCTTGGTGCAAAGGCGTCGATGTCTAGTCCTGCCTCAAGTCCTGTTCGAATGTATTCTAGACCATCGGCAATGGTGTAGGCCAATTCAAGTGCTGTACTAGCACCTGCCTCTTGCATGTGATATCCTGAAATAGATATGGAGTTAAACTTCGGCATATGGGCCGACGTATATTGAAAGATATCGGATATAATGCGCATGCTAGGACGCGGCGGATAGATATAGGTATTACGCACCATAAACTCCTTCAGAATATCATTTTGAATGGTCCCTGCAAGCTTGGCCTGATCAACACCACTTTCCTCGGCAGCTACAATATAAAATGCCATAATTGGAATTACCGCCCCGTTCATTGTCATCGATACCGACATGGTGTCTAGAGGAATTCCATCAAACAATATTTTCATATCCTCTATACTATCAATGGCTACTCCTGCCATACCCACATCGCCCGAAACCCTCGGATGGTCTGAATCATATCCTCGGTGAGTGGGCAAGTCAAAGGCTACAGAAAGGCCCTTTTGACCTGCGGCTAAGTTTTTTCTGTAAAAGGCATTCGAAGCTTCGGCGGTAGAAAAACCTGCATACTGGCGAATGGTCCAAGGCCTACCCAAATACATCGATGCATAAGGACCTCTACGATAAGGAAAAATACCAGGAGCCTGTATTCTATTTGTCATTGGGCAGAGAAGGTTTAACATTAGCAGGGCTGATCAAATCCCAGACTAAGGCGTCCAAAGTATGACTTCCTGTCAAAATATCTGGCCACTGACTGAGGTTTGACTCATGCCGTAATAACAATTGAATGTTTCGAGCAAGCCGTCTATAATTCGCGTCGTTTCTCCAGCGTGTTGGACATAGTCGTAACAACTTGGCTCCAGACAGGATTGAAGAGAGGGCCATTACCGAAGAACGAATCAAGGCATCCTCTTGACGAATATCCTCGAAGTCTTTGTCCAAGACATATTGATGAATTACAAGGCTTTTATCGCCAAAGGTTTTCTTAGCCAGATAGAGAAGGGCTCGATTCCAGGAAGCGTTACGATAGAAGTCTAAATCGATGGGGCGGTCGAGAATGATTCGGCCGCATTTGTCTAACATGTTTTTTAGAACTGACCATGTTGAGGCAAATGATTGCCTTCCGCCTAGAGCTGTCTCAAGGACCACTGCCGGCCACACATTGTCTGGAAATATATCGCTACTAGCAACATTACTTTCATGAGTCGCGGAATAAGAACCCGACCACGCGCCGTGATGTTGACTTAGCTTTTGAGCAAACTGCTCACTAAGTCCAACTCCCTCATCTCTTAGGTGAAGTTGGATGTGTGGAAGAGAAATTTCTTCTAGAAAATCAAGAGAATTTTCCTTGTTCAGGTGAATCGTAGGCGATTCAAGTCCTGTCATTAAGTCTTCTAGAAGTGTTCTGTTGAGCGCTCCGTTATCCCCTACTTTATAGTCATCTCCAATGGACCATTCATTGGTTGACAATTCCCCTAATGAGGCCAGGGTATCATTAGATATTCCAAGTGCCTTAGTCTGCCAGCCTGCATCCATTCGGATGTTCTGACGATTTTTTGCATCGCCTTTTAACTCTTTGTCTGCTCTAGCAAACCACTGGGAAAACAAATCAGATTGAACAGAAGGATCTTTGCGGTCCATACCTTGAATTTAACACTATCTTTACTGAAAATCGGTGTATGAGTATGGATGTACTGCGAATTGAACAACAGGGAAATGTAAAAGCGATCACCTTAAGCCGCCCCAAGAGCTTAAATGCCCTTAACAAAGAAGTGATCCAAGCCCTCGAAGACACTTTTCGGTCGATTGAGGAAGATGCTTCCGTTCAAGGAGTTATTCTAACCGGAGAGGGCGAGAGAGCATTTGCCGCAGGTGCAGACATCACCGAATTTCAAAATCTTGAAGCAAAAGACGGTGAGGCTTTCGCCTTAAAGGGGCAGGGTGTTTTTTCCCTTATTGAACATTGCAGCAAGCCTGTAATTGCTGTCGTCAATGGCTTTGCCTTGGGTGGGGGGTGTGAACTCGCTATGGCTTGTCACATGCGAATTGCAACATCCAATGCAAAGTTTGGTCAACCCGAAGTAAATCTTGGACTAATCCCTGGTTACGGAGGAAGTCAACGCCTGTTACATCTTATTGGAAAGGGTAAGGGCCTAGAGTACCTTATGACTGCTGAAATGATTCCTGCGTCAACCGCATTGTCACTGGGATTAGTCAATTACGTTGAAGAGGATAAAGCCTCTGCGATAGAAAAAGCACAATCGCTATTAGCTACTATTGCTACGAAGGCACCTCTTGCCATAGACCATGTGATTCAATGTGCTAATGCCGTCTATGACGAGAATCTTAACGGCTATCATGAAGAGGCCAAACGATTTGGCGCGTGCACTGCAACTGAAGATTTTAAAGAAGGAGCATCCGCCTTTTTAGAAAAAAGAAAAGCCTCATTTAAAGGACAATAAATCATTAAGACTTACAAATCATGAGTGAATATCGCATCGAAAAAGATACCATTGGAGAAGTACACGTAGAGGCTGATAAGTTTTGGGGCCCTCAAACCCAACGCTCCATTAGCAATTTTCCAATTGGAAGAGATATCAATACTATGCCTATGGAGATTATACGGGCATTTGCCGTCTTAAAAAAAGCAGCAGCTATTACCAATGCTGAAATAGGTGGACTGGATCAAGAAAAATGCGAATGGATCGGAAAAGCATGCGATGAGATTCTAAGTGGCCGTTTAGATGATCAATTTCCTCTTGTTGTTTGGCAAACGGGTTCCGGTACTCAATCCAACATGAATGTCAACGAAGTCGTGGCAAATTGGGCCCACGTTAACCACGGAGGGAAGCTCACCGATAAAGAAAAATTTATTCACCCCAACGATGATGTAAATAAATCTCAATCATCCAATGACACCTTCCCTACAGCTATGCATATTGCATGCTATAGTCTTCTTATGGAAGTCACCATCCCTGGACTTGTCGAACTGCGCAACGCGCTTCAAGAAAAGGTGGAGGCCTTTAAGGAAGTCGTTAAAATAGGCCGAACACACTTTATGGACGCCACACCTGTTACGTTAGGGCAAGAATTCTCAGGCTATGTTTCCCAGTTAAACCATGGGTTAATCGCCTTAGAAAATGCAATGGATCATCTTACAGAATTAGCCCTTGGAGGG
>Ga0208405_1000228_pt1 | contig 9965 bp, 2 predicted proteins | sample ETNtaG_32_FD_185766 | JGI IMG/M metagenome (GOLD analysis project Ga0208405, IMG submission 185766) | Marine microbial and viral communities from oxygen minimum zone, Eastern Pacific Ocean - ETNP201302PF84A (SPAdes) (version 2) | ecosystem: Environmental > Aquatic > Marine > Oceanic ... | reverse complement strand
CACACAGACGAAACTACCGTGTCGAAGATGACTACCAGCCATGATATATCACCCAACTCCCTTCAGCCGCCTACGAACCTATCCTCCATGGACAACCATCCTATGACTATCCCTTCCGAACTCCCTGCTAACGACCTCAACATGATCAGTGACCAGATCAGTCCTGACATCGAACAAAAGATTCTCTTCGACCACTCCTACCTACTCGAAGCGTGCACTGCACAATCGTTCAGCAGTATATCCACTTCCTCCAGCTGTTCCACTGATTCCTCACATTCATCGAGTGACAGTGATGACTATGACGGCCCTGAATTCATACTTGACACAGGAGCCACCAACAGCTACGCGACAACCAAGACGCCCCTCCGATCTCCACAGAAATGTCACAGACATGTACGTGGTGTCTCCGGCAAACCTATCCTTGTATACAAAGAAGGACGGTGCGCCGCTATCCCTCTCGTGGGCATATCCAAGAACTTCAGACGAAACCTTGCATCGGTATCTCAACTAGCAAGGAGCAACAACACCGTCTTCATCTTTGATGCAAAGCAAGCCTTTGCTTATCAAGGGCCCACCCAACTCCCACCCAGCGCTACGCGCATAGGCACTTCAACTCCACAAGGCCTCTACACGCTGGACATGAATTCCTACCGAAATCTTCTGCGTGCCTCCACCAGTACCGCGCACTTAGCTGGGGAGGCTATTTCGCCTAACGGCATTAGCCAAGTACGCGACCACTTCCAGAACATGATCCTGACGAACCCTGACCCGAGCCATGCAGCTCACGTCACTACCAACAACGCAGACAATCCTTCCGACCAGAACTACCTCGACCCTGACTACTACGACCACCTAGTGTTCCCAGTTGCGGACTATCACCCTTCCGAAAACTCCATGCTCCTCCACACACGAATGGGACACGCATCCAAGAAGGTCATGATTCAGGCACTCAAGCAAGGCATCAACCTAGGTGTAAACATCACGCTTGACGAGCTTATCCATTCGAATCTCTATTGCAAAGCTTGTGCTACATCGCACATCAATAGAAAGCCCTTTCCACGCAAAAGTGCAAGGGAACCACATCAGACCATCCTTGGCTTGATCCACACCGACACGGCAGGACCAAGACCACGATCAATTACCTTCCAGAACCATTTGAACCATAAGTCCGGTAACTACAAGTACTGGCAAGTCTACGTCGACGACCACTCCAAATACATTTGGACAAACTTCCTCAGATCCAAGGACGAACTCCCTAGCCGTATGAAGGCTATGCAACGTCAAATGGCACTCGACGCAACTGACTCCAAACAGAATCCTCCTCCTGGGCAGCAACCCCTCCGAGTTCAAGCCTACAGGAGTGACAACGCAGGTGAACTAACTTCCAAACAAGTAGTTCGCTCTCTCCTCAAGTCCCTGATCGACCACGAACGAACCGTTCCCGGATCCAGCCAGCAGAATCCTCATGCCGAGTCGGCCATCAAAGTCATACAAGACATGGCACGTACACTCCTGGACTCCGCAAAATTTCCTCTCAAGTATTGGCCCTTCGCGATCAGCACAGCCGTGCACCTCGTCAACAGACTCCCATCCACTACCAACGACGAAGGCAAGAGCAGATATGAAATGTTCTACGGCAATCCTCCTGACTTCAGCATCCTCAAAACGTTCGGTGCTGTGGTCACCAAATTCCTACCCATCCAGAAGAGACGACATGGTGACAAACAAAGCCCCTCAGGTGAAGGTGGCGGTCGCCATCGCCTCGTCGGCTACCCACGCAAGACTAAGGGATACCTCGTGCTCGACACCGAGAGGGTCCCTCATCCAAAGGTTTTTGTGTGCAGACACATCCATCTCCAGGAGGACACAGAAGAATACCCTTCTATGTCAGACGACACATCAGAGGACGAGTCCACCGAGTCCAGCTCGATCTCCCTTCCGAATGACTCATCCTCTTCCTCCTCTACCGACCTGTCCAGCCATCATGCTAGTGACAGTGATTCCCAGCGTTCATCATCTCCTTCCGATTCCTCAGCCTCATCATCCTCTTGCAGCTCTGACAACAATCCCAGCTCATCCAGTGAACACGATGCCTCTTCCAACACTGATGATCCCGAAGCGAACGCACACCGTATCAAGGTGAAATCTAGAGCTAGGGACACCGTCAACAAGTTAGCACGACGACATCACGTCAATGCAAGACTTCTATGCCGCCTCAACGACAACATTCCACGTCACGATGGCAGGCCACTACAACTCAGACCTTCTGACCACCTTAAACGGGGTACAGAAATATTCCTTCCGACTCCATCCGACGAAGATCGTTTCAATGATTCATCCTCGTCTGATCAATCCTCATCGAATTCCCGTTCCGATCAAGAAGCACCAGCCCAAGCTCAAGCAGGAGCTGAGTGCAAGGAACCAACTATCCACAATTATCCTCCAGCTGCCAATCTCCTCGAATGTATGCCTCGAGAACCACAACTCGAGCACAACGGTCACAATCTACCACCAGACCTATCAGTCCATCTAGAAGAAGAAGCCTTCTACACGGAGTCAGCTTCCATGTATGCAGCAACTCCTGTAGTTGAAGCTTGTGCCAACACGACCAAGGCCCTCTCAACTTGCCACGAGTTCATCAAAGGGACCTTCCATTCCACGGTCAAGGCATCACGCGAACACCAACGCACTCCGACCGAGATAGACTTCAACCTGAACAAACTCAAGGATGAAGCTTACCATATCTTCCTACAATCATTCGACATAGAGCAAGCACATCTCGTTGATGCTCTCCGTCACATCAAAGGACGTGACATTCCCAATCCTAAGAACTACGCCGAAGCTATGCAATCTGAGTTCCAAGAATTCTGGAACGCTGCCATTGCCGAAGAGATTGCAAACCTCAAAGCTTACGACGTCTTCCGTTTCGAACCACTCCCTCCTGGCGTCAAGCCTATCAACAGCCGCTACGTCTTCAAAGTGAAGATCAACCAGCAGGGACTCGTAGACCGCTTCAAAGCTCGCCTTGTTGTCCAAGGATTCCGACAACGATTCGGAATCGACTACCTCAAGACACATGCAAGCGTGTGCAAAATGCAGACCTTCCGCTATCAAATGGCCCATGCAGCACAACACGATCTTAAGCACGAGATTATTGACGTCAAATCCGCATACCTCGAAGCTAAGATGAAACTTCCCGTCTACATCACTATTCCCGGCCATCCAGCTCCTCCCGGTATGGCCGCAAGACTCCACCGAGCTCTCTACGGCACCAAGCAAGCAGGACGTAACTGGCACCAGACCATTTGTCCGCTGCTCACATCCAAGTGGAACTTCACCCAATCCGCAGCCGATCCTTGTATGTTCTTCCACTACACAAGTAAGAATGACTACTGTGTACTATGTCTGTTCGTCGATGACTTCTCCATTACAAGCACACGAACTCACACCAAAAGCCGAGACTCCTTCATGAAGCTGTTACAAGAACAGTTCAACACTTCCAAATCAGACGACGACAACGTTTACCTCGGCATCAGATGCCGACGATTAGGTCCTCACAAGATCTTCCTTGACCAATCCCTCTACATCGATGACTTCCTGCACATGTACGGTTTCAAGGACGTTCGTCCGGTTTCAACTCCTACCTCAGGACATCCTCTTTCCAAGACTCAATGCCCGGTTGAGCAGAGCGAGAAGGACGCCATGGCCAAACACCCTTTCCGCCAGATCATCGGCTCCCTTCGCTACCTCGAGCAATGTACTCGACCAGACATCTCCTTCGCTCTCAACCGCTTATCCCGGTACCAGGTCAACCCTGGACTTCCTCACTGGAACGAACTCAAACACCTCGTCCGCTACGTGGCATCAACAAAGAAGCACGGTATACTGTTCGGCAAGAACGGATACCCGATGCATGCCACTCTCCAACACGATCTCTCCGGACCTCTCGAGTGTTTCGTCGACAGTGACCACGCCGCTGACAAAGATACACGCCGCTCCTGTACGAGCTATATCTTCTTCTCCCGTGGAGGCCCCATCTCCTGGCGTTCACGGCTACAATCCTCCACAGCTATGTCGACATGTGAAGCCGAGTTCATGGCTGCCTCAGATGCAGCTTGTGAAAATGCCTGGCTCCGTCGACTCATTGGTGAGTTTACCAACCTCAATGCTACCCGAATCAATGGCCTGCTCGTTCCACAAGACCTTGCAGCACCACGGCTTTCCCAAACTTTCTTTGACAACGAAGTACCGACCAAGTTCAACGAGGACAACATCGGATGCATACAAAGCTCTGAAGATCCCGTTCTGCATGGCCGTATGAAACACGTCGACATCAGATATCATCGACTCAAAGAATTTGTTGCTCTCGGACAATGCAAGCTCCTTTACGTTCCTACCAAACGCCAGATAGGCGACATGGGTACCAAAGTCCTTCCGAAACAAACCTTCTGTACCATGCGAGACTGCGTGGTTATCGACCCCTTCGCTACTACCAAGTGAAGCCACTACAGAAGCTTGCCATCTTCCTCTTCCTCCGAATCCTTACCCACAACGAGCACATCAACCTGTGCCTTGTGCATCCACTACACCATCCATTCCGTCCCTTCGTCAAGTCTCTCAAGGCGAAGCTACCACACCTTTATCGACCCAATCCCCTTGCAAGAAGGTATCATCAACCTCGCAAGTTTTTCCTCGACTAGATCGACCATCCCTTCCCTGTTAAGCCGATTGAGACACGAGCACTACATGTGTCAATGACACACTCCGAGTACAATGTACCTTTCCTCGATTCACTTCGACTTCATCTCCTGCTCATCTTCATCTACCTCCACCAGCGTCATCCCGATCATGGTTGCTATTCCGCAATGATGCGAAGTACAAATCTCCGCACTTGCAGTACTCCATCCGCCATTTCCCAACTACCCGGGCGACGATCTGGGGAGGCTACTAATTTATGAGATCATCTTCCTTAGGATCCCCTCAATGCTCAACAGCAACCACTCCCTGAGTACAAATCAGTGATTATCAACAACTTCTGTTCATCCCCAGGCACTTTCAACACTTCCACTGTGTTCCTGGCATCATTCCCCACATTTCTTGTTCCAACATCACTTTTCGGGTCTGACCCACATTTTGGGTCTATGGGAATTTTTCAACAGACTTTATCTTCACTACAATTTCCTCAGCATTCCTCCAGACTTGAGTGTTTTCCTTCAGTACAACCTTCCCAAGAGCCTCCACACTCCTCTTGCTACCAGATGAGTTTTCACAGGTCTTCCAGAACCTTTTCTCACCTCTTTACAGCTCCTATACTGCCATTTTACCTGATTTCCCTGGTCTACCCAGCTACAGAGCAGTAACACTTCAAGATTCTACTTCGGGCCATGCTTTACCCAGATCTAGGTCTGCAACATATCTCAAGGGCAGCTCCAAACACCCAGATCTGCATCCTCCAGCTCTCCCTGAAATCAGCCTATTTCAGCTATCTTACCCTCAACTCCGCTAACGCGCTACGGCCCATGATCCTGGAATCGTTTATTACAAATTTCCACGCTAAGGCGACATCGCCTTGTAACCGCCGTTCAGTTCACGCAAGTTTACGTTGAGCTTTCCGTTAGGTCATGACACCCAAGACCAAACGCTGGATCTCGGAGATCGCCACCGCCGCGGGGATCCATCTTGGATACTCGCGCCTCAACTAAATACTTCGCGCTTCGTCGCCGCCTTTCTCCGACTTCGCGGAGACAGCCGCCGCCTTCTTTCGACTCCGAACCAGCGCCCGAAATAGAAATACAAAAACCCAACCGAACCCGGGCACACGCCCGACTCTCACACATCCCCGTGCATCGCACGTGTCCCCCGCTGTATAATCCTCCAATCTCGCACCCTCCTGTTGCGCGGTTTTCCCTTTGCGGCCACCCTCCTTTCAGTCGTGTGAGATCCCGGACACACTCCCGTGTTGCCCGTTAACCCCCGTCGAATCACCAAGCCCCCTGTCTTTGAACAAGGCACATCCGACGTATCGCCCTTTCTCATTACACGAGGAAGCCACTAGGCCCGTCTCAGTTAGACACACAGCCAATTCCTCTGTCTCTCTCTCTCTCCCTTCCTTTCCTTCCTTGCCCTCTGAACAACACCCGCAGGTCAGTGCCCCTTCGTGCGTTCCGGCCCTCGCTCGTTCGTTCGCTGTGTCCTGTTTTCCCCCGTGTGCCACTCCAGAATTCATCAGGTTATGGTTACAGTCACGTACGGCTTCTAACTGAATCAAGACGCTCAACTTCCATACACGCGGAGCGCAGCTCGCAGAACGGTACGGTTCACACTCCTTTGCCTTTCCGTAATATCTTGCCCCCGTACTCGTCACGCGTGTAGATCCCCACGATCCAACTCCATTTGATCCGGCCTGCAATACCAGCAGCCTCTCGGACGTGGCATATATATTTCCCCTGCTCCATAGAAGCGGTTGCCTGCACGGAGAGCGGTGTCAGCCGGGTTCCAAGACCACACCGGCGAGTGGGTCTGTGCAATCCCGGGGCATCCTGCTCCCTCGGCACCTCTACGTCAACCAAGTCAACTTCAAGTCCGGTGTGCAGTGGAAAGGAGAGGCACAGCCCTCGACCACTCTCACCCCAACGCCAAGGACCTCACCACACTGATCCCCGAAGTGCTGCCTCTGCTACTCTCACGAGTGCAAGCCAAACCGCACTCAGTTGGCTCTCTTTGTGTGTGCTTCGGTTCGCACCTTCCTGCTGTGGCTTCACCATAGACGCCAGAGCACAAACCTTCGAGTCCATTCCTCGGTCTGATCGGGATTAAATTCCCCAGCCTTGGTCTTAAGCAGACGTGTGCTCGCACCTTCTTGCTGGGGCTTCATCACCTAGCGAGGGCTTCAGCCACGCCTACGAGACTCAGTCTCTCTTCGTGTCGTGGCCTCATCTTTGCCTAGGGAACAAGAGCATTGCTCTGGGGTTTCCCGTACCTACGACACGTGGCTTCAAGTACTACTTGCAACGCCATCAACCTTCCAACGTCTACCTGCTTACACTAAGCAGCTACATCCTTGACTTGAGCAGCATACCTTGCCTGTACTACATCCAGAGTACACTTCCATTTTCGAATTTTGGGCGCTTTTCTGACCGAAGGACGCCTACCCCCAAATTGCATCCTGAACACGAATTTTGGGCGCTTTTTCGGCAAAAACCATTCCTCAGCACTGCATCGACCTGAACACGGTCAAACTAACGGTTCCTTGCAAAGTCCTCTGCAAGCCAGTGCTTTCGACGACTGAACCTTCTACACACCACCGGTGTGCAACTTCCTTCCAGTGAATTCCTCCACCGATTCCAAGACAGCTGAGGCTCCTGTAGACGAACGTTACAAAGAGCTCAGCTGGACGTGGACAACCGGGTGCTGCACCTACACGTTCTGCACCTACATTAACATACGACTTGACATCTTAGTCGCAGTTATACACCTCGAATCCTGTAGTGCAAACTTGCACTCCTGGACAACTCCCTTCGTGAGCTGGATAGCACTTGAACGAACAGACTACCAGCAACTACCACCAGCACAGATTGGTGATCTCCTTCAGCAGCAACATGTCCCGCAACAACAGACGCAACAGATCCAGAGGCAGCCGGAACAACAACGGCAGCAGCAGATCGTCCAGCAAACGGACGAAGGCTGAAGACCTCTCCTACCATCCAAAGTCCTGGGAGAAGCAGAAGTACACCATCAAAGCCCACTTCCATGGGACACTCTGCCAACATCTCCTCGACAAGACCATCACGAAGCCTCCTATCGATCCTACCCTTGCCACGAACATGCTCCTCGATGACTCTCGCAACCAAGACGACCGGCCAGCTCCCCCTGACATCAGGCTCCTCCATCCAAAGTACTGGCACCTCACCGACCTCAAATCCCTTGAAAAGTTCGCAAATTCCCTCGACCGTAGTGACCCAACACGATTCTTTGGGGTTGACTACAAGTTCACTACGGACGACTACTCAGAAGCAGAATCAAAATCTCTTCCATGGGGTGCATTCGCACCAAGTTTCGGTGAACTTCAGACGTACACCCCTCCCGAGATCGACCTGGAACTAGCAGAACAACATGCTTACCAGGATCACATCGAAGAATATGCACAAGTCTTCACTGCCAACCAAGACAAAGAGCAGGAAGGCAAAGATCCCGATCCTCTGCCTGTACATCCCAGAGCAGCGATCGCAAAGAAACTCCAGGACTGGCACAAAGCAACAGCCGACTGGCGTGGCGACTATCCCCCCGACATGACTCAACATCACAAGAGTCTTGCAGCCTATGGCAAGACCGTCTTGTCGGCCAACTCCAACCTCGAGTACCGAGCATCGGCACCACATGTACAACATGCAATGTTCATAGAAGCAGACTCTATGATCTACTCCTTCATGAACAAATTCATCGACCGTAAGTTCAAACACCTGAAGAACGGACTCGACCCTACCACTTCCAAGTTTACCTCGAAAGCTCTCACAGGTGTGGGCCTCTTCGACCGCTGCAATCAAAAGCAAGCTAATCCTTCCGTCACCTCCGGCGTTCCCATCATGAACAAAATCACCCGGGCCAAACAGAAGCCCGGACAAACGTTCTCACAATTCCTCGACTACATGACCGACCTTCAAGATCAATACAAGACCGCAACTGGCCGGCCAGCTGACCCGGCACTTGTACGAGTCTCACTGATGCAGAATCTCCAAGAGTTCTATGACACACCTATTAACGGTCTGCAGAACCACGACAACATCAACAACACGTTGACTCCCATCACTGGACTGAAACTCTCAGTCCAGAGTATCCTCGAGAAGTACGAAGCAGACAACCCTGCTAAGTTCGCCGCATACCAAGCCCTATCTTCAAACAAAAAGAAGAAGAAGTCACGATCCGGGGAGGCTAACACAGTCTCCTCCAATCGGTCCAACAACAACAACAACCGTGGCAACAGGGGCAACAACAAGTCCAAATGGGAAGGAGGCAACATGCCTCAACAATGCACATGGTGCAGGACTTTCCTTCCGAAACAACCAACTTCCCACGACGCAAAAGACTGTCGTATCAAAGCTGGGTTCGTGAACATGACCTGCCACAATTGCCAACAGAAAGGTCACCCAGCACGCATGTGTCCCCACAAAGAGGGCCGTGCACATTCCATCGAAGCCATTCCGACTACGCCGCAACCTTCCTTTCCTTATGGGGTTGCCAACTACATCTCCGTCTCCTCACCTATGACATCCAAAGCAGCTCGAACGAAGCTCAAGCAGATGCAACATGACAACAAGAACCGAAAGAACGACAGACGTGTCCGCTTTCGCTTGATTGAAGTACCAGCAGCTGAGTCCGACGATGACTCCAGCTGACTAGCCGAGGCGTATGATCCCTCACTGAAATGTGAGCAACCTATTCCTTCACAAGAACGTGAACTACCATCCACTCCGACAACTGCCCCACCAGCCAAGCCTGTTGAGCCCAGCTGGTGTGAGGCCACTCCCGATCGACCTCACCTTGAATACCAATCCGGCAAGGTTACAGAGCCCGATACGGACGTTCCACAGCTCGAAAACCAGAAAACTGGCGAGACAACCGTGAACGAGACCGACCAACGTAACTGTGCAGCGCAGCTACAGCAACATGACGCACACACAGACGAAACTACCGTGTCGAAGATGACTACCAGCCATGTTATAACACCCAACTCCCTTCAGCCGCCTAAGAACCAGCTATCCTTCATGAACAACCTCTCCAAGACTATCCTTTCCGAATTCCCTGCTAACGACCTCAACATGATCAGTGACCAGATCAGTCACGACATCGAACAAAAGATTCTCTTCGACCACTCCTACCTACTCGAAGCGTGCACTGCACAATCGTTCAGCAGCATATCCACTTCCTCCAGCTGTTCCACTGATTCCTCACATTCATCGAGTGACAGT
>Ga0208405_1000226_pt1 | contig 10010 bp, 17 predicted proteins | sample ETNtaG_32_FD_185766 | JGI IMG/M metagenome (GOLD analysis project Ga0208405, IMG submission 185766) | Marine microbial and viral communities from oxygen minimum zone, Eastern Pacific Ocean - ETNP201302PF84A (SPAdes) (version 2) | ecosystem: Environmental > Aquatic > Marine > Oceanic ... | reverse complement strand
CATAGGAGAATGTGAGAAGGGATGCACTCCAAATAAGGACTACAACTTTCACCAAATTACCAAGAACTTCACTTTTGTCTTCATCATCTTGCTTCTCTTCTACCTCTGCTTTGGGTTTACCGAGCATTAGTATAGAAGTAAGGCATCTTTATTTAGAGATAAAACCCTGTTCCATCAACCATTTTTTGGTAAGAGGTGTTGGTTTATAAACTTCCCACATTTTTTTAGGGCCTGCACAAACTTTAAGGGCATCTCTAGTCATGGTATCAGAAAATGCTGCAAACATTGCTTCCGATTCATATGGAGATGCTGAGGGTGGATATGTTCTTTTTGCACCATCTTTAATCCAATCAGGAATTTTATTGGGATTAAGGATTATAGCAGTAAAGGTATTATCAAGAGTTCCTGCCATGCAGTCTTGAGCGGTATGCCAACCCTCATGACGAAGAACTTTTATAAGCATTCTAGGAGAAGAAATATATTTCTCGTTAAAGAACATATCATTTCCCTTTACATAATAAAGTCCGCGTGTCAAGGAATAAAAATATTTGTTGTCACCAATATAAACATTTACTCCGATTTGATTAAGACTAGTGAGAATATCAGTGATCTCATCTTTATGTACTTCATGTTGCTCACCAAAACTCATCCAAGTTTTTGCTTGTCTTACATCTTTGGTGCATTCACGAAGCATCATACAACCCATAGAGTCGTAGGAATTCCAGCTTTTGACTTTTGATTCATCGGCAAGAGCAGGTGTAGTCAATGCTGCTGCCATTAGCATCATGAAAAATTTTTTCATATCTTAAAAAGGTAATGCGCCACCAGTTGTTTGTGGGAGTGCTTCTGGGAGTTCCGCGTCTAGTGCAATGGGAAGAGCATCAGTAATTGCTTCTCCGATCGCCTCAGTCATTCGTGACTTTACATTCGCAATAATGTTATCCTTATTGAGATAAACATAACCCCCTCCTGCAATTATAGCAGAAGTTCCTACGAATGAAAGCAGTGCTAATACATTAATTACTTTTTGCATAATATACCTTGTAGTATTGAACTATGCCAGCTGTATGCATGTTGCCTTGAGATACCCAATCGTTGGCACATTCATAGATAGACTGACTTGAATATTTAGGAACAACACCATCCATTTGCCCTCCAAATTTCGTAAGCAATATTTTAAGTGCCTGCTCACGCACCTTCATTTTGTGATCGTTGTATCGCCAATCATCGATGGACATTTTCGGAACCGCCTTGAAAGTTTTCTGAACCACCAATAGGATTTAATTGCAAAGTGGTTTTGCCATTTTGCGTAGCCATATCATACATCTTCTGATGCATACCGTCATCCCCGTTGGACTGTTTCTTAAACTCATCTACAGCAGTGTAAGGAGCGTAAAGAGGCCCCTTATAGTTCCCAGCAAATTCTACTTCTTTATTTTTCATAGGATTTGAAAACCAATCATCATGAGGTAATTCTTTTGGGGCAGGAATACCAGTGAAGTAATTTATTGCATCATCTTTAAATGCTTGTCCTTCATTATAGTCGTCTTGTAGTTCACTACAATCAACAATATTATCGTCTACCGCACATTCAATCTTATCTGTTGCTTGTTCTCTTTTAAAGAGTGCTTTAATTTTTTCGATCATAAAAAAGGAGCAACCTGTACTCCAATGATAGTAAATTTATTTAGTTTTGTCAAGAGATTTATAAGTAGGATAATTCATTATTAAATTTTAAAGTTGATTTTCTTTTAATATCAAAATCGTAATAATACATACTTATACCAAGAGATATATTAGAAGAGTAAATTTCATTTACTCTTGGATTTTTCATTCCAATCCATGCTTCATATCTACATCTACTTTCCCAAAAATCCCCATCGTACCCATTCCAATGCTCTGTGGGTTTTGGAAGAGTTCGTATATAGGAACTTTTAGCCCACCAGAAATTTCCACAAAAATATTTAGCAATAGTAGTTTCAGTCCATAAAATTCCAGAAACATCATAATTATTGTTAAGAGCTTTTAAATTATTTTGATATTTTTCAATTACTGCGTGTTCTAATACTTTTCTCCACTTATTAGTGTACTTTGTTATAGATGTGATTGATTTACTATGAATGTATCCAACATTTTCATAAAGATGACACTCATCATAGAGTTTAGATAATGTTGTTCCTTCATGATGATCAGTGTTTTTTTCACTGGAAGTATCAAACCATGAAATTTTTAAGTTTAAAGCTGGATAATAATGAGTGCAGTTTTTTAATTTATTAAAAAAAGATTCATTTGAATAAACACAAATTTCTAATTTGCATTGATGATGCAATTGGGAAGATTCTATACAATCTAATTGCTCATAAAGAAGAAGTTCCCAGTTAGATGAGTTATCCGGAATATAAAAATGATAAAATAATTTATTTCTCATCAATATCGAGATTATAAAAAAGGAGCAACCTGTGCTCCCAATGATAGTAAATTTATTTAGTTTTGTTAGGGAGAGGGAACCGATGCAGGTATCATCATTCCCCCACTCATGTCGTCGTCATCATCAATGTCTCGTCCCAAAAATGATCCAACGATAAATCCTGCGAACAGAGACATTGCTAAGACTAACATCACCATACTCCTGGAATAATTTGTCCTGTGACTGCATATGCACCCAGTGCGGCAACAATGCCAATCATGGCTGCGAGTCCATTAATTCTTTCTGCGGTTTCGTTCATGATTTTAAAGTAAGGTAAAATTTAGATTGATCGGATGGTGAATTTTCATAAATGGAGGAATCACCATACTCCTTATGATCTTTATATCCAACCATGCGTCCCTTTGTATTTTGAAGAGCAGGCATGAATACGATGTAGAAAAATACTCCTGGGGCACCAATCAAAAGGGCACCACCAATAACATAGTAAGTAAGAATTTCAAGAATAGAATTTTCCATTAATCAGAATCCGAAGACACCAAAGAAAAATACACTACCAGTAGTAGCATAAGAGATAATAGCAGCAACAAATCCAAGCATAGCAGTGCGTCCATTTAATTTTTCCGCACGCTCTGCATACGTCTCATATCCATAACGCTCAGCGTCAGTCTTGGAGACATACATCTGTGGCTCCTTAGCAAACAAATTCTGCTGTCCAAACTCATTCGTTGTTACAGTCATTAACTTATTGTTATGAAACTTTACATAGTATATAGTAAAAAAGCACCCCTGTCAAGGGTGCTGTGTAGTAATTTATACTTAGTAGTCGTCTCCTTCAAGGATATCCTGACATTTCTCAGGGTTCTTTTCGCAAAATTGTCTCACATAACCATGAACATCTTCATCCATGTGATGATGATAACTGTTGTGCATCACACCGATAATAATCAAAGTTCCCACGATTAAGATATTGAAGTGGGTGACAGGAGAAAGTAGAATCCTTTTGAACATTAAAAAGGGGTGCCGTCGCACCCCATCATAACACCTAGATGTTTATATGTCTACTATACAATCAGAAGTTGTACTTCACACCCAATTTACCACCGACGCTAAGATCATCCATTTCAAACTCATCGGTAGCGGTAATCGCAGAGAGTTCACCGTAGAATCCAAGTGCATCAGTTACGGGTACGCCAACGCCAACCTTACCGGAGATACGGGTTTCGTTCTCTTCACCATCGATAGCGACAATAGCAGGGCCACCCTGAACATAGATGGAAGCAGCACCGACTTCGCCTTCAACGCCTACGTGGATATCTGTAGTTGCCCCGATGTAGTCGTCGCCCGCCCAACCTGCATTGGTTTCTACGTTGACATAAGGGCCTGCAAGGGCAGCGCCTGCGGAAGTGAACAGTGCAGCAGTTGCTGCGAATACAGTTTTAAACATTTTTGTGTACCTTTATTTACTTGCGGAATGGTTACCCGCAGATGGAAAGAACCTCGACATGGTTCTGGTAATTATACCTAATGCAAAGCAAAAGGTTAAGTATTTATAATAACAGTTTCTTCAGATTCTGTCAAGATGGTTTAATATCTTGATAAGATACCGGGGATTGGCTTGAATCAATCTCAGCAAAATAGATCCACCCAGTAAGAATGTACTTTGTACCACTGAGTACCATACCACCTCTATGAGTATGTGTAAATCCCGTCGGCCACATTAACAGTGTACCTTTTTTAGGTTTAATTCTTTTTAAAAGGTAATTAAATTCAGTTTCTCCGCCCTGATAATCATCATTGAGATAAACCATCCATGCCAACAATCTATCTTTATCTAAATCGTTTGAAAAATATCCATGTTCACAATGCCAATTATGAAACCCACCCCCAGAGATAGTTTTTTGAAGTTTTAATGCAGGATTATAGATAAGACAATTTTTTAATATTGCATAATTATCTGCATATTCTGCAAAACTATCAAGCACAAATTTACTACAGTTAGATGTAAGTTTACCTCCTTGATTAAAATGCAACAAGTTTAAAGAAAAATCATTTCGCAAATATGTATTTTTTCTTTCTATATCAAAACATTGATCATTTTCAATTTGATTGAACACCTGAACTAATGCATCACATAATCTGTCGGGGAATTTGTTTTCATAAAATCCAATAAAGTCCTCATAATAAACATCTTTAGACATTATTATTCTCCTTTTCTTTTGCAGCTGCTATAGCGGCAGAGTTCTCAGTAATTCTACCCAAATATGGATCATAATTCATTTGATCCTGGATACTCATTTGAGCACCATTTGTAATCCAGTAATTAGATTGTGCTCTATAGTTACCTATATGAAAAGCATCAACGTGTTCTGGGTGAATACTAGAACCCAAATCAGTCTTATAAAGAAGAAGTGGAATGGAGTATGTGTTACCTGAATTGTAGATTAAATCATCTGCAACAGGACGCGGTTTGACTCCGTTATCTAGTTTGTATTTGTTACCGCGCACATGAAAGTCTAACAGTTTTTGTGCATGGCGTCTAGTAATCATGTAGCAAGCGGTAGAGAAGTCATTTACGAACCTCTTATGAATCTTGACATGAATATCGCCTGTACAAATAATTGCGAGTTGAATTACATCATAGTCATAAGGAGTGTATGCAATAAAATCATCCCATGTAAAGTTCCAACATTGCACTGTTTCAAGACTACAATCATCTTCCATGATGATTGCATAAGAACTATGAGATGTTTCTAACCAGTGTTTAATTGCTTTTAGATGAGAAGTGGTACAACCAATCTCACCAGAAGACATTAGATCTGGATATCTTCCCTTAATAATATGCCCAAGATCATCATCTCTACCATCATAAGCAGAGATACGTTCATAGTTTTCTATTCCCCAGTACTCAAACTGATCTTCCATGAACTGACGCCGTTCTGGTTGATCATCTAGGTTTAGGTAATAAACAGGGCCAAAATTACGGAGTTTATGTTTTGATTTGTTCTTCTCGGCGTTAGTAAAAGTCATTAGATATCTACCTCAAATACTTCTTCGTTAGGTTCTCCAAACTTTACTCTATCATAGTATTGATCATATAGAGTATCTTTTACGCGATTTAGAATAGTTTCGTTATCATTGATGTAAACAGTATATCCTTGATTAAGTAATTCCTTACAAAGTTTAAACTGTTGACTTTCTGTAAGAATATCTGTTCCTTTCTTATATGAAACGTAGTCAAAGTAAAAAGGAAGACTCTTATGATTCTTACAAATCATGTAATCAAGAAGAAACTTATTATGTGTTTCATTGAAATTATCAGTCGTAGCACCTAAGTTATATTCAACTCCAAGACTCTTAGCATAGGCAGCAAAGGCACGATTATCTCTAGGCAGACAGGGGCCACCAAAACCATAACCAAACTTCAGATACTTTTTACCAATCCTACTATCTGCACCGATAGCATCGAGCACGGTATCAATTTCATCCTCCATGCCGTCTAGAGTGAGAACCTGTCCCATCATGTTGGCATAACTGATCTTTGTGGTAAGAAAGCAGTTAGTGGCGATTTTAACTACCTCTGAGGCAGTTCTAGACATCAAACTAATTTGAGGTTTTGTAACCTGAATCTTATGATAAAGTTCAGATAATTTATCAAATGTTTTACCCCACTTACCGCCAATAAGAACCATATCAGCGTTCTGAAGATCTTTAACAATAGATCCTTGTGCGATAAATTCTGGATTGTAAAAAGTTTCCCAATAAACTTCATCCAGTCTATCTTGGAACATCTCACAATCACCAGGATTAGTAGTGCATCCAACGATAAAAGGTTTATCCTTCACACCAGATTCGATGATATCATCAACAACTCTCCACACAGCACTGACATCATAGTCACCACTAGGTAGAGATGGAGTTGCAACAAGTGTGTAAATGATATCACACTCTTCAATTACTTTTTGATTACTAGTTGTGGCTGAAAAATTATTAGATTGACTAAGCAAATCTTGAACATCAGGTTCATTAGTCTTGATCTTCTTTTCCATAAGATCAGCGACGTAATCTTCGCGAATATCAGAGACTAATACATCATACCCTGCTTGTTCACAAAGAAGTGCGAAGCAAATACCAAGTCGCCCCGCACCAATTACACCAATTTTCATAGTTTGAATGTTGGAATAGAGATCATTTTATGCTTGTTCTGGCGATGAAACTTACCGTACTGTTTGATTGCAGACTTTTGATTTTCGGTTAGTTCTTTACCCATCCACATGGTAGCAGACTCTGGATGTTTTTCATGAATGAAAATTCCAGATTCCATAACCCATTCTAGATCTTCATAGGAAGCACCAACCTGTGCTTCATCAGTCCTGCTATCTTCCCACAGTCCATCTGTAGGAGCAGCAGCGATAATACGCGGATCGACACCAAGGTGTCTACCAAGTTCCCATACTTCTGTTTTGTACAAGTCCGCGATAGGTGCGATATCAACACCGCCATCACCATATTTAGTGTAGAATCCGATACCGTAGTCTTCAACTTTATTACCAGTGCCGACAACCATACCACCAACTGTTCCTGCAATCTGATACAGAGTCACCATACGAAGACGTGACTTTGTATTTGCATTTGCAAGTTGATTGGAAGTGTATGTTCCTTTCTCTCCGCCATGCGCATCAGTCCACCAGTCAATAGAACTGAGTAATTTTTCATATGTAGAAGAAAGATCTACATTTTGCATCATGACATTTTCATACTGCTCTCTTAGTTCAGTCGCATGTGCGACAGATAGAATAGTATTGTCCATCTTTGAGTTGAGAGACATCGTCAGGACATAAGTAGGCAATCCTGTACGAGCGCAAAGAGTTGACACAACAGCAGAATCAATACCACCTGACACACCACAAACAAGTGCTCTAATGTTATTGTTATCAGCGTATTCTCTAAGCCAGAGAACGATTCTTTCTTCTAATTCAGCGTAGTCTTTAATTCTGTTCATAGGATAATCCAATCAGGGCAATAGAGATCTGTAGTGTCTTTATCTGCATAAGCAGGCCCGAACCAGTTCTTCGGAGCAATAACTTTTTTGTTGGAGTTTGCTTGTAACCAGGCTCCCCACCAACTCATACTACTGTTAGCAATAATAGCATGAGAGCATAGAGACATCAAGCACAAGTCAGCATATGGAGTAAAAGATCCATCTGCATATTTATCAACTGGTTCTGATATCAAAAACCTATCTCCAGAGAAGAATTCTTGTTCTTTCACCCAATCAACAGAATCAGAGAATACAAAGACGGGTTGATTGTCATCAAATTCTGCAAGAGCACTTTCATAATATTCAATACTTTGAGGTGGATGTTGTGATGAACACTGAGTATATGCCCACTTAAATCCACGGGGATCTGTTAAGTTAGGATCACCTCGTCGAACATGAAGCATGATAGGTTCTTGATCCTTAAACTCATCCATGATTTGTTTGCAAGGTTCAAGATGCTCATCATGAAATGTATACTCCCTCCTAATGATATCTTCTACGTTCTTGAAGTATCTTTCAGACTGAAAGAATCCATGAAGACTGACATTATCAGGACAACTCTCTACAAGAGATTCATCATAATTGAAGAATCTTTCTTGTACGTATCCACCATTTCTTTGTTGGAGATTTTCTTCTTTTACATCCTCCATCTTGAAACAATAGTGCAAACTATAGTTCTCAATACTCTGTGCATTATATGGAGGAATACACCAGTCATATCCATGCTTAGCAGCAATACCACGAAGTGCAGCATACTCAAACATTTGATTACCTAGTCTTCCTAGATTTCCAAGTTGATTAAATGCTAGCATACTTCTCCAGATATTCTTGATTAGAATAATAATCCATTAATTGTTTTTTGTCCATTCCACTTATCATTTCCCATTCCTGTAAATTAGATTCCATGTGTGGGTTAGAAAACCATGAATTTTCTCCTCTGGCATGTTCTAAGTGATAAACAACATTATTAATTCTGCCAACTTTATATCCCAATGTAGTAAATCTAAAATACCTTTCTTTATCTTCTGGAGCATATGCACGAAAGTTTTCATTCTCCATGCCACCTTCAATATAAACACTGCGTCTGAAGAACTGAGCCCATCCAAAGTCAGATGTATGCTCATTGGAAACAGCATCTAAAACAGAATAGTCATTACTATCAAGGAAAGCAGATACAATTTTATCTTCTGCATTTACTTGTCGTTGATACATCCCATCACCATACGGATATACGACATCATAAACCTTTTCCTTAATTCCCATATATGCAGTCACATACGATTCAAGTGGGAGAATCACATCACAATCATAATTAACTACTATTTCTGTGTCTGCCTCCACAATCATTTCATTAAGAACTCTCTGACGATGAAACAGAGGTTGATAACTCTCTTCAAAGATATGCTTTACCTTGACATCTCCAAAAAAACTTTCTAGTTGAGGAAGTGCTCTTTCTTTAAATACAGAGGTTTTATCAACTTCTTTAACAATAATATTTGTGTTAAAGTTGTTTAAAAGAAATGCTACTGAAGTAATAACATTCCTCAGCCTATCTTCCGATTCAATACGAATAGGGATGATAAAGGTTGCGTCAGTTAAATCAATTCTCATCAGGATACTTTCTCGTCACAAAAAATTCTGAATGTTTTTGATAGATATGATCTATTTCTTCTTTATTTACCAACCAAGTTCTAGAGGAGTCGGAAATAGTAGCGTTATAATCAATCCCACCAGAACTCGTTCTATTATCGTGCTCACGGTTTGCTGTTAATACGTCGTCAATTATTGCTGGCATACCATACTTGACTCTCATTCGATGGTATAATTCAGTATCAATTAATAGGTTAAGTTTTTCATCCATACTATCATAAGTGCCATTAAGAAATGCCGTGCCTGATGGATTACCTAATAAGTTGTCACCTTCAAGCATTCTTGCAGTCCATCTTGGACAACAATCTCTATGAGTTTCTACACCATCTGTAGTGTGAGTAAACCCATGAATCAACCATTTAGCACCATTTTGAAATACTTCATATATTTTTTGAAGGGCATAATTGCAAATAAAAATATCATCCTGGTAAATCAATTTTAATATTTTACCCTCAGCATTTTCAATAGCACAATTAGTATTTGCTGCTAAACTCCCTCGTCCATTTGGATTTTTAATATATGTAATATCAAAATCATAGTCACAATTACGACACCATTCCCGAATCACATCATCCTTACTATGATCAGAAATAACAATATCAAAGTCTTTGAAAGATTGATTTGCAATCGTATCAAATAATTTTCCAAGATAAAAAACTCCATCACCTCCATATTCATAGGTGGGAATGCATATACTAATTTCTGACATCAAGATACTCCCAACGATCAATGTAAATATCCGTAGGATCCTCCCCATCAGGGCCGAACCACAATTTGGGTGCAATCACATTACTGTGTCCTGAGAGCCATGCTCCCCACCAGGAGAAGGTAGAGTTTGCGATGATGTTGTATTGTGACATTGACATGAGGCACATATCGTGAATGTTGTCACTC
>Ga0208405_1000222_pt1 | contig 10045 bp, 21 predicted proteins | sample ETNtaG_32_FD_185766 | JGI IMG/M metagenome (GOLD analysis project Ga0208405, IMG submission 185766) | Marine microbial and viral communities from oxygen minimum zone, Eastern Pacific Ocean - ETNP201302PF84A (SPAdes) (version 2) | ecosystem: Environmental > Aquatic > Marine > Oceanic ... | reverse complement strand
GAGGTTTTTACCTCTATTGATCAAGTTAAGGAAAGAATGTTTGAAAATGCAACTGAGGTAATTAATGCAATTACCGAAAAGGCCGGTGCCGTTGCAAAGAATCGATTCGACTATCAACCTGAACTTAATGAGCATAATGATTCTTCATCCGTTGAACCACTAACTGATGATGATGTTTTAGTTACGCCTCGCAATAACGCAAAAAGCCCTGGGCCTGGCGAAGCGATGGTAGACTTAGGGGATGGTACCGTAGCAAAAGTTAAACTTCCAAATATTACGGGGATGTAATGAAAGTATTATTTCTAGATGCTTATAATCTAATGTATCGAGCCAGATACGGATTTGGGAAAGGTGAACATTCAACAATCTTTTCGTTTTTTCGAAGCCTTAGGCCTTTGGTAGAAAAGTTTAAACCTGATCAGGTTTATTTTGTCCTTGAAGGATACCCAAAGCAAAGAATGGCTCTTTTACCTGAGTATAAAGCAAACCGCGTACATGAAGATAAAGACGATTGGCGTCGCCAGAAAAAGCATATTATTCAATTAATGAAAGACAGCTTTCCTGTACATGTTGTAAGACACGCAGATTATGAATGTGATGACATTATTGGCAACCTTGTAGTATATACCCATCGTAATGATGAGTGCATTGTCGTGTCCACAGATACCGACTTTATTCAGCTCTATAACCAAAGTGACAATGTAAAGCTTTATAATCCAGTAAAGAAAAAAATTGTAGAGCCTCCGACTTATGACTATGTTACATGGAAAGCCTTAAAAGGTGATGGCTCTGACAACATCGAAGGATTTAAAGGCATTGGAAATAAACGTGCCACATCTTTGGCAAATAATTCAAAGATGCTATCTGAGTTTTTAAGTAAAGATAACAACCAAGAACTATTTGATCGTAATCATAACCTGATCAGATTTCATGATATTGAGCCTGAATTAGCTCACTTGGAACATGCCGAGCCTCATAATGACTGGGACTCTGTACGTGAAGTATTTTCAAGTCTTGGCTTTTATTCTATGACAAACGACACTGCCTGGAAAAAATATGTAGATACTTTTGAAGGGCTTCAATAATCAGAATACACCTGCTAAATGGTGTTTATTATTAAGGTATGAATATGGAAAAACTAGTAACTGGTAATGATTTGACTAAACTTCGAAGCTCTGGTGTAATTGCAGAGAATGAAATAGCGATAGTAGTAGGTGATGTTGTTGTCGCTGAAAATGTAGTAACAAAAACGCGCAGAGTACTTGAAGTATCAGGTTTAATGCTAGAATCTAACAGAAGAGTGTTGAGGGGCTAATGAGCGATATAGAGACCACAAAAGAGCTGCTATTTGGAACCGCGGCCAGGGAAAAAATACTTGAAGGTGTTGATACACTAGCCAATGCTGTAAAGGTGACGATGGGGCCCCGAGGTCAAAATGTCGTAATAGAGAGACCGCAACGGGCTCCTCACTTAACAAAAGATGGGGTAACAGTTGCTAAGGCAGTTAACCTTAAAGGAAAATTTCAAAACCTTGGCGTTCAAATGATTAAGGAGGCTGCTGCTCGTACAGCTGAGGTCGCCGGTGATGGAACTACTACTGCTACTGTTTTATCGCAAGCTCTATATAGCGAAGGTTTAAAAATGATCGCCGCCGGATATTCTGCAACTGAACTTCAGCGAGGCATCAAAATAGGCACTGAGCTTGTAATAGAATCTTTAAAATCATCTGCGGTTGATGTTACGTCTGATGATGAGATTATCCAGGTAGGTACAATCTCCGCCAATGGTGATAGCGAAGTTGCAACATTGTTATGCAAGGCAATGAATGAAGTTGGCAGAGATGGAACTATCGCAGTTGAGGAAGCAAAAGGTTTTGATACTACCTTGGATGTCGTAGAAGGTATGGAACTAGATCGAGGTTTTATGTCTCCTTACTTTATTAATGATCAAAGTAAGATGGCGGCAGTCCTTGAGTCTCCTTATGTTTTGCTTATTAATAAAAAGTTAAACACCCTTAAAGACTTATTGCCAGTTTTAGAGCAAGTGCATCAAACGTCTAAACCTTTATTGATTATTGCTGATGATATTGAAGGTGACGCGATGCAAGGACTTGTCGTAAATTGCCTCAAAGGATCTTTAAGCGTCTGTGCTATACGAGCTCCGGAGTTTGGTTCGGCAAGGGTCTCTGCATTAAATGATTTAGGGGTTACCTTAGGATGTGAAGTACTTTCTGCAGCCAGTACTGATGATGATCTTAAAAGTGTCACCGTCGATGATTTAGGTACGTGCAAAAAAATCGTAGTCACAAAGTCATCGACAACCTTTATAGATGCATCTGGTTCTGAATCAAATATTGCAAATAGGGTTGAGGAAATTAAGTCTACGTTAAATGACCCATCAATCTCAGAGCAAGAGTCTCAAGTTTTGGCAAGAAGACTTCGCCGTTTAGTCGGAGGTGTCGCCGTGCTAAGGGTAGGCGCCGCAACTGAGGTTGCATTAAGGGAAAAAAAGGATCGTGTAGAGGATGCGCTTTGCGCCACCCAGGCTGCTGTTGAGGAAGGGATTGTTCCTGGGGGCGGTGTTGCCTTGGTTCGTGCAAGTAAAAGCTTAGATAAAGTAAAAATTACAAATGAGGTTGATGGCGTCGCAGTTGGTGTCGATGTTGTTAGGCGTGCATGTTCTTATCCTTTACGTCAAATTGTTGAAAATGCAGGTGGCTCCTCGGAGGTTGTATTTGAAAAGGTTGCTAGGCTTAAAGGGAACAAAGGCTTTAACGCTTACACTTTAGAATTTGTTGACATGCTAGATTCAGGAATTATTGATCCACTTAAAGTTGTTCGCTCAGCGCTAGAGAACGCATCATCAGTTGCATGTAGTCTACTATCAGTTGGTTGTGCAATGGTAGAAGACGACGAAGTCATCGATGATTTTTCTGTAATCCAATAATTAGTCTACAAGTTACATATTTTTTAACAAACTTATGCAAACCTTGTGAGAATATGGTATAATAGATACATAAGGAAGGGAAATGGATTATACGGTTCCAGGCTATATAATTGAAAAGCTTAAAGAGCTTGAAAGGCAAAAACAGGAAAGGGCCTATAGGAGACCTTATCTTGAGATTCCTTTGCCTCCTCCCTATATTGAACCTCCTATGCCAGAAGAAGATGGCTCTAGCGAGGATACTATAAGGCGGGGGCCCATTGTGATTGATATTGATACTTACGAAATAATCGATGAGGATAATGAATAATGAAGATCTTGTTTTTACATGGCTTAGAGTCAAAGCCTGGAGGTTCAAAGGCTCAATACCTCGAAGGGTTAGGTCACGTGGTATTTAATCCTTTGCTTCCGAAACATGACTTTGAAGAATCTGTATATATCGCACAGGAATATATCGATAATGAAATGCCTGATGTAATTGTAGGATCAAGCAGGGGTGGCGCTGTGGCCATGGCTGCCGACACAAAAGGCACGAGGTTGGTACTAATTGCACCAGCATGGAGAAAATTTGATGTAGCACCGCAGGTACCACAAAATACTACAATTTTACATTGCACTAGCGATAGCCTTGTACACTTTGAGGATAGCGAAGAGCTTGGAATAGGTAATCTTATTCCTTGTGGAGAAAGTCATAGAATGAGTGACGTCGATGCTCTAGAAGCATTAGGCCGGGCGGTGGAAGGGTAGGTTAAAACTTGTACATTCTGTTTCTATAAAGTATTTTTTATATGTTGATAGATGGTCTTTCAACATACATTGTGTCCAATAAACTTAAATGGAGAAAAAAGTGAGTAAGGACAATCAAGGAAGTTTTAATGCAACGGTATATTCACAGGATCAGCTTCAGGAAATGAATGATGATCGCCTAGACGCTCTTAGAGGTATGCTTCGAGGAAGGATTTATGCTTTGCTAAAAAATAATGCAAAGCAAAATGAAAAAGAAATTTTGCACCTTCAGACAGAGTATGCGTATGTAAGCCGCGAGCTGGAGATTCGTGTTAAGCGAAAAAAATTGCATGAGGAGTATGTTCAAAAGATTAGATCATCACGATCATCGCGCCCTGGCCGGCCGCAACGGCCACGTCGTCGGCAAAATGCCTAAGACGTAAAACTAAATTACTATTAAACATTTAAGCAATTAAGGAGACTCATATGGGTGAAATGGATACACTAAAAGTATTTTTCAAAGATGTCGGTAAAACTGATTTACTGACTAGGGACGAAGAGGTCCAGCTAGCAAAACTTATTGAATCAGGTGATCGCCGAGCACGTGATAAAATGATTCAAGCTAATATTCGATTGGCAATTAGCATTGCTAAAAAATACCAGAATAAAGGTTGCCCTTTGGAAGATTTAATCCAGGAGGCAAATATTGGTTTGATGAAAGCAGTTGATCGTTTTGACTGGCGCCGAGGGTTTAAGTTTTCCACTTATGGATGTTGGTGGATCAAGCAGGCAGTTATGCGCCACCTTGCAACACACTCTTCACAAATTAGGCTCCCTTCCCATGCTAAAGGTATGCTTTGGAGAATGAAGAAGGTGGCAGCTGAGTATGAAGACACATTTGGCGTGCCTCCTGATCAAAAGGAGCTAGCGGAACTTTTAGGAGTAACCACTGAAACGATGCGGTCTATTATTTTAGCTGCATCCACACCAATGTCAATTGATGACAAGATCAAATATAGTAAAGGTTCCTCAGGCCCGTCAGAAGGTAGATCACTGGCTGATGTCATTCCTGATACGACTGCAGCTCATCCAGGTGATCGTCTGGATAAGGAAAAAATTATAGAGGCAATCCAAAAGTCTCTTCACACCTTGTCTGAGCGAGAGGAAAAAATTATTAGGCTTAGGTTTGGAATTTCTGAGGATATTACAAATCATAATGATTTTCCAATTACAAATAAAGAAATTAAGATACTAAATTCTAAGTCAAAGTCATCTAAATAAGGAGTAACACTATGAGTATGCCAAAAGGATATAAAAGTGACCAAGGATATGCAACCGTAAGTGGCGAAGGCGGAGGCATGGATTATCGCACCATCGCAGAAATTATGTCAGAAAATGGACATAAGATGAATCATGCAACTGCCAGAAATATTTTTCTTCGTGCAATGAAAAAGCTGGCTGAGCCTCTTTGCGAGCTTTATGAAGTAGGGGATGATCCTAAAAGGGTTGATGAACTATCTAGAAATCCTAGTTTTCAATCTAGTATGATCGAAGTAGTTTCTGATATTTACGCTGAGAAGAGTACTTCATCTGTAAAGATTGATATTTAGGAGTTAACTAAAATGATGATAACATGGAACAGTTTTTTAGGCCGGAGGGACATTACCTTAGAAGGTATTGTTAAGGCATATGGCTTTAATTATGAACAGCTTTGCAATTATTTTTCGCAAAGAGGGGCATCATACCCACCTCGGACCCACCTTGAAGTTTTAGAGCTATTTGGCCCCCCGGAGGAAAGCAGCACCTCTGCAGTCGCTAATAATGAACCTACCGTAGAGGCACCTGCGCCAAAGAAAAAGGTCAGGATGATTAACGCCAGTATTAAAAATACTAAGAAAGAGCTTTTAGATATTTGTAAGCGTTTGCAACTTGATGATGTTAATGATCGACTGACAAAGGCAAGTATTCTAAGCGCTTTGGAAAAAACTGGAAAGGTCAAGGTCTTAAACGTTAAGACAAAAAAGCAAAAAAAGTAGTTGGTTATTCAATGTTTGATTCTCATGAAAAAAAGAATAAACTAGTAACCCTTCACCCTGGCCGATATTGGAAAGTTGATCAGGAGCATGATGCAGTCGTGATTAAGGATCCAACAAACGCTTTACTGCTAGATTTTCAAGGGAGGCATAAAGATAAATCTGAATGCTGGCATGCCTTGGTAAATGGGCAGGTTATTTTGGTTTGGGAATCTAGTTTTAGTAAAGGTGCATAATGAATTTGGCGTCTCTTATTCCTCCCTGGGTTTTCTTTTCATTAGTAATCGTAAATTCTTTAATGTTTGTTTCTAGTCTCTTAATGGACTATGATCAATTAGCAACCCTAAATGTACTTTCTGCAGCTTGTTGTTATATTGGCTATAGGGTAAGTTTAGCTAGTAAAAAGGAAAAATAGCATGGCATTTAAAAACATTCTATCCTGGCCAAGCCAGTCTTTAAAAAAGAAATCGGCGCCAGTTGTAGAGTTTAATGATGATCTTAGATCATTAGTTGGTGACCTATACGATACACTTAATGTTGTAACTGGTGTTGGTTTAGCCGCACCTCAAATAGGAGTGCATCAAAGGTGCGTAATTATTGATACTTCCCAATGTCAAATTGAAAACCAGCACCCGATTGAAGGCCTGCCAGAAAATATTATGGCAATAGTTAATCCGAAGCTAACCCTTTCTGGCCCGAAACATAAATGGATGGAAGCATGTCTATCAATACCTGATTCAAAGGGAATGGTTGAAAGAAGCCAGCATGTTTCACTAGAGTTTCAGGATATTTCTGGCGGTTCACATGTAATTGATCTAGATTGGCCAGCCTCTGGTGTAGTTCAACATGAATGTGATCATTTGGACGGTATTTTATACGTAGACAGAATGGGCAGACTTTCGAAAGATATGCTATTAAAAAAGATCGTAAAGAAAAGAAAAAAGATGGCAGAGGTTCGAAAGATGATGAAAGCGCAAGAGGAAAAAGATCTTGCTGCAATTGACGGCACCTCAGGCCTCGCTAAACGAAAAACAACCTCTTCGAAAAAAAGGCGTAAACGGCCACCAAAGAAAAATCACCTAAATAAAAAAAGGCGTAAAAAGTGAAAAGCTACGAAAAGATAGGCAAGGAAATTGGCGAGTTAGTTCAGGAAAAAAATGAGGCCTACGGAGATTCGTTTGGTCAGGCTTGTAAAATTTTAGAAGTGCTATATCCTGACGGAATTGCCCCACCTCAATATAGGGATGCTTTGGCTATCACCCGGGTAATTGATAAGCTATTTCGCCTAGCAAATAAAAAAGATGCTTTTGGTGAAAGCCCCTGGCGGGATATATGTGGCTACGCCATTTTAGGTGTTGCTAATGATGAAAATGAAGTATCAAATTAATCATACATGGAATTTACATTTTTAAGTGATATAAGTACAAACTCCATCGGCAAATATTCATTTTGTACAAAGGAGAAATATTATGTATGATGATAGCATGGACACCATTGAGATAACAGTCGAAGAATATGAGACTTTAAAAGATAAACTATCAGACTATGCTGAGTTGTTAGAGCAGCTAGCTACTGTTTATGAAGGTTTGTCAATTGACCTGGTTGATCTTGGTGAAATTGACTTAGAAGAGATTTTGGAAAATTGCCAACAAATTTATAATGAGCAATCTTAACAAGGTATTTTAAAATGATTTGGACGGCAATATCGTATAACTGGTCAGCAGCAATAACTTCTATTAACGTGTTTACCTCTTCCTATGATCACGCTGCCGCCGTTGAATATTTTCATAATAATTTTGCTGGCGAAAACTTATTGGCTTTAATTCCTGGTGATCATAAAGGAAAGTCAAAAGTATTTCCACTTTTAAATCCAGACTTTAACTTTAGGAGTAATAATGATCGAGGCTAATGAAAATTTTGAAATTGTTGAAAGGCAGCAGCCTAAAAAGTTTGGGGTAATTGTAGCCGACCCACCATGGAGTTTTAGCGATAAGTTAAAGTATACCGGTGAAGTTAAAAGGGCTGCAGATCATTTTTATCCAACCTTGAATTTAGCTGAGATTAAAAAGCTTCCGATTGGAGAGTTAGCGGAAGAGAATTGCATTTTGGCTTTATGGGTACCTTCTGCTTTTTTGCAGGCCGGTATGGACGTAATGTCAGCATGGGGATTTCAATATAAGCAGCTTTGGATCTGGGGTAAGACCTCGAAGAGGAATCCTTTAAACTTGGCATTTGGAATGGGACGCCTGGCTCGAAATTGCCATGAGCCATTGCTTGTCGGTGTTAAGGGGAAATACACGAAGTTCTTACAAGATCGCTCGCAGCGAAACTTATTCATGCACCCAACGATGAAGCACTCTCAAAAGCCTGAGTCTATTCAAACAAGTTTAGATAAAATGTTTCCTGACTGGGAAAAGTTAGAAATATTTGCCCGCCGAGACCGGTCTGGCTGGACATGCGTAGGTAATGAGGCGCCAGGCACCCATGGAGAGGATATTAGGGATTCGATTGGTAGCCTATTAGGTTATCCCCTTCTAGGAAATAGGATTAATTCAGATTAGTTCTGGCATGTTCGTGCAACTATTACCTGCATGTGTTATAATATACTTGATGGTAAGGAATGGTTCTAAGCCATTGGCATTAAATCCTGGAGAGGAAACCATGAACGTCGACCAAATTATTCGAACCCTTGCTACTTTTGATGAGGCTGATTTGATCAAGCTAAATTCTGCTGTAGTTGCACAAATTAAATCACAGCGAAATGCTGTAGCTGCAATGAAGCGCTATGTATTTAAGCAAGGCGATAAAATTAAGTTTACCGGTCGCCGCGGCACTCAACATGGTGAAATCGTAAAGGTTAATCGCAAGAAGGCAATTATTGATGTTGCAGGCGAGCGCTGGAATGTTCCTCTTAGCATGATTGAGGCTGCCTAAGTGTTAGCCTGTTATGTTCCTAAATCAGGTGATCTTGTCAAATACATGAGCAGAACGTTGCTAGTGATTGACAAGCCTTACCCAGTTAGTTTTGGGCAAGGTGAGGAACTTTGGGTCGAAACTATTGAAATTGATGAAAATACTTTGCGTAAGGTTCGTTGCGCTAATTTAACTCTTATCCAAAGAGCACAGGAGAAATAAATGATTGTTATGAAAGAAAGACCAGCACCAAAATTGCAGGTTGGAGAACGTGTAAGGCATGATAAGTATGGGGAAGGTGTGGTACAAAAGCTATCTCATTCATCTAATGGAAAGCATATACATGCAGATATTGAGTTTGATAGTCCAAGTCAGGCCTCACCAAACTCTCCTGCTACTCGATATCGAAAGATTATGGAAAACTACTTAATTGGCCTTGGTGTTCCAGAGCCTCTAGCAGTTGATGCTGTTGATGGCGCTGGAATGATTAATATTCTTGACTCTGAAATCAATAGCCTGGTTAGTGATGACATTGATGAGTCATACACCCCGACAGAGAATGATGAGAAAGAACTATCTGATTCTGATGAAGAGCTAAATTTCTCTTAGAGGAAAAATGAGTATAACCCCATACAATCCAGAGCTTAAAATCCTAAGGGTCTCTAGTGCTGTCCTAAAAGAGCTTGATGCCTTAATGGATGACAATAGAAAAATTGCCGCAATTAAGCTTCTTCGGTCTAGTACGGGTTGTGGTTTAGCTGAAGCAAAGCATGCAATTGAAAAAAAATTTCAAGGACATAATAGCCCTGATGCTTTTGAGATTAAGAGCATTGTTACGGTTCGGAGTGTTACTATCGATTTCGGTGAAGGGGATGTTGTCTTATCCATCGATGATTTACAAATGATGACCTTGGTTAATATGACATCCATTGGGATTGATGAAACAAGGAGGATCCTAGATTTGCACTCCCTATTATCCTCCTGGCAAGGAGATGATAATGAATGAAAATGAAAATACAGCAATTCAGCAAGCACTTAAGTCTATTAGGGAGTCTTGGAACTCGACTGAAGGCATAACCTGGGATTTAACAGGTGATATCTTTGGTGCGCTTGTTTTGCTAGGGTTATTTCTGGTAGTAATAAAAGGATCCAAAAAATATCTAAATACTCTTAACGATCAGGGGAAAAAATGAAGCAACTTTCTTTACCTTTTTTTGAAGATAAAAACCTATACATTTATGAGCTATACTCATACGTCGTAGGCCCTCTTACGACTAGCAAGACATACCGTAATAGCGTTGATTTTACGCTAGCTAGAAACATTGCTGAGGCTGAAGAATTTTTTCTTGTTCAGTATCCTGAGTGGTGGAAAACGATGGCAGTAAAAAAAGTTGATAGTGAGTTTCTTTCTAATAAGATTTCATTTTTAG
>Ga0208405_1000221_pt1 | contig 10068 bp, 4 predicted proteins | sample ETNtaG_32_FD_185766 | JGI IMG/M metagenome (GOLD analysis project Ga0208405, IMG submission 185766) | Marine microbial and viral communities from oxygen minimum zone, Eastern Pacific Ocean - ETNP201302PF84A (SPAdes) (version 2) | ecosystem: Environmental > Aquatic > Marine > Oceanic ... | reverse complement strand
CAACAGAACTGGTGCTATTAGTTTCGTTGGAACAGTTAGTATTTCTGAACTATCATCTATTAAGATTGTTGGTGGTGACATCACAATTACAGGATTCTCTGCTGATGATAACTTAGGTGGAACATTTGCATCTGACAGTTTACTACCTACACAGGCATCTGTTAGAGATTATATTTCAAACAACCTAGGACCTTACCTTAACCAACCATACTCTACAAACGCAGTTCCATCTGCACTTGTTCAGTTAACATCTTCTGGTAAAATTAACATTGACCAGATTCCTGCGTTACGTCCATTTAATATTACATCTGTTACATCTACTGCAGAAAGACTTGCTATTGAAGATGCAAAAGCGGGTGACATTGCAATTGAAACAACAGCAACAACATTTAACGTTGCTGCAGCATCTGTCAATACTTCTGCTGATACAATTACAATTGTAGGGCATGGTGTTAATACTGGAGACCTATTAACATACACATCAGGAAGCAGTCTTATTACTGGATTATCTGATGGTGTAGATTACTATGCTATCAAAGTAGATGATGATACACTTAAACTTGCAACTACAGATTCAAACGCAAGTTCTAACCAAGCAATAGATTTACAATCCCAAGGTGCAGGAACTCATCAATTTAAAACACAAGGTGTTGCTATATCATATATTCTTGAGAATGATCTTGAAAGTCAGTTCTTAGCATTTATACCAAACGCTGCATATACATTTAATGTTGGTGATATCGTTGTTGGTAGTGTTACAACTGCTCGTGGAACTGTAAGTTCATATAACGATGGTCAAATATCTAATTTTGTAATCAGCACAGCAGGATCAGGATATAGTGGAGATTTTGCACTAACAATATCTGCACCTGATGATACATCAAATGGTGTTCAAGCTGCTGCTACAGCAAACGTTGTTAATGGTGCAGTAACTAAAGTTACTATCACAAATGCGGGTAAAGGTTATTATGCTCAACCAACAATTTCAGTAACCCCACCTGGCACTGGAACTACAGCAGATATTTCTGCACTAATAGAAGCACGTGTAAATATCGACATTGCAAATAATATCAAGTTTGAAGCAAGTGACTTTATACTTGATTTAGGTTTAGTTAATGAAGCAACAGGTACATATTCTCAGAGTGGCACCACAATTACTGTCACAGAAAGCACTGGTCACAACTTATCTAATGCTGATATAGTTTATATTGACTTTACAAGCGGTGGTGCATCTGATGGTTTCTATGCAATATCTCTAATTAACTCTACTCAGTATGCTGTAACCTCTCCAAGTAGCGGAACCAACAGTGGTAACATGGCAAGGAAGAGAATTATTGATCTTGCTAGAGTTATCAATACATCTGGTAGTAATATTGCTAACTGGACACAGTTAACATCAACAAACATTGATGCTTCTAATATTGTTGCAGGAACAATTGACCCAGAAAGATTAGCGGGTAAAGGTGCTGCTAACTCCTTTACATTCTTACGTGGTGACTCATCATATGAGTATGCATTACAATCAATTCGAGGTACCACTCAAGACGCTGTTGTTGTTGGCGGTTCTTTATCAGATAGTAGTTACATTGACAGTATCACCATTACAAACGGTGGAACAGGATATACAGATGGAACCTACCAGAACATTCCAATGAACGGTGGTAATATTTCAATTAGTAGTGATGATGTTGCTCGTGCAACATATATCGTAACTAGTGGAACTATTACATCTGCTACTGTTACTGACGCAGGAACAGGATATACTGGAGACTTCTCAATAGTAATACCAAGTGAACTTGGTGGTGGATCTGGAGCAATACTTGGAGCTGTTAAAGGAACAATTAACCGTTACTATGGTAACATTGAAATTGATATTAGAAAGGGTAATAACTTAACACCCGCTGCAGTAACCCATGGTAACTATGGTGTATTCAGATTTAGAAAGGATGTAGCAAATCAGGCAGTTGGTAATCAAGATCGAGGTGGATTTATTATTGATGATACAGGTAGTGTCTCGATTGATCAGGGTGCAGGATCTGAACTTAATGCTGATAGATTAGATGGTAACCAAGGTGCATTCTATCAGAACGCAGGAAGTTTAATCTTCGGAACATTAGATCCCGCAAGACTTGCAAATACCACTTACAATATATCAATATCTGGTACTGCTGACACTGCAAACAGAATCTTTAACGAGACTGCATCAGTTACATCAAACCCTGCTCCATCCTCTGCAGCAAATGGTGTTGCAGCTGCACTTAGAAACAACAACGCTGATGGTCTATCAGATGGTGGAACTACACACGGTGTAGTAACATACAGAAGACAGGCAACAGGTAATGCGTCTACTCAATTAGGATTTACAGATAACAATAATCTATACATCAGAGGTAATAGTGGTATTAACGCAGTTTATTCTAACTGGTTTAAGATCTGGTCAGAAAATAACCAAGGTGCTGCAAGTGGATTAGATGCTGATAAACTTGATGGTAAGCAAGGTTTATGGTATCAGACAGGTTATAATATAGGTGACACACGTGGTGGTATCACAGCACCTATTGGTGATATGTTCTTACCAGAGGTTCTTGGTCAGGACAAGATAGTCTTTGAGAACTTCTATGTTAATGACACAGGTAACAAGTTTACATTCTATATTCCTGACTTCCATTGTAATAGTGGTGTTGGTGGTAACATTAATAACGGTGGAACATACACTATCTACTCTGATGTAGGTGCAACAAACAACATTGGTTCTATCGTGGTTGATAGTTCAAATGGTGTTCAAGAACTTACACATACAACTGGTGAGATATATTCACTTGTAACAGGAACTGTAGCATTTGTAGGTGCAAACTCAAACGCTAACGTTTATGTCTTCGGACCTAATCCTGGCACAAAATGGACTGTATCTTCATCTAACAAAGTTTCTGGTGGATCAGTAAGTATCTTTGGATTACGTGATGATGCAAACGGTGCTAAATTACAGATTGGTAAAGCAGCGGTATCTACAACTCCAACAATAGACTTTAGATCATCTGGTCTTGCACCAAACTATGATGTTCAAATGATCATTTCTGGTGGTAATAGCACAGATGGAAATGGAACAATCAGATTCAACGCTTCAGACTTTACCTTTAATGGTAACACTGTATGGCATGCAGGAAACGATGGTGCATCATCTCAGTTAGACGCTCATTACTTAGATGGTTACACACAGTCAACGTCTGCTACTGCAGATACTATTGTTCGTAGAGATGCATTTGCAAACATAACATGTCTTGATTTGTATGCAGATCAAGGTATATTTACTAACAACGGAACAGCAATATTAAATCTTGGAGATAGTAACGGTATTACTCTTGGTAAGTCTACTACTAACACACTAGCAGTTCAAGGTAAAGGAGCATCAACAGAAGGTTATGCAAGATTTGGTAACGACTCCAAATACTTTGGTTATCAAGGAACTTACTTATACTATGGAACCAGTCAAACTAATTCCACAATGGTATGGAGAGGTGAGAATGTAGGTATTGGTAACAAAGCACAAAACCCATCTACATTACTTCATCTTTATAGTGAAAGTTCATCAAGTGTTGAACTTAGAATTACTGCAGGATCATCAGACACTAACACCGATGCTGATCCTTCAATTAGATTTACTGGTCAGAATGATGGCACTGGTGAAGGTTTCTTAATGCGTTATGACAATAGCGTCGGAGATTTCTACTTTGATCATGTATGGACTGGTCTTGCAAATAATGTTCCTGCAATGCGTTTCAGAGTTGAGACTGATGGCACACCTATTGAAGGTATGCATCTTAGAGCAGATGGTGGTTTAGTAGTCAACGAAGTATTGAGAGCTGAGAAAATAATTCAATCTAATGTTGCACAAGGAACTGCACCATTCCAAGTTGCTTCTAATACAGTTGTCACTAACTTGAACGCAGACTTACTTGATGGTTACAGTGCATTATCTCTACCATACTTACAGGGTCTTACAAACACAAGTATCAACTCAACAGATGGTCAAAGAAGATTCTACTTCTCAAATAATGGTTATACTGGATTAGCTGGTGTTGATGATATATACTTCCAGATCGGAACAACTAGTGTTGCCAGAATGGGTGGCGGTGGTCTTTGGAATTTCCATGGAGATTCTTCTGAACAAACAACATACAGAGTCAACGTTCGTGGTAGCAACGGTCTTAACGTAGATGCAACAGAGTCACTATCTAGTGGTCAGAAGACTACAGTTCTAAGAGCATCAGGTGACGCACAGTATATTGACTCTTATGGTATATTCAAGAAACATAGAAAAACTGTTAGTGAAAATATTTCAGTTAATAATGGAGACGAATGTGTCAGTTTCGGTCCTATCGGTATTGCTAGTGGAACAACAGTCACTGTCAATACAGGTGGAGAGTGGGCGATATACTAACTCTTCTATATAATAATATAAATAAATACAACTGTTGATATAAAACGACCCTAAAATTACGGTAAGTTAAAAATGAGTTCTAAAATTAAAGTTGATCAAATTACAACGCTCAGTGAGAGTGGAAATGTCGTAATACCTGGCAATGTCGGGTTAGATGGTTCGCAAGCAAACACTGCTTGGAAATTGCCAGTAGGAACTACTGCGGAAAGACCGTCTGGAACGCCTGGAGAAATTAGGTTCAATACAACAGACGCAAAATTAGAATTTTATAATGGAACTGAGTGGTTTCAGATAGGTCCTGCTCCATTCGATTTATATGACTCATCACAGTTTTCTGCTTTTGTTGCATACATGCAAGGTCAAAAAACGACTTGGGCAGCAAGTGGAACTAACTTCCAGTATGAAACAGATGCTAGTGATACCTATATCGGTGACGCACAATCTGATATGTATGACGGTGGTAACTATACTCAAGTTAGAGTTAGTGGAAACGCAAGTAATAACATAGGTTATAATAGTGGAGCAAACGTATACAATAATGTTAGATATCAACCACTGGGGTATTCTTGGCCACTGGTTGCAATAGCATGTGCACCTACTGATGCAAGTACTACATATGGTTGGTCAAGAACTGGTGACCTAGGTGCTGACGGTGGTGGTGGATCACCAGGTAGTCTTACTGTATACGATAACGCAACAGTGGCAGGTTTCAGTCCAGTTTATGCATGGCTTGTAAATAAATCATGGAACCAGAGTAGTGACCCTGGCATTTCCCACTTATATTGCACTGTTGGTCAAGCTTCTTGGCAAAGTTCTGTTAGTAATGGATTCACAACCACTAGTTTCAATAGTTCATCTAATAATGATGAATCTCAATATCAATCAACATCTACAAACTGTTTTGTTTGGACAGCTCTAGTATCAAAAGGACAAACAAATGGTACTATTGATCAAAGCCAGGCACGAACTTTTGTAGATAACTTCTTAGCTTCAGCAAGAACACATTTCGGTTAATAATAAATTACATAATATATGTTTTATCATGAAAATGTATTGTCCGAATCTAGGGCAATTGAGTTGTGCAAATTTTTACATGAATCTTCTTGGACATGGGGATATCGTAGTCATAAAAGTTTAATGACGAGAAGTATACCTAAATGGTCTATCTTTTTTGGAGGACCATCTATAGAAGGGCAGTCTTGTTATAATTGCGAGAATGAACTTAATGGACTAATACTTGATGTATGGAAAGACATTAAATCTTACTTAGATCCAGAAGATGTTTTGATTCGTTGCTATGCAAATGCTCAAACATGCGGTCAAGATCAAAAATTACACACTGATGACTCTTTAGATACAAGCAAAACTATAATTGTATATGTAAATAAGGATTGGAATGTTGATTGGGGAGGAGAAACTATTCTTTGGGATAAAGAAAAAAGATTAATAACCAATTCGGTATTACCTAAATTTAGATCTGTATTGGGTTTTCCTGGCAATGTTTGGCACGGAGTCAGACCAGTGAGTCAATATTGTGATTCTCTTAGAATGACTTTAATGTTTAAGACTAGAAATATAAAGGATGTTGTGCTATAATATATACTATACTCTCGTAATTCTAAAACATGGATGCTGAAACAATGGTCAAAGAATTTACTGACCAACTGAAAGATCAAAAAGCAACAATAGTCGAATTGGAAAAGCAACTAGCCAGTCGTAAAGAACAAGTGTTAAGGTTAGAAGGTGCAGTTGAAGCACTTAATATGACACTCAAGAAACCAGAAGAAGATGCCACTACAGACGTCAAGTGAACTAAGACAACAAGAACATGTAAACTCTAGGCAGTTCCATATTAAATTTGATGGAACTGCTGAGACTTGCCCATATAAAGTAGGAGAACTATATGATGGTAGAGTTATTGTATCACTAGGTTTTAATACCACTTTATACGGACACACATATCACTTAATAGTAGAAAGAGATAGAACACACTTGAGAACTAAATTCGTCTTTGATGAGAAACATGATATAAAATTTTGCAAACCTGTAGAAAGAATGGGTAAGCAACAGATGTCAGAGGGTGATGTTCAAAGACTACTAGCAAAAGCAACTGATACAACTTCATAATTCAAAATTCACTTTTTGATTCCAAATATCTCAAAAAAATTTTTTGGGTATTTTTTTGTGTATAGGATTTGGACTAAATAGATCTGAAGGACTTATTGTACCATAGGATGAAGAAGGTAATAGTAAGGATCAACGATAACTATAGCATAGATCAAGCATGTGCAGCGATCTTGAATTTATATGGTTACTTATCCTTTGTAGAACAATTTAGATCATTTCAGATAGTTACTTTTGACTGCCCTGCAGCGTATCAGAGTAATTTGATATCACAATTAAGAGCGTTGAATGTAGTTAAGAATGCTACATGGGATAAAGAAGCATACTCTGGAGATCCAATGCCTACTGAGGCATCTTTAGCAGTAGAAACTTCTGAGTCAAACACAATCAATACTCCTGCAGAAGGACAAGCAACAAGTAATACAAGAAATATAACAACTACTGGTTCTGGTACAATATATGTAAAAGTTCAAAATATCGGTGGTAGTGACTTCTTTGTGTTCTCACAAACACAGGGAGGTACCTATAGTAGGTTCTATAATCAAACAGGTTTTGTGCAAGGTGGAACCTATACGTTTGATCAAAGTGATTCTTCAAACAGTGGTCATCCATTTAGATTTTCAGAAACACAGGATGGAACACATACCACAGGTGGAACAGGAGAATTAACTGCAGGAGTAAGTATTACTGGAACACCTGGCACAGATGGTGCAACTACATTAACTGTTAGTTCATCTACACCATCCATTTTATATTTTTACTGCTCAGTGCATTCTGGTATGGGAAGGATTGCAACATCACCTTTAGATAGGTATATGACAATCAACATACATGATTACTGGCACTTAGATAGAATTACAAAACAAGATAGACAATATTTAAACAGACAGTTTAGTCAATCATCAAACGCAGATGGTGATGGTGTAGACATTTACATCATTGATTCTGGTGTTCGTGGTGCGAGTAGACCAACAGGTAACAACGCAGCTTTACATCCTGAGTTGTATGACCCTGATTTTGTTACAGATTTAAACGGAACTGCTGAACAACAGAACTATAGAGTTTATCAGTTAAGTCATTATGCGGGTGCTTACGGTTCTAACAACGAAGATGATGCGGGTCATGGAACTCAATGTGCTATTCTTGCAGCTGGAAGAACAGCTGGAATATGTAAACGTTCAAAAATATACTCACTTAAAGCATTTAGTAGTAATGTAACTGGTTCTTATAGTGCAATACTAGGTGCATATCAAGCAGTTATAGATCATAACGACAGCACTGACGCTAATTACAAGGGTAATAATAATCCAGCTGTTATTAACTCATCCTTCGGACCTGGCATTCCCACACAAAACTCACCTAATATTGAGTTAAATGATGCAGGAGATGATACAGGAACTGACGAAGAAATGTTAGATGATATTGAAGGAACTATAGCATCTACAGGAAAAATTATTATCGTTAGATCTGCGGGTAATGGATTTAAAAATAGCAGTGATTTTACTGCAGGACCTTTACAAACTAAATGTATAGCGGGTGCAAGAACAGCAGGATATCCTGACAATACCAATGGTGGTATTAATAATGTAGATGCAAACCAGAATAAAATTACAGTTGGTGCTACATCATATAATGACAGGTGGGCAATTTTTTCTAACTATGGATCTGGTTGTACCACAGTGGCACCTGGCGAGAAAATTATGCTTCCTGCATATGATTGGACTGCTAACACACCATATACAAGCACAACAAACTATAGCACCATAGATGGCACATCATTCTCAGGTCCTATTGTCGCGGGAATTATGGCAGCGTGGTGTGGTAAAAATGGGTATACATTAACTACAAACAATCTAACGCAGTTAGCAAAACAATTTGCGAGAACCACGGGATCATCTGGTGATATTAGAACAGGCACACATGGTAACTATCCTATAAACAGCATAGTAGATAAGAAACTTATAGACAACCCATATGTCACTTTATCTGGAAGTAGTTTTTTAGAGATTAAATTTAATCCAGCTGACTCAGCTCATTTCCTAGGAAACGTAGGTAGGAAAGTGCAACTTAGAACTACAGGTTCTACAGCAGGAGCAGGATCTTCTACACCCACATCTTATAACATAACAACGACTGCACCAAACTCTAGCGTATATACTCTTAGTGGAACAGATAGGAATGGTTCTGTTAGTGGCAGTAACACAGGAGTAGGTTTGTATGTTGGAGATACAATCAACTTTAACTTAAGCAATGTATCAACTAGTCACCCATTTTATATTAGAGTAGCAAGTCAGGGTAGTAATGTATCAACTCCAACTGCTAGTGGTCAAGGTTCTACAGGTAACGCAACAGTATCTTGGACACCAAACACAGCAGGAACATATTATTATCAATGTGGTAATCATCCTGGCATGATAGGAACTATCACAGTATCAAACGCACCTGGCGGATCTGGTGGTGTGACTGTTGGTGGTATAAACATTTCTACACTATCACAATCTGGTTGGTTGAACATACAAGCAGAAAGTGCTCTTAATAATAGTATTACAGTACAGGCATCAAATAATGCTACTGCAGGTACAACTGGTGGTGGATCTAATAACTATCTCGCACTGATAAAATCAGAAGAAAAAACACATGAGAGTTATGATGGTGTAGTATCTACATCGACATCATTAACATCATCTACTGATACACAAGAAGCAGCTAATCAAAGTTCTCCTGTTGTTTACTACCCTGTAGATTCTGGTGTTGACTTTAATTACAACGGAACTGGTGCAGAGTTAACCACATCGCGTGGAATGTTCTATCCTTACATTGATACAAGTGTAACTTGGACAACATCAGCAGGAACTATTGCAACATACAATAATGGCGATAGTGTTAATTTAGACTTAGGTTTATCAGGACAAACATTTGCATCTGAACCAACTTTTGAAGCATACACACTAAGTGGTGATTCTCTTGGTGCCACAGGATTGACTTTTGATACTACAACAGGTAATTTATCTGGAACAGTTACATCAGATTATCTTGACACAACCTACAACTTTACAGTCACAGAAAATGTAACTGGTAACGCAAGAGCATATTCGTTTACTACAACTGGAACTGGTGTTCTGGTAACAGTTACACAGCAACCAACAAACGGAAGTGTGGAAGCAGGATCTGGTGGAACAGTCTCCTTCGGACCTGTAGCGGGTATTAGTGATGATGGATCTACAATTTTATTCCAATGGGAGTTATCAGTTAATGGTGGTGTTGGTTGGGTTAATGTTTCTAACGGTAGTGGATACAGTGGAGCAACTACAAACACACTAACTGTAGATGACGACTATAATAAAAACAATTTTCAGTATCGTTGTAAGTTAGAAACTAGCACTACAGTTGCACCATCTTACACAAATGCAGTTACACTAACAGTATTCAGAGTTATCACAGTAGATACACAACCAGTAAATTCTACACCTATTGCTCCTGCAGCAGGATCATTTACAGCAGTTGGT
>Ga0208405_1000220_pt1 | contig 10076 bp, 10 predicted proteins | sample ETNtaG_32_FD_185766 | JGI IMG/M metagenome (GOLD analysis project Ga0208405, IMG submission 185766) | Marine microbial and viral communities from oxygen minimum zone, Eastern Pacific Ocean - ETNP201302PF84A (SPAdes) (version 2) | ecosystem: Environmental > Aquatic > Marine > Oceanic ... | reverse complement strand
GATTATTTCCAGCAAAATTAACTGTTTTTCCAATCGCAGAACTCGCTGACACTTCAGGAAGTCCAGTTTTTTGTGATATTTCTTCTGCTAAATTTTGATCTACTTGTCTAGGTGATCTTTGAGAAAATTTACCTGATTGATCTCCACCCTCACCTTTGATCATGTAATCACTCGCTTTAATTTTACTGGTATATCCTGTAAATGGCATGAAGGGAGATTTATATTCTTCATCGCCACCATATGCTGGATTACCAGGTTTTGCAAATATACCCATGACAACAGGAAGTTGTGCATCATCACCATCAAGGAAAAATCCCATGACCGTATCACCTGGTGAAACTCTCACAGATTTACCACGATTTGCCTTTCCTGATCCACCTTGTGGAGATAATAAAATTTGTGCCCAAGGTAGATTTTCATTTGGTAATTCAGTTATATCAGCAGGATGATAACCATATATACGAACCTTAACCCTTGTTCCCCAAGCATCACCAATTTCTTGTATTTGATTAGATTGAGCTTCCTCTGGTGCTACTTGTCCTATCCACCATCTGAATCCGTCTTTACCTAAAAAATTAGTTTTTAATAAATTATTTTCAATCATTTTCTTCCGTATGAATCTCTTACTAACTTTAGTTGAGAGTATGAACCCTTAGAATCAAAGTAATGAGCTAACTCCTTTATCATATATAGACCACTTGTCTCTGGATCAGATGTTTTTCTTTTAGTGGTTGAAAGTTGAGGGAATTCACATCTTATGATTGATCCTGCGTTTAGATTAGTATTAAGAGGAATTTGTACTTCAACTACTTGAGTGAAAATTTGATTATATCTCATCATCGCTTGAGCATGAATTTTTTCTGGATCTGCATTTCTCTCAACTGAACTATCCCAACCAGTATTTACTGCATCTTTTTCTACTGTTCCAATATCCAACATACCTACAAATATTCGGCTCGGTAAATCTCCAAGTGTTTTATCACTATTTTGATCAATTTTTGGTAATTGTATTTCCTGATCTCCTAAATTATTTGCTTTCCCTTGATAATTATCAGATGTAAAAACTGATATTGATGGTTTGAATGATACAGGATTAATGTAATATCTTTGACTACTATAAGCACCTCTTTCAAGTTTACCTATTAAATCCTGATTTCTATTAATAGCATATTTCGTTATTTTAAAATCTTTTTCAGGATCATCTGAGGAAATAACGCCTGGTATAAATCTAAAATTTTTCTCATAGGGATCCTGTTCCATTAATTTATCTATTGATTTAAAATTAAATCCACCTTTAGTTTCATAAAAAACAAAACCAGCTGTAGAGTCCTCGCTTGGTTTTGCACTACCAGAAACTGACTTAGATGCCAACCATGTCAAAATTGTAAATGGTTTTTTCATGTTACCTAAGAATCCATATGGATTTTGAGTTTCATCAATATTACTGGATTTAGCAGTTCTTAAATAATTTTTAAGTATATCAGAAACAGAATCAGAAATTTTTTGTGACGTTGGAAATTTTTTACCAACTCTCATCGTTTCATTCGTTATTGCCTCTCTCGACACTAAATTTAAAGTAAATGATTCAGTTCCCTCATCAATTAATACATTAGTCACAGATGCAACATGAAAATAATTTTCTACACTTTCACTAAAATCTAGACCTTTATTGATACTTGAGTTACCTGCCACCTTAATTACAAGTCTCTCTCCACCACGAAGTGGAAGTCCATTATATACTGATTGTAATACTCCATCTTTTCCTTTTATTGATCCCCCAGTATTTGTAACAATTACTCTTGCAGTTAAATATGGTGAAAATATGTTCTCAAAATAAGTAAACGCAATCACACCACTTGAAATATCAACAGTTTTTGATTGATCTGCCGATTCAATTATAAATTTTTCGTAAATTGATTTGTTTATTGCTGCCATTATGTGTTAAGAACTACTGATTGTATTTTTTTAACAACTCTTTTTTCATTGTCAATGTTAAATTCACCAAGGTTATTAAGTCCTTTACTACCACCACCATTACCTACATTCATAGATGGTGTATTCACAGCGACTGCCTTTTCCATAATAACAATTTTATTACGATTGGATCTTGATTTTTGCATATTAATTCTTTGTCTTCTTCTGGGGGTTACTTTTTTCTCCATTTCAGGTTCTTGTGATAAAGTTATCAAGTTTTTTATTTTTGATAATCCAGAATTCACATTAGAACTATTATCTTTTTTATCTTCTGTTTCTACATTTAATTTGTCTGTTTGTTGTCTAGCTTCATTTCCAAAGAAAGACTGTGAAAAATTTTTAATAGATGATAAAAATTTATTATCATCCTTTTTATTCTCCTCTTGTTGTTCATTTTCTAAATTTTTACTATCAATAGTCTCTCCTTTTTCTCTTGATTGATTAGATTTTATTTGATTTATCTCTCTTTCATTTCCTATACCTTTTATAATTTCTTCATCAGCATTACCACCAAGTTTTGTTGTCGTAGGTCTGACTTGCATTGCTTTTGATTCATCATCTAAATCTGTAACCTCATCTTGCCTCTTTTTAGCAGCAGATCTACCCATCTGTTGATTAGTATCATCTTTTTCCTCCTTTTTATCATCATCAACCAATTCTGCTATATCATAATCACCATCAGCAGTTGCAAGTCCAACAGCGATTCCTCCTGTGCTACCTACTTTTCCAATGTCTATTAAATCTCTGTTTAATCTTCTTAAATTTATATCAGCAGATTCAAGTTGCTCTCTATTTTTTGCTCTCAAAGCAAATAAATCAACTTTTGGTAGTTTTGCAAACGCTTCAGCAATTCCTCTACCAAATCCTACGATAAAATCCTTTATACCACCAATATAACCTGTCAGCACACCAACAGTCTTTCTAATGATGTTTATCAATCCACTGAGTGATTCTAGAATTTTGGGTAAATTAGTTACAAACCATCCTATTAATATTATTCCAAAGAAATCAAGTATTCTTCCAAGAAATCCTTTTGTACTTCTTGTCACTACATTTCCCTGTTTTTTTGTAACACCAGATACAGTTGAGGATTCAAGTTCATCCTCTCTCTGCTTTCTTCTTACATTTTCTCTTCTTTTTCTAAAAAATTCATTATCCTTACCAATCAGTGTACGCTTAAAGTTATTACTCTCTCTTGTTTGTTTTATGATATTTGAGGCTATATCTCTCGATTTTGATAATCCCTTTGTAAAACTAGTTACTGAATCTTTAATCGAATTTATACTAATCGATGATTTAAGTAATGAATTTCTTCTTGATCTAATAGACATTATACCACCACGTTAAACAATGACTCTGTAAGAGCGATAGATGAATTAGCAAAATCTGATGTTGGTATGGTTGGTAAAGAATCACTTGGTGATGACGAACTTGTTCCACCTGTAGCAGCAGTTGCAGGAACACCACTATTAGCACTTGCCATTGGAATATAACTTATTTCAGGAGATTGATCCATATTGGATACAGCACTCGCTATGTTCAGTTCTTTTTTAACATTAATAGGTGTTACGTTCTCAGATGAAGAAAAGGTAGTTCGAGTTGGTTTTATTCTTGATACCTGTGTATCTGAATTAGAAACCTCTTCACTTTCTACTCTTGTATCATTTGTTTGTCCTTCATTTTGCCTTTTTCTTAAACCCGATACTGTATCACCAATATATTCACCACTTATTGCACCAAAAATTGATAGAATAGATAATCCAACGGCTCCTGCAAGTGTTGAAGCTGGTTCAGGAACAAGAGTCATGCCAACTAAAAATGGTACGAGTCCCCCAATCGTTCTTCCACCTGCACCTAAAGCAGCTTCTTTATTAGTTTGATCTGGTTTTCCATCACCATCTCTATCAGATCTTCTTTCAAGAAAATTACCAAATCCAAATCCAATTTCAATTAAAGATCCTATAATTGGTATATTTCTTAAAAATCCCTTTGCACCTTCTTTTGCAACTGTTTTAGAACCTGCTTTTGCAACATCATCCATTGCACCTGTAATTATTTTTTTACCAGTAACTGATTGTATAAATTTAGTTATTTTATCAGCAAAAAATCCTGGAGCTAGAGAAAGTGGTCCAAGCACAGCTCCTCCTACACCCTTTAAAATTTTACCAGGTGCATTCTTAACGAAGTTACCAAATTGTTTTTTAATTAATTTGGTAAAATTTTCAAGATTTCTTGCAACAAATCTAAAAGCGGCCTTAAATGGTGCTGCAATTAGACCTGAAAAAGCAAGTTTTAATGCTAGTCCTGTCAGTCTTCCAACAGTGCTGACTATTTTTCCGACACCTATTGTTAAACCTAAACCGATGCCACCTAATATTGCTAAATCAGTAAGGAATTTATTTCTAAATTCTTTTAATGCATCAACATTATCTCCTGAAGATAATCTTAAAAATGTAAGAGTTTTATCTACTAACCATCCTCCAGCAAGAATGAGTAAAAAATCAGTTAATCTAGATAAAATTCCTCTAGCAAAAGTTGACACTCTGCGAACAGGAGTTAGTAATGCATTTTGTATTTTTTTCTCTAATTCAGATTCTTTTCCTTCACGAAGTCCTTGCTCAGCTAATATTGCATCTCTTCTTCTTTTTTCATTTTCACGATTTCTTTCTAATTCATCACTTATTTGTAAATTATCTTTTATAACAGTTAACGATGTATTTAATCCTCTAACTTGATCTGCGATATTAGATAGTTGACTTGATACTGTGCTTAATGTTAATGAATTTTTATTTAATAAACTAGTTGTTTGAGGATCTGGTTGTGGAGGTGGAGGTGGAACAGGGCGACCTACAAAAACACTAGGATTTATTTGAGGAGCAACAGGACGACCTGTAAAAACACTAGGATTTATTTGAGGAGCAACAGGACGGCCTGTGAAGATACTAGGAGAAAAACTTCTTCTAATTCCCCTTATGCCCCCTGCTATTGGTGATGATAAATTTTGTTCCTCATCCATTCTTTTCTTGTTGTGCTTTTAAATTTTCCTCTTCAATATATTGTTGTAAGAGTGAAACATATATTTCTCTCTCCCAAGGAATCATGTTTTCAAGTTCAGTTAAGCTATATTTATGGTGCTGCATCAAAGCAAAATTTAACTTATAGTATGACACAAGATCTTCATGTGCCATACTTATCCGAAAAAACTCTGCAGCCCCTCTAATTTAATCTCACTTTCAACATTTGTATTTGGATTGGTAACTTTCACAAGGTGTGATAACTTAGGCATTGTTGTAAAGAAATTTTCAACCTTTTTAAATTGACTAGAATTAAGTGATTCAACAAAATCAGACAATTCTTTCTTCGTACAATCCTGATGTGACCATGATTCTTCTTCAGAATATACTTGATCTATACAAGAAGAAATCAAATCAAAAGTATCATCTACATTCATGTCATTCATATTATCAAAATTATTTTTGATAAATTCATCTAAAGATGGATACTTCATTCTTAATGTATACGTTTCATCTAATTTTATGTCTATTGAATGATTTTCATCGGTTTGCACTTTTATATCATCAATGTTAATAGACATTGGAACCTGTGTTTTTCCATCATCTGGACATGTTACCATGACCTCTATATGTTCACCCACAGATTTACCACGAATATTCAGAAACAAATACTCAATATCAAATGTTGACAATTTTTCAACTTTAATTCCTTTTGTCATTATACATTTTGACAGAACATCTTTAACTGCTCTGGCAATTTGTTTCACATCCTGTGACTCCATCGCTATGATTAAAATTTTCTCCTCTTTTACTAAAAAGGGTCTGTATTTTATTTTTCGATTAGACGATGGTAAAGTCAACTCATAAGTCGGAGTTGAAATGGTTGGTAAAGGCATAATATTCTAAGCACTTCAGTGTGACTATTTATAGTAGTTTCTCTAACCTCTTGGACCAACTGATATAGTTTGACCAGTTGAATATGTACTGCCATATGTACCCGTTTGTGAACTTGTTCTAACTTGACCAGCAATCTCTCTATAACGTGTTCCATCATTTAGCATTTGCAAACTACCATTCAATACTCTAGATAATTCACCATTAGGTCCATTTCCATAATCATATGCTTTCTCTCGTGCTGTAGCAGCAGCAGTTGCATTTTTATTTAAATCAAGACCTAAAAATCTTGCCAGTGATGAGGACTCTCCACAAATGTAACGATCAAAACTAAATGATGCAGTCGCTTTGAGCACAGTCGAATTTTGATATGAAACTCTTGTTGAATTAAGACTTATTGGAAATAAACCTACAAATCTATATTCTAAAAACTGAAAATGATTTTTCTCAAATTTAACTATTCTCGTATCATTTGATTTATATTCATCGGGATATTTCATCTTAAAGTAATAAGTATCACTAGATGGATCTGAAACTGAACCACTTGAAATAAACTCCATCCAATTTTCTATAAATCTGAGAGATTTATATTGATTATCTACATAAAAATCAAAACTTATTTGAGTAAAATTTCTTGTATGAGCAAATCTTTCAATTACACCTTGATAATCTCCTGCAGTGTTAACAGTTGCCATTGCACTACCAGGCAAAACTGCATCACTGCATAATAAACCTACATCATCCGAAATAAATCTATCATTTATTCCTTTTCTTCTCATATATGATCTACATGCTCCACTTGGCAAAACAAACTTTACAAGAAACTGTGATGTCTGAGCTACATTCTGTAACTTAGGCATTATGTCTGATATTCCTCTTGGTCTTGGTGCTGGCACTCTAAATACTTCTATAGTATAGTTATTTAGATGGCTTATAGGGGAAAATACTATCCATCATTTCCCAAAAAGTATAAAGGTGATCCTACAAATATAATTTATAGGTCACTATGGGAAAGAAAGTTTATGGTGTATTGTGATAAAAATGAAAAAATTCTTGAATGGGGTAGTGAGGAAATTGCACTTCCATATATTTCACCACATGATAGTCGAGTTCATCGTTACTTCCCAGATTTTTATATAAAAGTTCAAGAAAATACAGGTAGAATAAAAAGGTACTTGATTGAAGTGAAACCACTCAAACAAACAACAAAACCAAAAAAACCAAAAAGACAAACAAAGGGTTACATTCGTGAAGCATTTGAGTATGCTAGAAATCAAGCAAAATGGAAAGCAGCAAGAGAGTTTTGTGCTGATCGAATGTGGGAATTTAAAGTAATAACAGAAAAAGAGTTAGATATATGAGTCGTTTAGATCCCATAATGAAAAATTTTGTTGGTACAGAAAGTGCTGATGATTTAGCAACTGATATATTAGGTGTATTAACTGAAGGAAGTAACGTACCTCAAGCAGGTAATTTTTATGTTTTTGTATATCAAGCAAAAACACCAGGTATCGCATATGACTCACACCCTCTTGTTGCAGTGACTGATGTATTTTCTTGGGGATTTCGTGGGCTTAACTATCACTGGGGTGAAATGAGACAATATACATTTCCAGAAGTGGTTGGTGGACTATACCAAGTGGATGAAATGGAGTTGAGAGATTTAAGAACCCTACCTTTTGTCAAAATCCTTCTAAATAGTTAAAAAAATAAAATATATGCCTAATTATCCAGCCGACATGGCAGCTCAAGAGTCATATTATGCTTCACAAGAGTATAAGGATAAAGTCACGGAAGCTCTCAAAAATGGCACATCTCTCAAAGATACAGTATATAAAAAACCAAGTAGGAAATTTGGGGGAAGTGGTAGAAAATTTCTTAAATATCCGATTGAGAACTCAATGGGTGAAAAAACAGGAGATCGTTTATTAATTAAATGTGTACAATTTGAACCTCCAACTGACGGTGCTGGTACATCAATAACAACAGAAAATTTATTTAAGTTTGACGAAAATGGTAATTATGCAGGTATCCTTAAGAAAGGCGATAAAGCATTTAATGAGAAGAATGAAAAAATAGTTGGTGGAGAAAGTAAAATAAAATTAGGTTTTGAGACCACTGATGCTAATTCAAGACTTAGTAAAGATATGAATAGCAGAACAAAATATATGGTTGAACTTCCAATACCTCAAGATATCACCGATTCAAATTCTGTAACTTGGGGTGAGGATCGTATGAACGTGTTAGAACTTGCTGCACTCAATGTTGCACAAACAGCTATGACAGGTAATATTGCTGAAAATGCAGTACAAACAGCAGAAGCAGCAGTTACTATGTTAAACACTGGTGTTGAAATTCCAGGATTGACAGCAGATACTCAAGCTGCAGTGAGAGCAGCAATATCTGGTGCTGCAATAGGAGCTCTTGGTTCTAATGTAAGTGCCCGAAGTGTTATCTCACGTTCTACTGGTCAAATATTAAATAATAATCTTGAATTACTATTTCAAGGTGTTAATTTAAGAAGTTTTCCATTTAGTATTACTTTTTCACCTCGTGGTCCTGAAGAATCAGCAGTCGTTAAAGATATTATAAGAAGTTTTAAAATGTCGATGGCTGCAAAGGCAGGTGACATTAATGGAAGTGTATCTCTAGGAATGTTTCTAAAATCACCAGATGTTTTTCAATTGAGGTATATGAAAGATGATGTCGATCATCCATTCTTAAATGCATTCAAACTATGTGCTTTGACAGGTATGTCAGTTAATTATACAAACGCAGGAACATATGCCACATATGAAGATGGAACACCAGTAAATATACGAATGAATTTAACATTTAAAGAATTAAATCCAATATATCATGAAGATTACACACAAGCAGCAGCAGGAATGGGAGTTGGATACTAATGGGATATTTTAGAGAATTACCAAATATATTATATCAATCACCACTACTTGATAAAAACTCGTCAAGAGATTATATCGTAATTAAAAATATTTTTCGTAGGGCAAAATTACTTGATTATCTGACTGGATCCGCTACTGGACTAAACCAATATACAATTGGTGATGGAGAAAGACCCGATACAATAGCAGAAGGTCTTTATGGAGACGCAAGATTGGATTATGTTGTTGTATTAATTGCAGGTATAACTAATATCCATCATGAATGGCCACTTCAAGATTATCAAGTATATGATTATGCGTTACAAAAGTATGGATCTGAATCTGAAATGCTGTCCACTCACCATTACGAAACATTTGAAATCAGAGATAATCTAGATCGTCAAATCTTACCACCAAAATTAATTGTGGACGAAGAATTTAAGATTTACGGGTCAAGATCAAAATATCCTAGTGACACAAGATATACGTTAAGAGCACAAACAGGTTACAGACAACTAGATGATAAAGATGAATATACTGTTAAAACTGACAATATCGCATATGCTGTATCAAATCTTGAATATGAAACTGAAGAAAATAATAAACGAAGAGAAATTGATATATTAAAAACTGGTTATTTACAAACTTTCTTAAATGATTTTAGAGATGTTGTTAGATATGATAAAAATTCTTCATATATTACCTCGTCATTAGTTTCAACAGAAAATACTGAAACTGTAAATCCATAAAAAAAGGGGGTCGTTGACCCCCATGTGATTATTCTTCTGCAAGTTTTGCAAAATAGGATAATGCATCATCATCTTCTTCTGCAGCAGCAGGAGTTGGTTTTGATACAGCAGCAGTTACTAATTCTTCTGCTTCTCCACGATCTGTGTCCTCTTCCTCAAACTGTGGTGCAGCGGACTTCTTATTTCCAAGAACATAATCAAGACGAGTTTTTAACTCATCATATGTCTTGAACTGATCTGGTGCAACAATCTCAGCGAGTGAGAACTGTTTTTTCCAGAGTGATTCCATTGCATCATCATCACTAAGTAAAGGACTTGGTGCTGCAAATTCAGAACTATCATAGTTTCTGTAACCTGCAACGTTCTTTGCTTTTAACTTGAAGTTTGCACCTTGCCAAAAATCAAATGGATCGATTGCCTCCTCATCCTCAAACTCAGGTTGCATTGCTGCAGTAAGTTTGTCAAAGATTTTCTTTCCATACTTGTATAGAAATACTTTACCTTCGTTATCAGGATTTGCAGGATCTTTAACAACATAGATGTTACTAACGTAAGTTAAC
>Ga0208405_1000219_pt1 | contig 10079 bp, 7 predicted proteins | sample ETNtaG_32_FD_185766 | JGI IMG/M metagenome (GOLD analysis project Ga0208405, IMG submission 185766) | Marine microbial and viral communities from oxygen minimum zone, Eastern Pacific Ocean - ETNP201302PF84A (SPAdes) (version 2) | ecosystem: Environmental > Aquatic > Marine > Oceanic ... | reverse complement strand
GACTATCCTACCTTCCTTTTTTTCTGCCGTTAGTTGTTGCCACACGCACCCACAAATACGAAGTGTTGAATGCTTTGGTTTACGCACTTACTGCCTCTATGCTTTGGTTTATACCATGGGCATACGAAACCGGATTTGAAAACATGTATAATCTAGGCATGTATCATAGCAACGGACATTTTAATCAATGGGGTGGTGGAATAACAAGTGATAAAGCTTCTTTTTCCGTTCGCTTATTAAGCACTCTTGAAAGTATTTGGGCAGATGGATTGGGAGGATGGTGGATTGAAAGACACTGGTCGACCTTAATCACATCCATCGGACTTATAGCCGGGCTAATCGCCTTTATTTATTATTTCATTCAACATTATAATCGTAAACATCATATCGAATTACACTTCATAGGGGTCTGTGTTTTATGTTATATGTTATGGGCCTTTTTATTTCAAAATATAGTGTATAAGCCCAGGCACATAATGCCCATTTTACCTTTTTTGATAATCGCCTTAAGTGTTGGGATGCATTACATAAAAGAAAAGAATAAAACATTAGCCTATTCTATTTACTTGATCTGTGGATGTACGTTTCTATTTACTTCCGCTTATCTCATGCGACAGCATCAAAGTCCATCAGCCATATCGCAAGTCAAAAAATGTTTGCAATCTGAAATCACAAATTCCCATGTCGTTTATGCTGATGGTCTTCAGAATTATTATTTCTCAAAACACAAGGATTTAAATGGAAACTACTACTTAGACTTTTCTACATCAATTAAAACCCTAGAAAATCTAGCCCAAGAAGGAATTATAATAATGTCAATGCGAGAGTTACCTCAAGCAAATAATCTCAAACTAATTCAACGACAATCCTTTTATCACAATCCATATGTAAACCGATTGTGGAGTGAATTAACCTTATACACTTATATAAGAAACAATGAGTAAGTGTCCTAAAATATCAATTCTTGGTGGCGGGCCTGCAGGAATTGCAACAGCATATTACGCTAGATCGAATGATATTGATTTTGAGTTGTTTGAAGCAGCGGAGCGGTTTGGAGGAAACTGCGTAACATTTCAAAACGGTGACTTTAGGTTTGATTCGGGGGCTCACAGATTGCACGCCAAAGACGAGGATACGATAGAAATCGTTAAATCATTATTAGGTGATGATCTCTTCTTAATTAATGTCCCAAGCCAAATATTTAGAGATAATCAATACATTGACTTTCCGCTTTCTCCACTTAATATCGCCAAATTTTTAGGCCCTAAAAGAGTCGCAATCTCAGCAAAGGAGCTTGCCGTTCAAATGTTCATGAAAAAAAAATCACCCGCAAATTTTCAAGAACTCGCTATAAAAAGGTATGGTAATACCATTGCTAAACTTTTTCTTTTAGACTACACAGCAAAACTTTGGGGGAAAAAATCAGCGGAACTATCGTTAGATGTTGCTGGTAAAAGACTAAAAGGCCTAACGCTTAAAACATTTATCATAGAATCTATTTGGGGTCAAAAAAGAAAAACAAATCACCTTGATGGCTCTTTCTACTACCCTAAATATGGGATTGGATCAATTTTTGACTCAATGATTGATTATTGTGGACTGGCCCAATGTCACAAGGACAGTCGTATTACAAAAATCTTCCACAACCAAAAGAATATTCAGGCTATTGAGGTAAATGAGGCCAAGCCTACAAAAGTTGACCAAGTTGTTAGTTCTCTTCCGCTCGGAATCTTTTTAAAACTTTTACATCCTAAACCACCTCAAAAAATAATTACAATAGCATCAAAAATAAACTTTAGAAACCTTGTTCTAGTTGCCTTTTTCTTGAAGAAAAAATGCGTGAATAATAATGGATCTATGTATTTCCCAGAAAATAAATATCCATTTACTAGAATTTATGAACCAAGGAATAGAAGTGAGCACATGTCCCCAGAAGGCTGCACTTCACTTATTGTTGAAATTCCGTGCCAAGCTCAGGATAAGTGGTGGTCTATGGGGAGAGAAGAATTGACATCGGAAATTCAAATCCAGTTAACCACCATTGGCTTTTTTAATGAAGGGGATGTCGTGAATAGTCAGGTCGAATATATTAATCACGCCTATCCGATTTTGGAAACTGGATACAAGGATGATATTCAATATCTATCTAACTATCTCGAAGGGTTTGAGAATTTAACCTTTACAGGTAGAAACGGACTTTTCGCCTATACGCACATCCATGACCATATGATTAATGCAAGAAAAATTATTGATCAAATGAAGGTAAACGACTGATCATTCCATTAAAGTAGGTCTCTTCCAAAATAAATGTTTCAAATCATTCTTATACCGAGTTACTAAAAGGATATTCGCAAGTATCAAAGATCCTGTGTAAACCAATTCGCCAATATGCTCTGGCTCAAGGAAGAGATGAAAGAAAAATATATTGATAGTTATGGGTAAAAGAAGTACCGCAGCGACAAAAGAAGGCCACTGCATCAATAATAAAAGGCCAAAGATTAGTTCACAAACACCAACGAACTGCCACATATATCCTGTCTGTTTCATGCCACTTATAAATAAGACTTTCTGTGTTGTTTGAGAATCTGCGTCTTGGCTATTGTAATCCTGAGCTTTTGTAATGACCTCTGTTGGTGTAGGAACCGGTGTGGTAAACTTTTTTATGCTGCTTAAGCACATTACAAGACCAAGATAAAGACTTAATCCAATGTAAATCCAGTTTTTATATCGCTTCATAATCTTTTTTGAACTTGTTTATTGTGGTAATAAAGCCGAAGTGACTTTTGGTGTGACTGATGTGTAATTGACATTGATAGAACGATTACCTCGAGTCACTTCGACTTTCCGAACCATTTTAAAATGAGTTGTTACCGGCCTCAGGCTGATAGATATAATTGAATGTGTAATATCTATTATCGTTAGTAGCAATTTCATTGGTGATGTCCGTAGGAGCATCTTTGTAATAGCTTATAATTTCCATTTTAGCGAACCTGTTATCCGCTGTTCGAAATACGAGAACCTTCCCAGCAATAGGTGTGATAACCATGCTAGAGTAGTTATACCAACCATTACCTGAACCTGTTGGGATAGCGAGACCATCATTCATGTCATCCGTGCGTAAAAGGGATTCATCAACTTCCGTTAGATCTTGAAAAAGACCATCATAAATATATGCGGCGGCGCTACCAGTTCGAAGCGGTTCCTGTGATATACCTGTTGTATCTCCTCCGTTTACCAGTATTGTTGTACCTCTGAAGGCAATATCCCAATCTGTTTCACTAGTAGTGGTTGATCCTGTCTCAAAATCAAATTTTATAAATTCTCCGGAATATGTTGGAGGATTCGTCGTGTAGTCAACATCTTGATCGGCATGCAAATTAGAATATTGTTGGATTGGAAGAGAAGGCGGACTGGGTGGCGTACTTCCGCTATTATCATCATCGCTACACGAGGAAAATATAAGAAGAGAAGTTGCTAGAAAAAATATAAAGTTGAACTTGATAGACATAATTAAAATTTAAGAGTTAAAAGAAAAGCTGATTTTGCTGTAGAGCGATCTGCCGGGAATATTACTGATGTTCTTGGCATCGGTAAAATTGAATACATTATCCATACCTAAGGCAATTCTAAATTTGCCTAAGACTTCCTTACTAAACGCAAAATCCCATATCGAATACGCACCTACAAATTCATCGTAAGTATCTAGGTAGTTGTTATTGTTTGAGTCAAAAAGACCATACTTGCTCCTAAACGTACCTCGTAGATTAAAATCGCAATTGATAAAAGGAACTAAAGTGAATAGTTTCATATTGGCCATGTGGCGAGACCGATTAAGCAGTCCAAAGTAATCGGATCGGTCTAACCTAAACACTGGCTGATTAGGAGCTAATCGCCCAAAAACATTATCATTTTTGAACTCATCGATTGCTGCGCGATCATAAGCATATAGGAGCTGGTATCCCGATGATATTCTAAAGTTTTCAGAAGGACTCCACCTTAGATTAAATTCACATCCGAAAGTGCTGATCTCATCGATATTGTGATAACTAAAAACATTTTGTCCATTAGTTTTTCGGGCAATTACCCTTGTATCAATTAAATCTTGAACCCTGTTGTAGAAGAAATTGGCATTAAGTAATATTTCTTTCGAGGGATGGTAACTTAATCCAAAATTAAAATTCAACGAGTTTTCGGCCTGGAGTCTTCCACTATACTCAGATATTGGAACAATAATTTCTATAAGCTCACCTTGATTATCTAATTCAGCTAACCTATTACTGACTGCGTTATATCCCAAAACAGTGTATCCCACACTAGAATTAGAAAAGTCAAAGTAGAGTTGCCTAAAATCAGGAGCCTTGAAGCCATACGCAAGAGAGGTCTTCATATTAAATTTTTCAGATGCATTCCATTGAATGGCAACTTTGGGACTCAATTGAGATTTGTACTCTTGATGTTTGTCAAATCGAGCTCCAAGAATAAGATTTACTTTCTCTTGGAGAATGGACGCATCATATTGGAGGTAGGTGTATAAGGTATTTATTTTAGGATCGAGCCAAAAACTGCTTCTGACAAGTTGCTCATGGTTCAATCCAAGACCGGCTATAAATTCATGATTGTTCCCCATATGAAATACACCTCTCAACTCGGGTCTAATTAGTTTTTGGTCATAACGAGCCTCATAAACTCGCTCCAATTGATCATTGTCGGCAAATTCTAATGTTGAATAGTCACTTAGATACAACTCTCCGCATAGCTGAACTCCTTTTAGCTCAGCATCAATCTTGGCAGTTACATTCCATTCATCAATTGAACTCTCTCCATTCGATGAATCCACCGAATAATCCTGAGTTTGACCATAATAGCGACCTATTGCTGTCAAAGATGTCTTTGGAGAAAACGCATAAGACATTCTAGTATTAGAAGTAAAATTATAAAAGGGACTAACCGTTTTGCCGCTTGTTTCTGGTGTTAAATCATATCCATCACTTCGATTATGATCAAAGAATGAGGTGATACCAAAATTATTTTTAGAAAAACCGAGGTTTGTATTTATGTCATGGGTGTTCCAAGTACTTCCCCTATAGTTTACATCACCATGCATACCTTCCTCAGGAGACTTACTGATAATATTTACCACACCACCTAGAGCTTCGTTCCCATATAATGAAGAGGAAGCGCCTTTTACAATTTCAATACGCTCAACATTTCCAAGATTGAAACGCTTAAGATCCAAAGTCCCTGCAAGCCTTCCAATTATTGGTACGCCGTCCATAAGGATAAGCACATGCTCACTATCAAATCCTTGTATCTGAATCCCTTCACCACCACCAAAATCGGGAATGGTCATAAGGCCTGACTGTTCATTGATTGCCTCATCTAACGTCACAAAATTTGAATTGATAATTTCTTCTCGAGTGATGATTGTGACGGGGAGAGGTACAGAATTTTGATTTTTGCTAGTCCGAGTTGCAGAAATAACTACTTCTCCGATATCCTCCTTTAATTGAAATGAGGTGTCCTGGCCAAGGGTCATATTGGATTGACCAAAGCTCATAAAAGTTGAAATGAACATCATGAAAATGGTATATGTCAATTTCATGACATAAAGATATTGCTCTATTTAGAATCATTCTAATTAAAGAAATATATTTGCGTCATTACACGGTAAAAATGCCCTTTATGAAATCTAAATATCTATCAATAATCCTAGCTAGTTCACTGCTTTTCATTAACCAACAAAGTGCCAATGCTCAACATTCAAAAGAGCGAGATATTGAAGCAATAAAATCAATGTGTGGGTGCTTTTCGGTTGGCTTTAATTTTGCCGAAACCTTCTCGTATTCTGAGGATAGTAACTATTTGCCTTCTAGCGTTTACAAATCAGGCGCACTGGAATATGTTCACGTCATTGATGAAGACGATAACCTAATTAATCTCCAACACACTCTTGTATTAGGTTCTGGAGAGTCTTCTTTTATTATGAAACATTGGAGTCAAGAATGGGTATACGAAGGCACTGATGTATATGAATATCAAAGTAATAATACATGGTCTAGAAGATCAATTAATGTTGACTCGGTCAATGGACAGTGGACACAAAAGGTTTACCAAGTAGATGATAGTCCTAGGTATGAGGGAAGTGCAAGTTGGATACACATCGATGGTCGTAGCTTCTGGGAAAGCACTTCGTATGCACCACTTCCTAGGCGGGAATACACGAAGCGCTCAGATTACAACATAACCCTCAGAAGAACTCGCCATGAGTTAACCAGTAACGGGTGGATTCAAGATCAAGATAATGACAAGATAATCAGGGACTCACTCGGTTCTAATTATGTTCTTGCTCAAGAAAAGGGTTTTAATACCTACATAAGAGTGGACGATTCTCTTTGCCAGGCTGCAGCTGATTGGTGGACAAAAAACGACCGATTTTGGTCTCATGTTAGAGATGTTTGGGATCGTGTGTTCGAAGAGAATAGCAACCTAACATTGAAATCTTCTTACAACAATCAAAAGCTGTACGAAATACTCTTTTCAATTGGCCCTAAAACTAGCAAAAAAGAAATCAAAAAGATCATATTAAATTTTGTTGAGAACGACATCTAAAGGCTTATTCTACTTCATTTACAGCGGGTATAAGGTTCAAATAGCTTGTCACTCATATGTGACATAAACTTGACAATGTTATCTAATTAGAATCATTCTAAACAACTTATGTTTGAGGTTCAAATTTTTTAAACAATGAAATATCTCAATACAATTAAAATGATGACTGCCTTTTCTGTAGTGGCAGCTCTCTTTCTATCATCCTGCGGTGATGATGAAGGTACAACACCAACGCCTCCAACGCCTCCAGGTCCAACATTACCTGACGCGTATAGTTTCGATAATGTTTCTTTCGGGGGTCAAACAGACAGGCTAAATATGTTGGCTGAAATGATTAGTACAATTGATGAAGTAACTTCTGGAACAGCTCCTGATGCTACTACACTATTAAATATGTATGCTAATGAGAATTCTCCATTTAGCGATCCTGACTTAAATGCTTCTACTAAGCAGCTCAAGAGCAAAACATACAATCTTGGGTTTGGTGTTATCAATGACGTGGAGATCGAGGCTTACATCAATGCTTTCGCTCAAGATGCTGCTATGTACAAAGATTCTACATGGGCACCAGGTCAACCAGGTATTGTAACTAAAACTGACGGATCAGGATCTTATTTCCTAAATGCTGATGGTGTAGAGTACTCTGAAATCATTGAGAAAACCTTGATGCACGCAGTATTCTATTATCAAGCATGTGAAGTGTACACACGTGAAGGTAAGATTGGAGATGCCGTCGATAATACTATCGTAACTCCTGGCAAAGGTACTGATATGGAGCACCATTGGGATGAAGCCTTTGGTTATTGGGGTGTGCCAACAGATGCTACTGCATCAAACTTCGAAAGTGCAGACCTTAAGTATTTTGGCAAATACGCCAAAAAAGGAGAGGCTGTAGGTATACCAACTTTCCAAAACCTCTTAGGTTCTTTCATCAAAGGGCGATATGGTATCTCTAATATGGACTATACTATGCGTGACGAGGCAGCTGCCGAAGTACGTCAGTATTGGGAAATGGTTGCAGTAACTACTGGAATGCACTATCTCAACGGCGCTATTGCGAACGTTGGCGATGATGCGAAATTCTATCACGAGTTATCAGAAGCTTATACCTTCATTCAAGGATTAGCTTACAACCAAGATCGTTTAATTTCTACAAGTGATTGGGCAGCAATGCTAGGACTTTTAGAAGTTAACGGAGAGGCTTCCTTTACGGGAGTGTCAGTTGCTGATCTAAATACAATCAAGGACCAGCTTGCTTCTATTTATGGTTTAGAAGCAGTTAAAGACCAATTGTAAAATAACCATATTTCATACGTGTTTCTGTAGTCTAGGGGAGTTTATGCTCCCCTAGATTTTTACTTTTACTTCTTCTTATGTTACTAATGAAAAATTATAACGCGATTATTTTAGCCCTACCTCTCCTTTTGTGGATGGCAAGCTGTTCGCCTGATGACGGCGGCACTACCCCTGATTTTGATCGCGGCAGCGTCCTAGCAGATCAGGTAAACAATATAATTTTACCTAGCTTTTCGGAGCTAGCTACGACTTGCGAATCGCTTGACAATAGCATCAATACATTGATTGCTAATCCTAGCATAATTAATCTTGAAGAGGCTCGAAGCAATCTTTTTGATGCGCGTTTGGCTTATCAGAAGTGCTCGCCCTATAGCAGTTTTGGGCCGTCCAACTCTTACGCTTTACGCAGTGAACTCAACACCTTTCCAAGCGATACTAACCTGATAGAGCAAAATTTAAATACTGGACAATATACATTAGGTGGAGTATCTAATTTAGATGCGCAAGGTTTTCCTGCTATTGAATATCTTCTTTGGTCGGAAAGCAATGCACAAGATATTGTTGATGCCTTTGCTAATAGCGCTGATCGAGGTAACTATCTTTTAGCACTAAGCAATAGATGTAATGATTTAATTTCTGGTGTATATTCCGATTGGAATTCCAATTATTCTAATCTCTACGAGGAACAAGACGGAACCGACGTTGGCTCTTCCCTAGGTCTATTAGTAAACAGCCTCAATTTAGACTTTGAAAAATTTATCCGTGATGGTAAAGTTGGCATTCCTCTTGGTATTCGCAGCTTGGGAAATCCACTACCAGGCCATATAGAGGCGCCTTACAGTGGTAACTCAAAAGCGCTCTTGAAATCAAGTTTGGAAGGACTTCTTCAGCTTATTGACGGAAGTACAGCGAATAGTGCTTCACTGGGCGCATATATGGACCATGTAAATGCTCAGCATAGCGGCTCAGCGCTATCGAGTGTTATCCGTAATCACATCAATGGTTTAATTAATCAAGTAGACGCTGTAGATCGTCCTTTGGAAACGTGGCTTATCGAAGAATCTAGTGCCGCCGATCAAATTTATGCGGACCTTCAACAACTAGTAATCTACCTTAAAGTTGATATGACCTCATCCTTAGGTATCTTGATTTCCTATCAAGACACCGACGGTGACTAATCTCACCCCACATATACAAACTATACTCAAGCGGTCCCTACCCATAGGACCGCTTGTTGTTTTTAGAATAGGCTTTGGACTCATGGCACTCATGAGTTTAATGAGGTTTTATCATAATGGCTGGATCAAAGAGCAATTCCTCGATAACGCATTCCATTTCAAATACTTTGGTTTTCATTGGGTAAGTGTGGCGGAGCCCACTGTGCTCTACGGGCTTTTTTTTCTTCTTATGGCTAGTGCCCTTTGCGTGGCATTCGGCCTCTTCTACCGGATTACTTCGGTGCTATTTTTTGTTCTCTTCACCTACTTTGAGCTGCTTGACGCCACCTATTATCTAAATCACTACTACTTTATTTCCTGTTGTGCCTTCTTATTGATCTTTCTTCCTGCCCATCATGCGTTTTCGCTTGACCAAAAGCTTTTTGGATGGAAGCCCAAAAAGGAAGCAGCCGCATGGACTATTTACGCGCTAAGAATGCAGTTTACCCTCTTGTATTTTTTTGCCGGCATCGCGAAAATTCAGCCAGATTGGCTTTTAGAAGCCATGCCACTGAGCATTTGGTTAAAGGCACGAACGGACCTTCCACTCATTGGACCCCTGCTTGATTATGAAGCAACGGCTTATCTAATGAGCTGGGGAGGCATGGTATTTGACGTCTTAGCAGGATTCCTATTGCTGATTCCCAAAACACGAATGTTTACCTGGATCATGGCCGCAGTTTTTCATGCGCTCACCGCCATCATTTTCCCGCAAATTGGTGTATTTCCTTATGTCATGATGGTTGGCACTCTTATCTATTTCCCATGGACAAATCTGACACACCGAATCACATCCACATCAAGCAACAAGCAAGATGCTAATCCCCGATTACAGTCTATCCTGCCCTATGTGATCTCATTATATTTTATCCTACAGGTAATCATTCCACTGCGACATCATCTCTACCACGGAAACCTTTTCTGGCATGAACAAGGATTTCGCTTTTCATGGCGTGT
>Ga0208405_1000214_pt1 | contig 10215 bp, 6 predicted proteins | sample ETNtaG_32_FD_185766 | JGI IMG/M metagenome (GOLD analysis project Ga0208405, IMG submission 185766) | Marine microbial and viral communities from oxygen minimum zone, Eastern Pacific Ocean - ETNP201302PF84A (SPAdes) (version 2) | ecosystem: Environmental > Aquatic > Marine > Oceanic ... | reverse complement strand
CAGCGTTAGTTTCTCTTGTCCAGTACCTATGTGATCCAAAGAATTTGTTGTTAGCAGCATCGTTATCGAGACCAATATAAAAATCAAATTCATCAGTTACAAACGCTGGTTCACCTGCTTTCAGAGCAGGTAAACTACTGTTGGCACCTCTTTTAAACTTTATTACAGGAGCAGCCATTGTTTAAAATCTACCTTTTAGTTATTATTTATTGATAATCTATGTTTAATCAAAACGTTCCAGCGTCAAAAGCGTCATCATCAACTGAATCTGCTAAGTCAACAATTTGTGCTGCATCTACGTGTAGGTATTTGTCGGTGTTTGCATCATACATTAAAAATGTATTATCAGATCTGGCACTAATATCAATATCTTGAATTTGTTCAAGTTGTTGAAGTGTCGCTAGAGTTGTAGTCGCTGCTTTTTCGGAGGCAACAACTTTCTTAACTGTACGTTGTCCTATTCTAACTGTAATAGGATTAGTATTTTTTACTACTCTTATGCTAGCCATTAGGTTCGTGTAACTGCTTGTGATACGAGCACCATTCCCTCAACAACACACTCCATAACTCCAGTTGTATTAGTAGTTATAACATCATATACATGTCTACCTGGTTTAAGGGCAGCAGTTTGTGTTGTCGAAAGACCGATTTGTATTTTTCCACCAGAAGCATCATATAAAGATGTTGTAAAGGTTGTTATACCAGTAGTTGCACCACGATGTTTACGCATCTGAGCAGAAACATCAAAACCAGTTAGATTCACTGGTGAATTACTTACACCATCCTCTAAGGTAAACACTTGTTCAAATGTAGTACCCGTCTTAATTACTAAATTACTGGAGTATACAGCCATACAATATCACCGATCTTAGTTATTTATCTATCTAAAAGTTGTCTTAATTGATTTTTTAAGTCATCAATTTCATTTCTGAGATCTTCTATCTCTCTTCTTTCATTTAACTTTGATCTCTTTGCTCTCATATAATTAGCGTATCCGTTCGCATCAGTGTTTATAATCGCACCTGATTTATCACGGTATAGATTTTTGTGTCCTTCTACTGGTATCATGTTGATTTTACCTTTTTATTAATTTTCTTTTTAGCGAGAGGTAGAGGTAAGTTAAATCCCGTATCCTTTCTAAATTCTTGATTACTCTTGTTTATAACATCAAGAGTTCTGATAGTATCATAAAGTTTTCCAGTTGGTTCATCATACATTTTAGGAGTTCTAAACTTATAGGTATCCTCTTGAAATTGTTTAAAAGATTTCATAGTAGTATGCTCATAGAAACTGCTGCTCCAACTGCGATCCAAAATATTTTAGGAACAATACTCAAAGGAACTGGATGCTTCATTATTTATTCTGCAACCTCTCTACAACTGTCTCTGCTTGCATAGGTGCAACATCATTCAAACCATTAGCATCGAACCAAGGAGCGTCCTCCCAACTAAACCCTTCACCAAATGTATTATCAGGAGACATCACATACCAATGACATTTTGCATCTGGAATATCCACTGCACAAACTGCCCAGTCATCATTCCACTGAGGAACCTGCACATACATTACGGGAAGATGATTAGCAAAAAATGATAATATTAAAGAAAATAGAATCATGCTAGTGCAATGACTCTCAAATCTCTAAATCTTGGTGGTGCTGCTTCGTTTGTTCCACTCATAACAATTTTTATCTGGAATCCATTGAACTGCTCAAGTTCATCAATACTAAATTGATAATCGAAGAATTCATCAAAACCACTTGCAGGAACATTAGAATCTGGTCTTCCACTATTATTGATTGGATTGATGACCTTATCACCAAATCCATCACCATCAGTGTCGGTTGTATTATCAAAACCAGGAAATAGTTCAAATGTTTGTTCAACATTACTAGAATCAGTTCGTATTAATCTGTATAGAGCTCTAAAGTCTGCAGAAGAATCTCTAACAGCACTAACTAATAATTTCAATGATGTTGCTGGTTGATCTAAAGTAACAGTTTGACTAATATAATTTGAGGCATGAGGATCCTCTAGTGAAAGATTTACTCTACCATCAAAGGCATAATCTTGAATAGGATTATTCAATGCGTTTCTACCTAAAACTATAGCAGCATCATCCTCAATATTAATCATAGGAGATAAATTACTATCATTTGTTGTTAAAGTTAAACCAAGTGTGAGTGATTTATTTTTTGGTAATGTAGTTAATCTAGTTGTCTCATTTATATCTGATGCTACGATTCTAGGGGAGAGCAATGCATTATCTTCATTTAACGCAACACCTTCAAATCCTTGATCTATAAATGGAACTTCAGATCCTCCTGCACTTGTTCCCGAAACGGTTCTTATCGCTGCAGATATAGTCGCACCTTCACCAGGCGTGATCACATCGAATACTGGAGTAATTCTATCAAATTGTATATTTCGTGATCCTTTTGCATTAGAACCACCAACTTGATTCTCATCTGTGAAACTTGGTACCTCATCAGGATTCGTAATATCACCTCTTAGTATCTGAATATGATACTTATCTAGATCTCTTTCCGATCTTAGTAAAGTGCTGTTTGGAAGTGTATGTGTTTGATTATTAATCCTATGTAAACCAATACCATTCAGTTCATATGGGAATATTTGAGAACCATCTACATGTAATCGTTGAATTGAATCAACACCTCTTGATCCAATTCCCAATGTTCCTGCAGGTGAGACACCAGCAGTTATTGAGCTATAGTAAATAATTTCATTATTTATTTGTGCATATCCTGCACCTGTAGATATTCCCTCTTGTGTTCCAAAAATTGTAGTATCAGCAACTGATACACTAACATCATTTATACCCAAAACATTGGATATTGTGGTTGGTACTGTATTTGGCTCAATACCTGATAATTTAACAACATTAGTATCAGCATGCATACCATGACTTTGTTGAGTAACTTCTATAACATCACCAGCATATAAATCATTGATTACATCTGAACTTGAAATAGTAGTACCAGCCATAGCCACAGCACTGCTACCATTATATACAACCAGAGGGCGATTCTGAGTAAAGTCTGTGCCTTGTACATTTGTTAGATAGAGTGTATTCCTATTTGATAACCCAGTGACGGTTATTTGTGCACCAGATCCTTTAACCATTGTGCTGGTTGTTAGACCTAATACATCACCAATTACATATCCAGATCCACCACTTATACTTGATGGATCAGCATTTATTGTTCCTTGGGCGTTAATAACAATAGTCGCTGTAGCACCTGATCCAGATCCAGTTATATTATATAAAGGAACAGCAGTGTAGGTTCCCTGAGAATAACCAACACCAACATTAGTTTTAGTCATTGCGTTGGCGGTTCCACCTGCTCTTTCTATTATACCTGAAATTGCTGTTGATATTGTTTCATCACTGACTTTTGCACCTGGAATTAGAATTTCATTCATTACCGTGGTGTTACTAATAACAACCTTCAATTTTCTTGGTAAAGTTTTAATTGGATCTGATCTCAATTCAGATGATTCACTATCAAGTTCCTGTTTAGGGTTATAGAAAAATGCAGTTCCTGATTCTGAAGTGAATTTACACTTATAGAGTTTGAACTTCATATCTTCAAATTGACTAGCAGTCCAAATAGTTCCATTTTGAGACTTGAATAAACTACCACCAACGTATTGTTTAGTAACAAGAACACTTTCAGCATCAGGTAATGTAGTGGTATTAACAGTTTTTTCACCCATACGTGCAACCCACATTTCATAAAGATTTGATGTAGGTGCTAGAGATACTATTGCATATTCTCGCTCTGGTTCAAGATAAATTGGTGATGGGAATTTTACATTTGTCGCTTCTGTTCCATCTCTAGATGTTTTTATTTCAGATGGTTCTAAAACAACTCGTGCGTGTTCTGCTACTGGAAAACCAAGAGGAACACCTAAATCCATTGGTCTAATTTCAATTGTGCATTTTACTGCTGGATCAACGTTTGCGAAGTATAAATCAACTGAAGAAAGAAATGCCCCTGTCTCATCCACTGTAAATGACTGTGCTAGAGGATCACCGCCTCCTCCGCCTCCGCCTCCACGACGACCACCTCCACCAGGTCTTCTTCTGTATACAGGTCTATAAACATTGACTCTCTGTCTTTGTAATTGTCTTATTAAACCATTTGCCTCATACGTTGTCTCACCACTACTAATTAACAGACTGCCTGGTAACGATTGTTCGTTTGTTTTACTTGATGTTAGTTTAAAAGTTTTTGTGCCTACAGTAAATCTTAGTGGTGGTAAGGGATCTGTAAATGGATCTCTAAAGAATAATGCACCACTGAGATCACCAAAAGTATCTGGTATTAATTTTATACTTGTTACAGTTGCTTGAGCACCACTTGTTTCACCAAGAAGAGTCATCTCCTTTTTTACAAATCCAAAATATTTACCTAATACCTGATTGACTAGTGAATTAATATCTATATTCAATATTGTTGATGATGAGGAATATACTGATGGTAGTTCTACAGATCTATCGTATGGATTTAAACTGTATTTTTGTTTTGGAGATGCAGCAGGACCAGTTTTATGGTTGGGGGCGTATACTCTTGCACTGAATAACTCATCCTTACCTATAAATCCTTTGACAGTTTCTCCAATCACAAATTTACCTGAATTCATTTTGATTCCAATCAATTTTGGAACTATATCAATTCCACTGGTATTATCAAAGAAGAGATAATGTCTTTGTAAAGGTCTTAAACCACTTGCATTAAAGGCAACGTTTCTTGATCTTATATGAGTATCAGGAAGAGTAGGACCTTCAATAGTTCTAATATATGATCTCTCCAAACGATTACCAACAAATGTTAATCTTCCACCTCTTGCAACTCGTTGTCTTCGGAATGCTCCTCTATCAACTGGTGGTGGAGTTCTAGCAATTATTGGTCTAGCTAATATTCTATTTCTTACTCTATCAATTCTTGTAACAATAGTTCTTGTCCATGAATCTGAAAATGGAGTCAATCTTATCCTTCCAACATATTCAATCATACTATATGGATTTACATTCTCAACTCTTGATGCTAAAGGTTGATTTAACATCTCAACTTCTTCATATTTAAGAGTGATATGATTACCAGTTTTTTGAACATTAGAATCTAATAATTCTAAATCATCGTTGAAATCAGCGGTGTCTACGTTTATTGAAGGTTCTAAGGCAGGTTGAGGTGCTATGGTGTAAATATCAACTGCTGTGGTAAATTCCTGAAGATCAGTAACCACAAATCCTTTTGTTGATTGATCTATACGTTGAGCATCTCTAAAATCATCAACAAAAAATCCAGATTTAAATCTATCAAAATTATCAGCATCCCTTACTTGGAAAGTTTGTGTATTAAGTTCTAACAATGAAAGTGATGTTGTCTCTTCAAGAGTTTCGATTCTATCTTCTAATTCACCAATATCTCTCATCGTAAACCTTTTGTTATCAACCATTCTGATAACTGCATCCTTCACATCATAAAGATAAGCAGGAAGTGCAATAGTCGCTATATGCATAGACTCATCAATACCTGCTGCTTCTTTTGGATTAAGTGATGATACACCTTTCACTACTTCCATCACACCATCCTTACTTAAAGTGACTTTATCAATTCTTGGTAAGTAGTGTTCATAACCAATCAAAGCACTTTCTTCTGGTGTCACTGTAAGAGTAGGATTTGTTGCTGCTGAAAAATTTCTACTTGAAAAAGCAAATGGTGAAGTATTTGTTGCATTAAATCTAGCAACTCTTGGTCTAAAATCTAAAGTATCTGAAATTCTTACACCAGAATCAGTAGAAGGTATATCACTCTTAAATGCCTCTGATGGATATGATTCGACAGTAAATACATCTCCAGTATCACTACTTGGAACTTCAAAATAATTGAATATTATAAGTAACTGTCTTGAAGGCACATAACCACTACTTCTTAGTATGCGAGAATAATCATAGAAATCATCTCTTTGACCTTTATCTAATTGATAATTCTCTGTTATATCTTGGAAATTACCCTTACTGACAACTTGAACTACAGAAGTTATACTAGATTCCTGAAATGTGCATATCTCTCCAACTACAAATGTAGATGAATTTAGGTATACTATTTCAACTTTAGTTGCTGATGATCTTGTAACTACTTGTGCGAGAGCACCACTAGTCGATCCCACAATTTTTTCACCCAATATAGATGCTGTATCAAGATTTAACCCAGATGGTAGTGTTATTGAATCTAAAGTTGGTGCTGAAGTATCTAAAGACTCATATACAGCAATAACCTCCACGACATCTGGTAAATTTAACGATATTGCATCATCTTGAACTCTTAAACCCAAATATGTGCTTGTTGAAAGTCCGCTTGAAGCAGTTGATGCAGCAGATACTGTTCCATTTACTGTTAGTTTTTCACTTCTTATAAATTCTTTCTTTTTACTTTGAATACCTATCTTTTTGGCAGTAACATTAACAACAACGTTTGATGCGTTTGCTGTTAATCCAGTGAATTCAACTGTCTCACCACCAGAACCAAGAGTCACTTGATCTGATGTTAGATCCTCAATTGACCCATCGCTATAAGCAACATAATACCTTTCAGCATCAAATGTTTCAAATAAAGCACTAGTCAATCCTATACTAGCATTAGATATAGGTATACTTAAAGCACCTGTAACTGAATTAGTTGATTGTCCAGTAACTTGTTTTGATACGATTAGATTAGAATTAGCAAGATTTACTGTAGATACATTATCATTTCCTATAGGTGCAAATAGACCACCTCCTTCAAATATTATAGGTGATCCTACGATTACATTTGTTTTTTGTGCTGCAGATGGTAGTCCTCCCTCACATACACCAGTCACATCTTGAACTGCTTCAACCTTTGCAGTTGTAATACCTACACTTTCAACACGATTAAAACTATCAACTGTCTGACCTTGAACTGGATATTTAAGAATATCACCAACTCTCAAACCAGAAATTACCTCTAGTTTACCAGTAATCTCACCATTTGTTGCAATTTCTATCTGATCCGCAACTCCTAAACCTGATAATGATATTTTTTGTAAAACAACATCTCCACCAAAATCCGCTGCAAATCCACTTACAGAACTAGTATCCTGATATACGGATTTTATATCACGAATATCATGTATTAATACAGATTGTATTGATCTAACTAATGATTCATCACCATTGATTACAATTTGCTCACCAGTTACAAATGTTCCTGATGTTTGTGTTAATTTAACAGCAGTGCTATTACTTACGGTGGTTTCTACGAAACCAGTGGCTCCACTACTTTTTCCTCTTACAAAAGATGCTGCTGGACATTGTAAGGGACTTAGAGCGACATTAACATCTATATCAACAAAAGTTTGAACATCAAATACATACAAATCGTGTTCAGTCGCTGCGTTTGAGTAAGATGCATCAGATAAATTGTGCATGTATACTCTCGCTGCACCTATCTTATTACCATTAGATCCTGTTACAGATGATCCTCTTCTCTGATCATATAACTCAACAGTATTAGATGATGATAATGCTATTTGTGGCGTTCCATGAACATTATTTAATTTAATTTTTGTTCCAAATTCAAAAGGAACTTGGGTATTATCAATTTTTAAAACATCTCTTGGTTTTTCAACATCTATAGTTGTTGTTCCTGCTTTAGTTACATCATAACCTTTAACATACGCATTTCCAGCAGATACCTTGACTGCCATCAAGTCTTCAGATGGTGTATTTCCCTGCTCAGTTTGCTGTCCTTCAAAGTATACACCTTCATTTGATTGTAGATCATTTAAAGATTCACTGATTTCAACCTCAAAATCATCTACTGTATAATTTCCAGATTCATCGAATGTTCTTTTTGCAAAGTAATCTCTAATTAAGTTGTATTCAGAAGATTCTTTTAATGCTTTTATTTCTCCATTATCAATCCTTATAAGTTCAACAAAAGTTTTATCATCATAATCGTTAAGTGTTTTTTTAGATAACGTTGCAGAAATTTTTAATCTATCAGCACCTGGTGCTGCAAAGTTTGAAAATCCTTTAGCATTATCATAAAGTGACTTATCATCTTTAGCAGATACTATCTCCTCTAATATTGTTAGTCCAACTCTGTATGATGAATTGTTTGAATATGGATCTAGAATTATACTACTTCTTTTAATGTTTACAAATGTTCCCCTTACAAAAAATACACCTTGACCAACAGAAACTTTTGATGAGGTTGCTGTTGCATCTTCACTTACCAAAGTTGCCACTGTCTCACCCGATGTGATTGTTGTATTTCCGTAAGTAATTGTATCCTCTAATATCAATATCTCACCATCTTCAAAACTAGATGATTCCTCATCAGTTCCTGCTGTAGAATAAGTTACATATAATGTAACATCAGTATACTCAGGACCATCTGTTGGGAAGAAACAATCATCAACAGTAGCAACCACACCAGATGTTTGACCTCTTATTTTCTTACCATGTAATTGTTTTGTATATACTGTTACATCAATGCCTAGGTGATCAGGATTTATCTTTACAGCACTATATCTATCAGTATAAAGCACATTTCCAGGAATCACCATTGATCCCTCTTTGAACATATGACTACCGAAAGATTCTATCTGATGTTGTAATATTGATTGTAATTGTGTTAATTCTCGTGCTTGGACTGGAAAACCTGGTTTAAATAAGACACGATAAAAATTATCATTCCTATCGAAATCGTCAAAAAATGGGTTTATGTTTAGATTCGTTTTTTGTGTCATCTTTTAGAATTCTAGAATGATTTTAACGTCTTCTTTTTGTCTAGCATTTCTTGAAATCAATGGGCGATTATCAAGATATACTATATCTCCTGACTTTTTATTTATCTCAGGATTAGACACCCCTTGTGTGAATTGAGCATCTAATGATATAAGTTTGGTTCCTGTTGGATTTGTGCTTACACCAGTGAATCCAGTATCTATAGATCCCTGAAATCCGCTTGAATTTACTGGATTAGAGTTTGATTCAAAAGCATGAACTTTTGAGAATGTGCTCACGCCAACATAATCAACAGTATCAAATGAGTTTGGATTTAGAACGTTAGATCTATCTTGAACAAATTTTAATACTTTAGTATCTACATCCCATGCTGCAACAAAACCTTTTGCAGTTCCTCCTGATACAACTTGAGATACTGAGTTACCAATAGTTGGTGTTCCATTAGCAGTCAAGAATTTCAAAGCACCAACAGATGAAAATGTGGGATCAGTGAAAATTGATGTTGAACCAATAGATGTAGGGTTCTTAACAATACCAATTTGTGAAAAACTGGTATTTGTTGGGAAATCATTTGTGGTTGATGTATCGAATCTAGCAAATACTAAAACTCTATCTGATCCCAATTCTTTGTAGATGTCACTACCATGACCCTTTGATGGTGGAATAATTGGTATTAAATTTGCTTTTGTACTCGCACTTGTATTACCAATAGCACCTAAGTCAACCATACCGTAGGAGTATCCTTTACCTCCAGATGAAACCACTGCATTAGTAACTTTACCATTTACAACATCAACAACTACTTTACCACCCTCACCATCACCTAAAATATCTACCTCTACACCTGTCCCATCAGTATATCCAGCACCTTGGTTCTCAATGTATACCTTTTTAATTTGGTTATTATTTACATCAGAGTCCCCATTATCCCTCACTGCAACAATTTGAGCATCTGATGAGGTTGCCCAGTTATTTGCAACAGATATAAAATCTGTAGAATCAAACTTTATAATATCACTAGGAGACACTGTAAATAAGTATTTCCAAATGTATCCATCACCACTTGATCCTGCTTTTGATGGTTCTAAATCAGTAAATGTTGGTTCATCTAATGATGCGTTACCTGTGGTAGAGATACCTGATGACCCATTATCAATACAAATATAAACTTTGAAATCACTATTCATAACATAGTAATTAGCATCATACAAACGTGTCGATCCTGTATTAGGTGATCTATTAGTTAAACTATAATCATGACGATACATCTCATACTTGGTTCCTCTTGCCCAAGATATCTTTCTTACAAGTCTTCTTACATTATCAGAAGTGACTTTTTTACCAAAAGACATATTATCACCCACAAAATTCATGTAGTTGATATTATCTGTTGGACTTGGTGTATCAGTATTAAAA
>Ga0208405_1000210_pt1 | contig 10252 bp, 11 predicted proteins | sample ETNtaG_32_FD_185766 | JGI IMG/M metagenome (GOLD analysis project Ga0208405, IMG submission 185766) | Marine microbial and viral communities from oxygen minimum zone, Eastern Pacific Ocean - ETNP201302PF84A (SPAdes) (version 2) | ecosystem: Environmental > Aquatic > Marine > Oceanic ... | reverse complement strand
AAGGGTCAATAACATCTATCCAAGCTGTTTACGTACCTGCTGACGACCTAACAGACCCTGCTCCAGCTACGACCTTTGCCCATTTAGATGCTACTACCGTGCTTGCTAGAGCTCTTGCAGCTAAGGGAATTTATCCAGCAGTTGATCCATTAGACTCAACGAGCACTATGCTACAACCATCAGTTGTTGGCGATGAGCATTACAAAACAGCCAGAGCTGTTCAATCAACTTTACAAAGATACAAAGAACTTCAAGATATCATTGCAATTCTTGGTTTAGATGAGCTTTCTGAAGAAGATAGATTAACAGTAGACAGGGCTAGAAAAATTGAAAAATTTCTCTCACAACCTTTCTTCGTAGCAGAAATATTTACAGGAATGTCTGGTAAATATGTAAAATTAGAAGATACCATTGCTGGTTTCAATATGATTTTGTCAGGTGAATTGGATGATTTACCAGAGCAGGCATTTTACCTAGTTGGTAACATTGATGAAGTTAAAGCAAAGGCTGAAAAAATAAAATCAGAAAAATAAATATTTAAATATATATTTAACCTTCAATAATTTTAAATTAATGGCAATTTCTCTAAAAGTTTTAGCTCCTAATAAAAATGTTTATCAAGGCGAAGCTGAAGAAGTAATCCTTCCTAGTACTACTGGTCAAATTGGTGTACTACCAGGACACATCTCTTTAGTTACTGCTATAGATATTGGCGTTTTAAGGCTAAGAATGAATTCCCAGTGGAAATCAATAGCTCTTATGGGAGGCTTCGCTGAAATTGAATCAGATGAAGTTATAGTTCTAGTAAATAATGCTGAAATTGGTTCTGAAATTAATGTTCAAAATGCTGAACAAGATCTTAAAGAAGCAAAATTAGCAATTAGCAAATTTTCTGAAAATGAAAAAAATCCAGAGAAAATTAAAGCCTTGAAAGAGGTTTCAAAGGCTGAGGCTAGGATTCAAGCTGCAAAGAACTAATATTTAAGCCGTTCCACAAAAAGTTACTTCAGGAAACTTTAATTTGGCTTCTTCTAATTTTTTTGTCTTACCTTCTTCTTGCCAATAATTTATCACTTCAGTAGCTTTATTCAATATCTCTACTCTTTCGTTATCTGTAATCCAACCTTTATTCTCAAGTTCACTTTTTAATTTTTCCCAAGCATCATCTCTTGGCCAAAAATAATAAGCAGTAAGAGGACTTGGGCCTCCACCTACTATTTGATCCACTGCTAGAGCCACATTATCTGGTAACCACAATACTTTAATTATGAACCTTCCTTCATCAGGTTTAGGGGTATAACCCGTAGGTACCCCATCTTCATCAATTGTGGCGGCTGCCAATACAGCTGTGGCACCCATCATTCCTGAATTAGGAGAAGAATTTTTAGAGTTTGGTGCATCACTGTTTTTTTCCTTTTTTTCTGTTGAATTTTGATTTAACTTATCTGATGAGGTCATTCACTTATTTGTGTTTAATAAATAATTTATCAGTTTATGGTCACATTTTGATTGATTTATTCAAAATTTCTTGATTTTAGTAATTGATAACTTCTAAACAGGATTTTATCTATCATGAGTTACTTCATAAAAATCATAAATAGTGGCTTCCAATGAATCCCAAAGATCTTTGGGGATATCGTTTTCTTCTGCGAACATGCCAAGCTGACTAGCTAAGCCTCTTGCTTGAGAAAGTTTCGAATCATATGAATCAGACTTATTCATTTTTGAGTTTTAAACTTAATAAAAAATAAATCTATTAACTAGATAAGTCAAATTTCAAAACTCTAAATCAGAAATTTCTTTAAGTGCAGCAATACTTAAAACATCTGGGTTTGTATCTTTGACCAGGACATCATCTTCAATTCTTATCCCTATGCCTTTCCATCTCTCATCTATAGGGGGTTGTCCCTCAGGGACTGGGATCCTATCACTTATATAGATCCCAGGTTCTACCGTAAGAATCATTCCATTCTGTAATGGCACTTCATAGTCACCCATTCTGTATGCTCCAACATCATGAACATCTAAGCCGAGCCAATGTCCAGTTCTATGCATGTAAAGATGTTTATAAGATTGATTCTCAATTATCTCCTCAGTACTGCCCGACAATAATCCAATTTCCTTTAATCCTTCTATAAGAATTGTTAACGCAACATTATGAACAGCATTAGAATTCGACCCTTTTACAGCACTTTTAATTGCATTTTTCTGCGCACTCAATACAATTTCATAGATAACTTTTTGCTCATTAGAAAATTTACCACCTATTGGAATAGTTCTTGTTATGTCTCCATTGTAATAATCAATTAGTGAGCACCCAGCATCCACCAACAATAAATCTTCCTTCTTTAAGGGTGAGTTATTTGAGGTGTAATGCAAAATACAGGCATTGTCTCCTGATGCAACAATTGAGTTATAAGCTGGTCCTCTAGCCCCTTTTTCCAAAAAGAATCCCTCAAGAAGACCCTGAATTTGTCTTTCATTTTTCTTTGATGAGATAGATTCTCTAACTAGTTCATGAGCTTCGGCTGAAATTTGTATTGCCTCTCTCATTCTCTTAATCTCAAATTCACTTTTAATTAATCTCATCTCATTTAAATAAATTTCTGGAGATTTTATAGAATTTGCACCAATCCCTGATCTTGAGCGATTTTCAAGTTGTTGTGAAAATATCTCTAGTACTATTTTCTCTATTTTTGGATGCTTTCCAATTGAAAAAACAAGTTCATCAGAACCATTTATGTAATTTGGGAGTAAATCTCTTAATTCGTTTATTGAGTGAGCCTTATCAGCCTTAAACTCTTTTTCAGCGCCTTCTAAACCCCATCTAAAGCCATGCCAGACTTCGCTTATAACATCTTTAGGAGCGACAAACATAATAAATCTCTCTCCCTTTGGCTTATGCGATAAGAAAAGAGCGATTGCATCTGGCTCATCGAAACCTGTTAAATACCAAAAATTACTATCTTGCCTAAAAGGATATTCACAATCAGCATGATGCTTTACAAGATTAGCCCCAGGGATAATAGCAGCTTTCCCACCTAATTTATTTAGGAATATTTCTCTTCTTTCTTCAAAAACTTTATGATCAGGTTCAAACATAAATTGTGTATTGGCGTGTTTAAAAAAAAAATGGAAGAATGAATTAAAACAGATTTAGTACCTAATCTACTTTAATGGAACCAAGTGTTTACGGTTTATTTTTACTAATAATAATTATTTTAATTGGATCAGCATGTTGTTCGGGAGTAGAAGCAGCTTTTTTAGCCGTAAATTCAATTAGAATTTTAGAAATTGCCTCTAGACAAAAGCCAAAAAGTTCTGCAAATCAACTTCTAAAACTCAGGAAACATCTTGGAAGGACGCTAACTGTAATTACTATTACAAATAATGGATTTAATATAATTGGCAGTCTTATTTTAGGAGTATACGGTGCATTGGTAATTAATAGCAGTTTTGGTTTAACCCTTTTTTCAATAGCTTTTTACATACTAGTTGTTTTAGTAGGAGAAGTACTACCAAAAGCTCTTGGCACAAGATTTTCAATTCAAATAGCACTATTATCTGTTCCTATCTTGCGAATATTAAATACTTTAATGAGGCCATTCTTAATATTAATTGAACAGATATTTCCGGTTATTACAGCAGAAAACGAAATTTCAACTGATGAAGAAGAAATTAGACAAATGGCAAAAATTGGAAGTCAAAAAGGTTTTATAGAGGCTGATGAGGCAGCAATGATATTTAAGGTTTTTCAATTAAATGACTTAAAAGCAAAAGACTTAATGACCCCTAGGGTATCGGCACCTTGTCTTGATGGGTCTTCAAATATTGATGAAATTTCAAAACTTATAATGTCTGACAGCTCTCCATGGTGGGTTATTTTGGGAGATAAAGTTGACAAAATACAAGGGGTAGTTAAGCGTGAAAAAATGTTGGAAGAGTTAATTAATGGGCAAAATAAAAAATTATTATCAGAAATTTGCGAACCTGTGGACTACATTCCCGAAATGATTAAAGCAGATCAATTATTAACTAAATTTGACAAGGATCATAAAGGAGTGAAAGTAGTAGTAGATGAATTCGGGGGATTCGTGGGAATTATTGGTGCAGAAGCTGTGTTATCTGTATTAGCTGGTTGGTGGAAGAATAAATTATGAAACAATTTAAAATTAAAGAAAATTATTTACTTTTAAAAAAATGGTGGGAGACTATTGATCTTACCAATTATGAAAAAAGTTTTTTTAATAGAGAAATAATTTCTTTTAATCAACAACTTTTAAGGCTCAAAGAAAAAAAAATAAGAATTGGCGCATATGGTAAATCAGGTGTAGGAAAATCCTCTGTTTTGAATTCTTTATTAAAAAAAGACATATTCAAAACAGATATTATTAATGGGACCACAAAAGAAATACAATCGGAAATTTGTAATCTTAAAGATCAAACACTCAATAGTTTAGAGTTGCTAGATTCTCCAGGATTTGATTTCTGCAATATTAAATCTCCAGATAAAGTTTACTCTTACATAAATCATTCAGATCTTATTCTTTTTATAGTTTCGGGAGATTTAAATAGAAATGAGTTAAACGAAATCAACTCTTTTATAAAAGATGGAAAAAAAATTATTTTAATTTTAAACAAAATCGATCTATTTAATAAAAATGAATTAAAAGAAATAATTGAAAATATAAAGTTTAAGCTTCCAAAAGATTTAAATATTCCAATAATTATTAATAATGGAAACAATCTTAAAAATTACATAGCAAAATTAATCAATCAATATGGTGAGATACTATTAACACTAAATTCTATTCAATTAGCTGACAAATTTTTTCTGCGATTAAAAGAACAAAGATTGAAAAGAAGGCAGAAATTAGCTCAATCAACTATCGGTAAATTTTCGACTATAAAGGCATCCGCAGTAGCTCTTAATCCTTTTATTTTTTTTGATGTTGCTGGTAGTTTCGCACTAGATACTGCATTGATTAACGAATTAAGTAAGATTTATGGCTTAAAGTTGAAAGGTGAATCTACAAGAAAAATATTTAAAAATATATCCATTAATAATTTATGTTTGGGAGTCACTCAAGTCGGCGTCAATACCTCTTTCAACCTAATTAAGAAAGTAATTCTATTAACAGCACCTTTTACTAACGGGCTTTCATTATTACCCTATGGACCCATAGCAATTACTCAAGCAGCAATCGCGGTGTATTCAACAAAAATACTTGGGAAATTAGCAGCAAAAGAGATATTTATAAGAAGCAAAGCTTCTTTTATAGAGCCTGCTGTTATGATCCAGAATATGAATTTTAATGACTCAGAGATTTTTAACCATATAAATATTTATTTTTCAAATAGAAATTTTAATAATAATTTTGTTAGCATTCTGCCTTGAAACTTAAATGGAAAAAAGCATTGCATTATTTGGTACCAGTGCAGATCCACCTACCATTGGACATGAGAAAATATTAGAAGAATTATCCAAAATATATGCTCATACCATTTGTTATGTAAGTAACAATCCGAAAAAAAAGCATAAAGAGGATATCGCAATCCGTAGCCAATTATTAAAAACTCTTATTGAAGATTTAGATGATTATAAAATATTATTTAATCAAAGTATCACTAGCAAATGGGCAGTAGAGTCGATTAAAAAATGTAAAAAAATTTACGAAATTGATAATTTAGATTTCGTTATTGGGAGTGATTTAATTCAAGATATTTTCTGCTGGAAAAATTTTGAAAAAATTATTAAAGAGGTAAGTTTTTTTATAATTTTAAGAGAGGGTTATCCTGTTGAATCAAATACTCTTAAGATGTTAGAAACTTATAATGTGAAATTTAAGATTTCATCCATAAAAATCCCAAACATTTCAAGTTCTAAGTTCAGATTAAATTTTAATTATTCTAATTTACCACCGTCTTTAATAGATTTTGTTAAAAAGAATAATTTATATGAATCCACTAAATTAGTTGAATGAAGTTTTTACTTGCTCAAATTAATCCAGTTGTTGGAGATTTAGAGGGTAATGCAAAAAAAATTCTTTATGCTGCTTCGAAAGCTAGCTCAACTTCTGCTGATTTAGTTCTTACTCCAGAATTGTCATTATGGGGATATCCAGCAAATGACTTACTTCTAAAAAATAATTTAATCAAAAATCAATATCAAATTCTTGACCAATTAGCTTTAGTTATTAATAAAAAATATGGAAACTTGAGTATCACAGTCGGGATAGCTGAGATAATAAATGATTCTTTTTTCCCAAATCTTTATAATTCTATTGCATTGCTTGAGCGCGGTGAGTGGAAAATAATTGCTCGAAAAATTATTCTTCCCACATATGAAGTATTTGATGAAAAAAGATACTTTAGATCAGAGGAAAAAGTTTCCGTATTAACAAAAGAAATACATAATAAAACTTGGCGAATTGGCTTTACTATATGTGAGGATTTATGGGTCAACAAAAATATAGAAGGTAGAGGAATTCATAAAGAAAATCCTATTTCTGATTTAAAGAAAAAAAAAGTTGATATCTTAGTGAATCTATCGGCCTCCCCATATACCTTCAAAAAGTTAGAGCTAAGATCCAAAGTTTCCAGTTTTGCTGCTAAATATCTTCAAGTACCGCTTATATATGTAAACCAGATTGGTGCAAATGATAATTTAATTTTTGATGGAAATAGTTTTATTCTTGATAAGAATGGATCTAAAATTAAGCAATTGAAATCTTTTTCAGAAGACCTCTCAAGTTGGCATATTAAGCAAACAATACCCGAGAAAAAAGAATTTGAACAATCTGAAATATCATCAATTTTTGATGCATTAGTCCTTGGGGTTAGGGATTATGCTCAAAAATGCGGTTTTAAAACAGCTTTAATTGGACTAAGTGGTGGCATTGATTCAGCACTAGTTTCAGCAATTGCGACAGCTGCTCTTGGCAGCAATAATATTTATTGCGTCTCAATGCCCTCCAAATGGAGTTCATCCCATTCAAAAAGTGATGCAAAAGATTTAGCAAGGAGATTAAAAATAAATTTCAATAGCATCCCAATTGAAAACCTAATGAATTCTTTTGAAGAATCTTTTATAAAAACCATATCTTTCGAGATGGCCGAAATAACAAATCAAAATATTCAATCAAGGATCAGAGGAACTCTTCTGATGGCTTTAGCAAATCAAGAAAAGCATTTATTACTTTCAACAGGAAATAAATCAGAGCTAGCTGTAGGATATTGCACACTTTATGGTGATATGAATGGGGGATTATCGGTAATTGGGGATTTATATAAAACTAATGTTTTTAAATTATGCAATTGGCTTGATAGTGAAGATTCAATTAATCATAGAAAATCATATATGTTAGATACTAATGTAAATATAATTGGAGAAAATATACGTACGAAAGCTCCAAGTGCCGAATTAGGTCCTGATCAATTAGATACTGATTCTCTCCCACCTTATTCTATTTTAGATAATATTCTTAAAGGAATTATTGAAGAGAAAAAAGATTTACAACAACTAGAAGAAGATGGTTATAAAAAAGATTTAATTTTAAAAATTATCTCACTCATAAAAAAAGCGGAATTTAAAAGAAAGCAGGCTCCTCCAATCCTAAAACTAAGCAGTCAATCATTAGGAAGTGACTGGAGAGTTCCCATAGCAATATCTTATTAATCACTATAAGAACATTGTTGGATTTTTTTTAAAGGCCGTTTTACTGAACTAAGGTTGATACCTTTTTTGATAGCAAGAATTATGCCTGCAGCTTCTAAATAATTATCCACTTCAAAAAGATTGGGATAATCATAAAACTCATTTGTCACTTTTAATGTATTTTGATTTTTTACAGAGATAATATTTAAACCTTTTTCAATCCCTGCTAGTACTGCTTCTCCACCTAGTGCTCCATTAGGAACAACAATAGATTCAATCTGATCAGGGTGTAGTGAGATTGATTCATTTTTAGCAGGCAATTCAACAATGTCAGGTGCATTGCTTAACCCAATCAGTACTGATGGTAAAAAGGTGTATCCTATTTCTTCTGCAGCTGCACGAGGATCTAAATTTTCATTCAATTCAATTGGATTTAAAGCAGGTGCGTGAGCACAGGGAACTTTTAAAAATTTGCTTATTAAATGACTTATAACTGCTTCGACTCCAGCAATAGGATCAACCCCTTTCCCCTCTCGATAGATATTTGTTTCTAAAGAATCTGAATCATCTGGAAATTTTGCCACAATTGCTATTGCCGTAACTCCTTTTTCTATTAAACATTTTCCAGCATCAATTAGAGTATCAGGATTTTCAATTGTGCCACCACTGATTTTTGAAGAATCAGAATCAATAACTATGTTTAATGGCTTTTTTGTAATCACATAAGAATGAACATTAATCCCTAAAGTAGAAACACATGCATCAGCAACTTGTAAATGTCTTACTAATATTTCTTTTTCAATGGCTGAATCAAAAATTATCCCAATTTTCTGTTGCTTTACCCTTTTTAAAGCGATTTCTCCTTTAGCAAGTCGGTCTAAACTATAACCCTCAACATAAAAAATATTTTTATCTTTTTCAGAAAGAGTACCGCCATTCATAACATTTGGATGAGTAATTAAACATCCACTTGCGGATGCTAATAATTTAGCGGTAGGAAGTGCATCCCCAGCAAAACCTCCTACTTCACAACCAATACCAGTTGGAACAATGAATATTGTTGGTGAATTTTCCATTATTAAAAATATTTCAATTTATATTTTTTAATTAGCTATGACAGCTTTAATTTTAAGTTTTTTTGTTCCAAAAGAGTCAATAGAATTTTGAATATCAACAATTGACCATCGAATTAAATCTCCTTTTTTTTCTAAATTTGTAATGATGAATTCCCTTAAATTTTTTAATTTTATTGAAACTGGCCAATCTAAATAATAATCAACTGAACTTAATTTCATTTTTGATATTTACCAAATTGATCATTATACAAATCATCTTCGACTTCTTTACCAATAACAATATTCAAATCTGACTTGGGGTATGCTACACACAAAAGTGCAAAGCCCTTTTCCCGTAAATCATCATTTAATCCCATAGCATCTTCCTGATCTACGGATCCTTCCAATATCATGGATGCACAATCTGTACAAACTCCTGAACAACAACTACTTGGTAAATCTATTCCATTCATTTTTGCCGCTGAAATAATATCTTGATCTTCAGAACATAAGAAACTAAAGGTCTTTTGCTCAAATTGAACTTTGATATTGTATTCAGGCATATCCTAAATCTTATTGCTAAACTGCTGAACCTCCTACAACTTCCAATATTTCTTGTGTAATAGCTGCTTGTCTAGCTTTGTTATAGGTTAGATTCAAAGTACTTGCTAATTCTTTAGCATTATCACTTGCATTATTCATAGCAGTCATCCTGCAAGCGAGTTCTGAAGCTGCCGACTCTTGAAGAGCTCTTAGTACCTGATTCTGTAAATATAATGGTAATAACGAATCTAAAAGTTGATCAGGACTTTGTTCAAAAACAATATCTGATGGCAACTTCTCTGAATCACTTTTTTCAATATTTGATTTTTCAACAAGTAACTTACTATCTTTTGTAGTCAACCTAAAAATTTCATCGTTTTCCTCAGCAATTCCTTGAGGGTCAAGTGGCAATAGTGTTTGAACGACAGGCGCGCAGCTAACTAGAGTAATGAATTTCGTGTAAATAATTTCCACCCTATCAGAATTTTCTGAAAGAAATTCAGCTAAAATCTCATTTGTAACTCCTTCAGAATCCTTGACTGTGGGTACCTGTTCTAGTTCTTTGAAAGTACTTTTAATTACATATCTATCCTTTCTATTTTGAAAATATCCAATAGCTTTCTTCCCTACCAAAATTAAATTTGGCTGATACCCTTGTTTGACTAATTCTGCGTATCTTATTTCTACCTTTTTTATAATATTTGTATTGTAACCACCGCATAAACCTCTATCCGCAGTTATACATACCAAGGAGATACTCTTTACTTCTCTCTTGGATAATAGAGGAGAGTCGACAGCCTCAAATTGTACTCTAGATTGAATATTTTCTAAGACTCGTGCAAGTTTATCTGCAAAAGGTCTACTCTTAAGAACTTGATCTTGAGCTCTCCTAACTTTTGCAGCTGCAACAAGTCTCATGGCCTCCGTTATTTTTCTTGTATTTTTAACGGAAACGATTCGATCTCTAATCTCTTTAAGATTTGCCATGGTATCTCCT
>Ga0208405_1000209_pt1 | contig 10280 bp, 17 predicted proteins | sample ETNtaG_32_FD_185766 | JGI IMG/M metagenome (GOLD analysis project Ga0208405, IMG submission 185766) | Marine microbial and viral communities from oxygen minimum zone, Eastern Pacific Ocean - ETNP201302PF84A (SPAdes) (version 2) | ecosystem: Environmental > Aquatic > Marine > Oceanic ... | reverse complement strand
GAAAGGAGAAATCAAAGAAGGCAATGGAAAAGGTCTTGGATGTTTTGAGAGGACTATGTGGTGGAAGAGGTCTGACTTTGATAAGTATGTTGATAGGAAACTTAGAAGGAGAGGAACAAGAAGGATTAATAAAAAGGGGTTTTCATAATGAGAACCTCCCTATCAAAACACTTAAACGAGTTTGTTCTTTGTAGAGGTTGGATTGGAGTTTGGGAAGATTTCCCTTACTCCAAAACAAGAAGGATTACAGTCAATCAACCAACCATAACGAAACCAAACAAACGATTACTTTTTAAAGACCAAGAAGTAATATCTACCGAAAATCACTTGAACTTATTTGTTAAGTTTGAAGATTTAATCAACTACGATACAAGATTTTTTGAACTTAATGAACCAATCCATTTTTCTGGAATGGTAGAACATTACACAAGGAAGGATGGTAGTAATGATTTTGGAATATATGCTACTAAGCAATCCACTATTGTTTTTGAAGTAGAAAAGTTGAAGAGAGCAATCGTTGATTGTAATACCTTTGGAGATAAAGAGTTTCTGATTAACTATGCCTACAACAAAGTTCAAGAACTAATAGAGAGTGTTAAATCCTTTGATGATTGCCTACCTACATTTCATCAAACATATGATGACTTAATGAAGTCTTTATTAGACATTGATGAAACTATTAAAAAGAGAATAGAGGTAATCAACTATTACCTTGATTTCAAACCTGTTAATAGAGAAGAGAGAAGGGCATTACAAAGTAAGCATTTTAGAAAGTATGTTAAAAAACATTCAAAGAAAAGGCATACAAATGGGTTTTGACCTTCTTTTATGAGATTTTATGCTATTAATCTATTTCCGCAGGTATTATAAATGCCTTTTTAAATGTATTTGTGCGTTCTATACTGCGGAGGTGTTATTAAATGTGCGGAGGTCTTACCCCCTTAGTCTGTAATGTATTAACACAAGGTTTTTTACATTGACTTTTATATCATTTAGTGATATAATATAGCATAAATAAAAGAAGAGAAATAAACTTCAACTCTTATTTGTATAACTTGAATATCCGATATTACAACTACGGTTGTATATTCTTTTAGACCCAGATTTGGTATATCTGAGATTGATAGTCCTTTTGGTTAAGGGACGAGAGGTATTCTTTCCACTTTTATATCATTTAATGGGTAAATATTACATTTACCAGTAGGAAAACTATGAGAACTTTTAAAGAGAAAATCTTAAAAGAGAATGAAAAACGAGAGACTGCTAGAAGGGACAAAGAGGATAGAGACTATTCACTATGTGCTATTAACAGTCAGGACGCAAACAATGAACTTATTATGCGTGAGGTCAGACAGGGACTAAAACCTAAATGGTATATCGTCTTAAAGATGTCTGAACCAGATACTCCTAAAATCCAAAAACGGAGAAAGGATATTGACCTACTTGAAGAAGATATAAGGGAAGTTAAAAACGCACTTTATACCGAGTTATATTCTAAAAAGTGGGAGAGGAAGAAGAACAGGTCTAGAAGCATTTGGGGTATTGAATATCAGGCAAATACTGATAATCCACATATCAATCTTTTGATAGAGCAACTACCTCGTCCATACGACACATATGAAACAGCATATGTATTGATGGATAGGTTATTACCAAAGTTAAGTAGATGTATTTCCTTCCGTAAAAACGATATAGAAATCGTATCTGTATGGGAAGAATATGGAATATCTTCCTACATATCAAAAGAAAGTGATTTCAAGAACTCAACTATCCTTTACAGGGTTAGTGATTTCTTCAACGAACAGTTAGAACTACCATTTCAAACAATCCAATGAAAAAACAAGCAACAGTCCATATTTCATTTCCAGAAAAGGAGATGGATTTATACAACCACTTAATGAGAGAAAGCAACTTTTCTTACTCTCCTCTTGCTGCTGTGTGTAGGAAACATATACGCAGAAGTTTAAAGAACTCAGCACAAAAGAATAAGTTAATCCCTGCTTAGATATGAAGAATATTCGTATCAGTAGTCTGGTTTATGAAATGCTATTAGTAGCAGCAAAAAAGCATAAACCTTCTCCTCTAAAACCAGAAGACTTTTTAGAGGAAATAATAGAGGATGCTTATCGCAAAATCAAAAAGTAGAGAATGGTGGGGGTTCATCCCCCACTTCCACCAGAGGTGGAAAAGTTAAGACCTATTATCAACCACAGTTAAATGAATAAAGACCTATTACAAGTAGAACTTTTAGATAGAGTTCAACACTCTATTGAGGAGAATATTTGCTCGTATGAAATAGAAGAGATAGAGGATATATTCAATGAGGATGATGGTGAAGTTCAAAGGTGTATTACCTTTAATCGTGGAACCAAGAATGACTGTATGATTATTTCTCCTGATGGATTATTCAGAGCAGCAGTAGGTGATGACTTATCACCAGAACTTGTTATGGGTGTTGCGAATACTTTAATCAAATACGCAAAGTATCAACACTAATAACTAAATAACAATATTGATTATGGGAACTGAAAACTCCTTGTGAAACGAATACATAGAAACCCTATCCTCAAATGACGGAACCCAAGATGGGACATTTGAAGGACGGGGGTTCTTGTTTTAATAGACAGTCCCATATTAAAAACGCATAGAGACCCAAACCTACAACGAACCATTTGAGGACGAGTGATATTGAACGAGTGAAATCAAAATCAACCTTTGGTTTCAAATCATATAAAAAAATATCCGCAGTAGAAAATCAGTCAATAACCTTTTCAACAGATAAGGATTATGGTTCCAAAATATCAAGAATGTGATTGGAACTATCTACTAATCTGTGTCTCTTACCAGTAGATTTTGCTCTATTACTTGCTTCCTTACGAGCAGTAGGTTCGTGATGAGATGTCCTCAGATGTTTCCAATAACCGAACTGGTCGCAATACTGTATTGATACTTTCTTCATTAGAGTTTCCCTCCAAGTTTCAAGAAAGTTTCCTTATTACAGAGACAACTTTTATATTCTGGATAATGGATTTTCATTAGAGGAGCAACTGCTAATGTAGTTGGAAATCCAGATGCGATATAAACCCAGACTTCCTTCTTATCCTCTATTACAATATGAGGGAAACGGAATGGGTTAGGAGTATTATCACTTCTAAATCTTCTTGGATTTCTACCAGTTATTTTCTTATTCATTACTGGAACCTCCAATAAAAATAAAGAAAAAAAAGTGTTGGTGGAAATGTTGGTGGAAGTAAGGTTATTTCCCCAAAAACCTGTGTCTGGTTGTGTCTAACGGTGTCTAAGAGACCTAACTCAACGGACACCCTCTCCGTTGATATTTGATGTCTAGGTCGGTCAGAAACGGTCAAATCCCAGTAATAACTGGATTTAAGCATAATAAAGTGTGTCTAACGCATTCTCACAATAGCAGAAAAGGTCAATAAAGTGTTGGTGGAAATGTTGGTGGATTTTAAAGAATGTTGGTGGATTGGGTTCAATCGTGTATAGTGGGTTAAACTTAACTCACTCCCCCAACACCTGATGGTTTCTAAACCTTTAAACCATATACAAATAAAGGCATTACGACCAACAAGCACTAGACAAACAAAATCTTGTGGTGATGGGTTATACCTGATAGTTGAACCTATCCAAAAGGCAAAGAATGGGAAGTCGTTTATAGGGAGGATGAGATTTCCTCCTACAAAAGATGGGAAACAAGTAGATACTCGGATTGGAAAGTTTGGTGATGGGGTGAATGAATGGAGTTTGAAGAAAGCAAAAGACGAATGGATAAGGATAAGAGCATTAAGTAAAGAGAAGGGTATAGACCCAAGAGAGATTAAAAACGCAAATAAACCAGACTATAAAATAAAGACAAATGCTCTTACTATTGGATACGCATTTGATAAATGGTTTGAAGTTAATACGACCTATGGTTTAGCAAAAGAAAAGATATGGTCTCTAAGCACTCAAAAGGATTATAAAAACAGAATAAATCAGATACTTAATGCGAAGGATGGAGGTTTTGATAGAGATACTCCTCTTAAAGAGTTTGAAGTAGATAACGGTGGAAGGCAAAAACTATTTGATATGAGAGAACATATCCAGAAGAGAGGTGCTTTAAGGCAAGCAAACAGAAACTATAAAATATGTTTTGCTTTGTTTGAGTATGGAATAACAAGAGGTTGGATAAAAGAACCTAATCCCGCAAAATCTTCAAAAGAAACTACGCAGAAACTATCGGTAAAACATAATCCGATTTTGAGGTGGAATGAACTTGATGCTCTATGTAAGGACATATGTGAAAACAGTATTGGTTCTCAACCAGAAGTAGTTCAAGCAACTAAGTTAGGACTACTTACTTTTATGAGAGTTGGAGTAATAGCACCTCTGGAATGGAAAGAACTAGATGAAAAGAAAAATATATGGACTATTCCCTATGAAAAGATGAAGTATCAGAGAGAGGAAGACTTCGTAGTTCCTATTACCAAGCAGATGTGGAAGATATTTGAAGAGCAAAGACAGATTAGTGGTGAAACTGATTATGTATTTTTCAGTCCAAGAAGTAAGAGCAAGCATTTAAACCCAAGTTCAATAAACGCATTCTTAAAGAGACTTGGATATAAGGACAGACTTACAGGACACGGAATGAGAGGAACAGTATTAACTGCTAATGAAGACCATCTTGGATTTGATAAACACATAGTCCGCATCCAAATGTCCCATAAGTTAGGAGATAAAGTGGAAAGAGCATACAATCACGCAACTTATTGGGGTAAAAGAGTGGAGTTTATGGAGAGTTGGAGTAAAGAAATGGAGGAAAAGGGACTATTTGGATAGTTTTCCGTGAAATAACGGAGTAAATGCGGAAGATTTCATATTAAAAAGGGGTATAAGGTCATATGGATGCGTAGTTTTATAGGCATTTGCGGTGTTAATGCGGAATAACTGCGTATAACTGCGGAGTTTGTGTGTCGTTTATCGGTATAGTCATATGTCTGATAAAAATACGACACTTATATGTCGTTTATAAGTGGGGGTTGCTTTTTTACGACACTTGTATTATAATGTCTATAACCCATAAACGACAGTTCTAATGAAAGTAGGATACGCAAGAGTGAGTTCAGTTGATGGTTCTCAGGAAACAGGTTTAGATACCCAAGTCCAACTATTGAAAAAGAATGGTTGCGACAAGATATTCACAGAACAGAAAAGTGGAACTACTACTAAGGGCAGAAACGCACTTAGAGAGTGTCTTGATTTTGTTAGAGAGGGTGATGAGTTTGTCTTCACTCGTATTGACCGTGTTTGTAGGAATATTCTTGACCTTCAACTTATTGTTAAGGAACTCAATGAAAAAGGGGTAGTTCTAAATGCGACAGAACAACCTATTTCTACAAAGGATGCTTCTTCAAAATGTTTCTTGGATATGCTTGGTGTTTTCTCAGAGTTTGAAACTAACTTACGAAGAGAAAGACAGTTAGAGGGTATTGCTAGGGCAAAAGAAAAGGGAGTGTATCAGGGACGCAAAGCAAAGATTGATATTGACCGTATCAAACTCTTAAAGCAAGAGGGTTTAGGAGCAACAGCAATCGCAAAGGATATGAATATTCACCGTGATAGTGTATATCGTTTGCTTAAAAAAGTAGGTGATTAGAATAACTATTAAATATTATTTTATTGTTATTAATAATACAAACTAAGTAATATTTTATTCTTATTAATAATACAAACTAAGTAATATTTTATTTGTATTAATAATACCGAAAAAGAACGATTAAGGGTCTTATGTAAAGAGTGTATATGCGTCTCAGGGCAATGGTTCTCAGAGGGTATATGTATTTACTTAAAGTGTCCCTAATCGGCACACAAGACCATTTGCTAATGCTATACTTAATGTATGAAATCGGGAGGAGAAACCTCCTACTAAAAACAACAACTGAATACACTACTCGTCAGGAGTATAAACGCATTTTCTAACTCAGACACCCCCTACCTGAGAAACACAACTTACAAGTTGAAAACTGATTAACGATTTCAATCCAATCATTCAGTTTTCTCTTATGACTACCGCATTCCAAGAGGATTTAATATCCTCAGATTTTCAAGCATTAAACCTTGATTTCTTGATAGAAATCTTAGATATTCGCAGAGATATTCTCAACGATAAAGATAGAGACCATAGAAGTTATTTGAAGGACTTTGATATTGAATATCCAGAGATAGAGTATTCAGTCTTTGACGCAGGAATAGAAGGAGGAAGACAGTAATGGATTTAACGAAATCTTTTATACGCATTGCGAGAGTGGTAGAACTCACCTCTCTTTCAAAATCAACAATATACAGATTGATTAAGAAGGATAGGTTTCCAAAACCAATAACACTTAGAGGGATGGAAAATGTCCGTCTATTTGTAAAAGACGAAGTGGAAGATTGGATTAAAGAGCAAATCGCAACCTGTCGTGTCGCATAGAAGGTAGGACACCAAAACCAACCTTGAAAACTGAATAGATGAAGTATCCAACTTCATTTTTTTTACAAACTTTTATGCGATATATGAAATCTTTTCGCATAAATATTAACGACCAAACCTATTAGCAATGAAAAAACTAACAAAGGAGAAAAGGGACAAAACTAATGCTGAAACTTACGAAGAGTTTATTAACAACAACTTTGAACGCATAGTGGATGCCTTTGAACTTAATGGATTTGTAGTTCAGAACCGAGAGGATATTGATACTTATCCTCGTTGGATTAAGAGGAACAGACAAGTTCATTGGAAAGAGAGAAGCACATTACTCATTAGTGATAAACCTGCTCCACAGGTGTGCTATTTCAACGGACATACCGTTTTAGATGAGAGAACTGGGAAACCAAAAATCAGAACTTTCAAGAAAAGGTATTACCTGTTTCACATAGACCAAACGAGGGAACAAGCACCTGTAAAGACTTACAAAATCCCAACTACTTAAAGGTCTGGGGGAACCTTAATCCCCCAACCAACAACACATTTATTAAACGAAACTATGACTACAACACAAACAACAACAGCACTCGCATTAGCAGAGCAAGAGTTGAAAAACAGGTTCAAAAACGCAAAGAAGCAAATCAATCCTTATACCAGTCAAACTCATTATCCAGAAAGAAATGAGTTGGAAAAAGAACTTAGAGAACTCTTAGAGTATGAGTTTAATGACTGGAAATCACATCATAGGAACAGATATTCTTGGAAGACAAAGAACCCATTAACTCCCGCACAACTATTACATAAGCAAGAGACTTTAAGTCTTTTTAAGAGTGCCTTTGACTGGGATACAAACTATGAAATGGAAGTGGGTTATGAAACTTACCCAAATGAATGCTCTCACACATATGAGATTAAGGACGAAGAAGAGTTAAAAGCATACATTTTTAACAACAAAGAGATTTATGGAAACTTAGATGAACCTTCGTCAGACCAGATGAATGGTGGTGTTGATATTAACTACGAAGTTGCTGATGAGACAAACAGAAACTTCCATATCAATATCTCAAACTTTCGTTTGAAAGGACAGGAAGTAGCAAAGCAATAAGCAAAAAAAGGGGGACTAACTTTCCCCCTACTTACAAACATTTAATGAGGTAAAACTTATGTTAAACGCATACAACAGCACAAACAATCCAGAAGATTTAGTAGAAGTAAATCTTACTTGGGATATTAAAGCAAACATCCCATATGCCGATAAAGAAGGCATACTTCGTTTCCAAGAAGAACAAATAACACCTGACGCACAGGAGTTAAAAGTAAAACTACCAAGAGAGGTAGTAAATGATAAAGAAACACTTGAAAAGTTCTTATCGGAACAACACGAAGATTGGGGAGTATTTCCTTCTTACGGTCAAATCAATATTTGGGATGGAGATGAGGAACATCCTCACGGTGGAACTTTCCGTTTTGGATGGAGGTCTGATGGAAGTAAAGGACACAAAGAAGAAGAGATTACTGCTGATTGGTTAATAACGAAAAGCAAACAGGTCTATCCAAAAATAAACAACTAAAAAGGGGGATTAACTTCCCCCAACTATTCAACTTATTACTAAAAACTAATGCCTATTAAAGAAGAACTTTCTAGAAAACTTAAAAAAGTGCTTGAACTAGACAAGCAACTACGAGAAGCACGAGAAGAATACTATGACTTCTTGAATGCCTCAAATAAAAAGGAGGAGGAAAACTAATGAAAGAAATCACAGCAAACATAACAGTTATTGCTTATCAACACGAGGGTGAAGAAGACATAGACATTGATACTATTTGTCTCCCATTGGAAGAGCAAGGTTTTGTTATCCAAAGTGCCGTAATACAAGAGGAAAACTAATGAAAGAACCAAACGAAAACAATCCAAAAAAGAAAGTCAATGTTGAAAAAGAGTTGGAAGAAGGATTAACAAAACTCAAAGCACAGTTGGAAGAACACAATGGTGATTGGAAGAGTTATATCAAGCAATACAACCGTCATACATTGAATATCCGTCTAATAAACGGACAGTCAGGAGAAGAGGAGTGGGTTGGTAAAACAGTTCATTTTTACAACGAGGATAATGCTATTTCTCATTTGGATTTCCTAGTAGAAATGTTGGAACTTCTTTTAGAAGAGGAGAACCAGTATTGGGGATGTGGTCTTGCTAAGGAAGAGTTGGTTGAACGCATAACCGACTTCGTTAGGAAGAGAGTATCACCTCCAACTCCAAAAAAGGGAGCAAGAACTATTGGTGAAATCGCAGAAGAGATGAAGAAGAACGAAAAGAAAGGTTCTTGAAAAACAGGGGGATTAACTTCCCCCAACAACTATTAACAACACTAATGAAAACAAATGATTAAACGCACTAAAAAAGAATATCTAGCATTGGAAAACAAACTTGTTGAAAATACCAGAGAAGAAGTCTTAGACGCAATCGGTAAGTATCACGCAAAGTATTTTGATTTGGTTTGGTATGCGAGAAAACCTCTCTATGAAGATGTTGATACTGCCTATAAAAATAGTCCAGAAGACATAAGGGAAGGATGTAAAAACGCAATCGCAAAAGTAGAAGAACATCATCCAAATGAGGTTAATGCCTTGATGCGTGATGGAACAAACTGGACGCACGGTTTCAATAGTGGATGTCTTGCTGCTTTCAGATTTTGTGAGAGAGCATTAAATCCAAGTATGGAACTAGATGACTATTTTCTAGAAGAACTTTTAGACGAAGATGTGTTTGAAACCGATACACCTCTTGAAGAAGCAGAGGAAATGTTTCCAGAACTAGACACTTAAACAACAACTAAAAAGGGGGATTAACTTCCCCCAACTATTCAACTTATCAATGAGAACAATGAACGAAACAGAACGAAAGGAACAAGCAGCACACTTTATCCTTAATAAGCATATCTATGAAGAGATATTTGCTGCTATTGAGAGAGACTTAACACCAGATTTCAGTAAAGATGATTGGTTAAATCTTATGGAGAAATCGTATATCCATAACGATACAACTTCTATTGAAATGCTTATGAGTTTATGGAACTCAAAGGTTAATCCACATATGCCTCCAAACTTTCAAATCCCTATTGGAGGTTATGATGCTTGACTTAAACAATGAGAAGATTACTCACGAGGAGAAGGAAGATATCCTTCTCCAACAAGTAGATAAAAGGTATAGAGAAAAGAGATTGCGATTTGGTGGGAAACCATTCCAAAGATATTGGATTTTGACCTATGACTGTTTAAAACTTTTAAACAAAAACGCAATAGAAAATGAAGCATTTTTTCATTTTCAACCTGATGATTTAGAGGGTTATGATGACCTCTTTTCAAACTGTGTGTTGTATGAAGCAGACAGAATAAGAGAGGGAGAATGGGACAGATTTTATAATCGTTGGTCTAGTAGAAACTACATCAGGTGCTTTGTCGTTTTATCTAGAACACCCATTTATGGAGTAGAGGAACAAGGATTAGTATCAGGAAGATTGGTGATTAATAAAGGTAAAACTCCTTCAACTGATGAACGCATAAAAAGGTTCCCTAATACTTGGAATAGTGATGGAACTATGAGGTATGGAGAGGAATGGATACAAGGTGCTATTGAGTTTGACCCTTCATTATTAAAAACAGTTGAACTTCTATGTGATGAAGAAAATATAGAAAGGGCAAAGAAGACTGGTAGGAAAGGAGAAATCAAAGAAGGCAATGGAAAAGGTCTTGGATGTTTTGAGAGGACTATGTGGTGGAAGAGGTCTGACTTTGATAAGTATGTTGATAGGAA
>Ga0208405_1000208_pt1 | contig 10299 bp, 9 predicted proteins | sample ETNtaG_32_FD_185766 | JGI IMG/M metagenome (GOLD analysis project Ga0208405, IMG submission 185766) | Marine microbial and viral communities from oxygen minimum zone, Eastern Pacific Ocean - ETNP201302PF84A (SPAdes) (version 2) | ecosystem: Environmental > Aquatic > Marine > Oceanic ... | reverse complement strand
AATAAACACGGGTGTAATTCTTCTTCTACAAGGTATCCATAATATTGATACATCTCGTCATCATTAAATGTACGATACTTATCTGCTTCTTTAATCAACTCTTGATCTTCTAAATGACCATCAGGTAATTCATCAAAGGTGAAAGGCATACCGTTGATGAAATACATTTTGACAATCATACTTCCACCACGAAACCAACAGCAATGAGTGGTTATCTTGTATTTCATTTATTTATCTGAGGTGATTGCCAAATCTGCATAAACAATCATTTCTGGTTCAAGCATCTTGTCACATACATCCAAAACTCTCATAAATTCATCAGTATTATCACAAGCAATTATCTTATCATCTCCGTTGTCGCTTTTTAATTTAAAGGTTTTAGAGCAGATGTCTACTACAACCTCGAATACAAAATCGTCCATACCTTGATAATACATTATTCTTATTATAGCATATGTATAAAAGTAGTCAAGAGAGTGTCAAACTTGTGCTCCCAATACCAGCAACAGTAAACGTGAGTGTTGAACCCACCACACTTATCTCTACATTATTAAATGATTCTGCATAAACGTCACTGTATATAAAAACATCCTCTGTAAATTCAGATTTTTGTGATACAAAATTTATATCATCTGAATCATAATCTGGAGTTGGAACACCACCAGTTTTAAAATCACTCATAATTAACCACCCTTAACAAGATTTTGTACAGCAGTGCCAGCAAACACTTGGGTTGCCCAGTTTACATCTCTTGATTTAAATCTTTTCACTCTGATAGGACCTTTAGGTGTAATTAAAGTAACTCCTGACGAACCAGCGATATCAATATTACTACCACTTATCCTAGTTTTTCTAGCGTTTATTCTTGTTGTATTTTGTGTCGTAGCATCTAATTCAGCGGAATCAATCTTAACTTTTCCTCCTGCAATCATTTCTATATTCTCTGTAGCATCAAGAACAATATTTCTACCTTTAATTCTTACATCACCATTTTTTTCTGCTTGAATAATAACGTCACCTTTAGTTCCTATGATTTGAACACATACTCCACCACCATCTACACTTGCACCACCAGCAACTGTAATACATTGGTCTGCCATTATTTGTAACTGACCATCACCCATCATGCCAATATTACTTACATCTTTAGAATCTGAATACCCATATAAATTGTAAGCAATATTACCTGCACCACCTAACTCTGGGTTAGCAGTTTCGATTCTAAAATGCGGACCAAATGAATCGTACTGTCTTTTTTGCCAATTTTGATTTTGTGCGTCTGACATAATTTTTAATTGTTAATTTTATTTAGTATCCTCCTCCATATCCACCCCCACCTGATCCCGAAGACCCGCTACTACCAGTATTGTTATTATTAGGAGGAGTGTAACTCTGTCCAGTCGTTTGCTCCATACTTGTGTCAACTGGGTCAGTTTGAGTAATATTACTTGAGTCAGTTTGGGTTGTGGTGTTGGAAACATTTGTAGGTACCGATGGTGAAGAAACTGTTGTTAAAGAAGATGATGTTGTCATAAAACCTCTTGAAGTTCGACTTTCTTGAGGTGTATCATATATTATAGCATGAGGTGAAGTCGTATGTGCAACACCTACCATTTTTGCACCAGTTGTAGGATGTACATGAAAAGGTCCATAATATGGTTCTCCATTTACGAATCCAACAATATCAGCACCTCTTGGTGTAACACAGTCAATAACTACAGATATTCCTCCCTGATAACTTGGTCTAGGTGCTAATTGTCCTTTTAACAAAGCACCAATTCCTGTTGATGATTTAATTTCAATTTCAGGAACTGTTGTAAATGGTTCAAGATTATTAGTGCTTGGATCAGGTGGTATAACATTTAATATTCTACCTTGTTCATCTAAGAATTTTTCATATACATTTCCTTTTTGATCAGAAATAACATCTTCTGGTTTATAATTCTGACCAGGTTTCACAACAACTACATGATCAACAGTATATTCACCACCACTATTATCATCCTCGTCTGGTTCAATCACAGGATAATTTTCACCTGCACTCACAATATAAACATCAGTAACTTGTTGATATGTAGGTGATGATGGATCGTAATCAATTACAGACCTTGCAACAGCACCGTAACCTTTACGACAAGTATCAGTGATTTCAACGAAGGGTGGAGATTTGTAACCACTTCCAGCATTCTTAACTCTCATACCTATCAAACTTGCAGTCTGCTTTGCAAAGGTATCGGTCACAAGTGCACCTAAAATAGGATTCACTTGTGCACCCTGTCCTCCACCACCAAACAAATTAACTTTAATACCAGAACAATTTAAAGGTGGTCCTGTATAACAACTACTTAAAGTGCTACTAAAACCTGGTGTGCTTACATCAGGTCTCATAAAATCAAACAGTCCAAGATTACCAAGAACACCACCAGGACTTGCTGCTGCTTCCTTTAATGATTGAGCAGCATTTGCAATATCTAAAATTTCACCAGCGATATTTTCAAGATTGACTCCAATAGGTCCGATACCAAGTATCCACCCGTTTGTTTTTCCTCCCAAATCAGCATTAGGAACATCACAGTCGCTAAAAATACTAGCGATACCAAGTAATCCTTCTGCCTTTGATCTTAATAATCCTTCAATATCTCCACCAGGAAATATATTGGAAACAGCTCCTATGGCACCTGCTAATTCACTATTAATACCCTTTATAATATCATTAAATAGTGCACCAATAAATTGATCACCAATACACTCTGTAAAATTTTCAACATTATTTGTAAAGTCAGTAAGTAAACTTGCTACATCAAGAACTAATTTATCAGTCACCTTCTTCACAACACAAGGCATCGCATCTTGAATATTTAAAACAGGTTTTATCATTGCTTTTTGTGCATTAGCTGCAGCTTTTTTAGCAAGTGCTATACTACCAGTCGCTGCGAGGACTTTACCATATTCATCTTTGTATAACTTATGCAAACCACCATTTAGTTCAGGTGATAATGAATCGAATGTTGTATTCACCATATCCTTTATCATACCTTTAGATGCACTAACTATTTGCTCTGCACCTTCAAACACACCCTTAAATTTATCTTTAAAAGTCATTGACTTCATTTCAGTCAATGTATTTTTTAATGTATTTTTTATTTGATTTGTTGCCTTTGCATTGCTCTCTGAACCTCCAGCTCCTTGTGCGTATATAATTTCTTGTCCTATTGCTTTAAATGCTTGAGTATCTGGATATTGAAATTTCTTTTTTAATGATTCAACAATTTTTCTAGAACTCTCAGCAGCATTATTCAAATCATTTTTGACTCCTGTTTGAGTTGCACCACCCTCCATGACTTGTTTTAATTCCTCTGATACTTCAGTCGCTGCTTGTCTTAATTGATCTGAGTCCACAAGTTGTTGTAATTGTGCTTTACCTGCCTCTGTCGCTTCATTTAAATCCTCTACAAGATCTTTTGGTAAAAACCTTGGAGACTTTTGACTACTTGAAGCGTTATCACCACTTTCATTTTCTGCTATAAAATCATTATTTGGTTTTATTTTACTTGTATAACCAGTAAATGGTTTGAAAGGTCCAGAATACTCATCACTTGGTGAATAACTCGTGCTACCAAATATACCTAATACTACTGGAAGTTGTGCATCGTCACCATCTAAAAAGAAACCTAATACTGTATCGCCTGGTGCAACACGGATTGATCTTGCACGATTCGCTTTACCTGAACCGCACTGAGGTGAAAGTAAAATTTGTGCCCAAGGTAAATCCTCATCTTTTAATTCTACAGTATTTTGAGGATGATAACCCATGATACGAACTTTGATTCGACATCCCCAAGTGCTTCCTATTTGATTAAGTTGATCACCTTGTGCCTCCTCAGACGCAACTTGACCAATCCACCAACGGAATCCATCCCTTCCTATAAAATTACTTTTTAATATACTATCTTCTAACATATTAATTTCCGAATGTATCCCTGATTAATTTTAATTTTGTAAACGAACCTTCTGAATCAAATTGATGACAAAGTTCTTTTATTATATAGAGTCCACTCATCTCGGTATCTTTTTCAGCTCTCTTCTCTCTATCAAGTCTAGGAAACTCACACTCAATTGTCAACCCTGCTCTAAGATTTGCATTATAAGGAATTGTCATTTCCATAATTTGAGTAAATATGACATTGTATCTCATAATAGACTGTGATTGTATCTTAAATGGATCACAGTTTTCAGCAATATTAGGATCTTTAGGAACAAATGGTTCTTTTTCCATTGTGCCAATATCTAAAACTGCTGTCATGTATCTACTTGGAACATCTCCAAGTGTTTCCTTACTATCATCACTGATTGGAGGTAGAGTTATTTCTTTTCCTAAATTTTTAACTTCTTTTTGGTAATCACCTAATTTAAATAATCCTTTTTCAGGATTTGTGTACTCAAATGTGAGAGGATTGAAAAACAAACGATAAGTACAATACGCTCCTCTTTCTAACTTTCCGATTAAATCTTGATTTTTATTTGTACCATAGTTTAATATCTTGAAATTTTTTCTAGGATCTTGATCCTCCACTACGTTAGGGGTGTAAACAAATTTATTTTTATAAGGATTCTGATCAATCAAATCATCTATTGATCTAAAATTAAAACCATCCTTTGTTTGATAAAACAAATATCCAGCAGAAGCATCTTTTCCAGTTGAAGCAGGAACTCCTTTGCTTGATAACCAAGTTAAGATTGTAAAAGGTTTTTTCAAATTACCTAAAAATCCATAAGGATTCTGTGTTTTGTCTATGGTACCTATTTTATCAGTTTTTAAATATTCCTTTAAAATGTTATCAACACTATCTGATATTGGTTGAGAACCTGGAAACTTTTTACCCACTCTAACAGTTTCATTTGTGATCGCTTCTCTAGGTACTAAATTTAAAGTAAATATTTCTTTTCCAGAATCAATTAAAACATTTGTAATTGATGCAACGTAAAAATAATCCTTTGGATTTTTAGAAAAATCTAATCCCTCTTTATTGACTTCTGAATTACCAGTGATTTTTAAAACTACTCTTTCACCACCACGAAGAGGAAATCCATTATAAATTGATTGCATTTTTCCATCTTTACCACGAATCGAATCTCCAGTATTAACTACATTTATTTTTGCAGTAACAATTGGTGAAAATAAATTTTCGTAATATGTGACTAAAAATGCACCTCCATCTATGTCTGCTGTTTTTAAACCATCAGCAGATTGGATTGTCATTTTTTCAAATACAGAGGGTTTTGAATTATACATTATGTAAACCTATGAAGAATATGGTGTAATTTTGATAAAGGATTTGTTTCAATTATAGAAATCCCACCTTTTGAACCACCACTCACAGGAGGTGGAGGTGGATTAACATTTGTCTGCCTAGTATCCATCATAATTACTGTACTACCAACTCTCTCTCGTGTAAGGTTAGCGATTGCTTCAGTCTTATCAAGTAATTGAGTCTGTATGGATTCAATCATATCATCTTTAGGTTTTATCATTTGCTCTATCTCACCACCTTTGTTCAACATATCTAAGAAATTAGATCCAATTCTCTCAGTGGTTTCTTTTGTCATAATAAATTCACCAGAGGTTAATTTTGCTAGAACCTGATCGATACCTGGTTTACCTTCAACTTTACCACCTTTGTTAAATTTTTCTTCATCATTAGGTTTATCTACATCTTGATTCGTTTTGACATCTTTTGTTTCTAAACCCTGCTCTAATTCATCAATGTCTTTTGCTTGCTCGATTGTACTAACATTAGGTGATATTCCATCAATTTGTAAATCATCTATTTTTTTATTTAAAACATCATCTGTATCTACTCCTTGCTCTGCCTCTATCTCTGCATTTCTTTGTGCTTCAGTCTTAATAAATGATGGTTGTCGTTGAACAAAATTATCATTTGGATCTACTTTTTGTTCCTCTTCTTGCTGCTGTTGCTCACCTCCACCAAATAAATCACCTCGCTTATCTAAATCAAACATATTAGCGGTAAAGAAGTCTGCTGCACCTGCAAAACCTCTCATTATACCCTGTGGTTTTTGTTTTTGTTCTTCCTCTTGTCCCCCTTGTTCCTCGTCTTCTTTCTCACCACTTCTCTCTTGTCTTAAGTTTTCTGCTTCATCCTCTACATCCGCAACATCATCATCAGTCAAACCGTAGTATGCTTTATCTTGAAGAGGAAGCATACCTTCAACTAATTCTTTGTTGAGAAGTTGAAATCCCTGTTCTGCTTTACTTAAACTTTCATTAAAATCATTTTTTGGTTTATCAAAATCTTCTCTCTTAAATCTTCCAAGAAATCCATCCAATATTCCACCAATACCCATTAATACATCTTTGATGCCTTCAACAAATCCTGTCAGTATATTTACCAATTGTCGCATCTTTTTAATTAATTCACTCACCATTTTTATGATAGCTGGTAATGTATTAATTAACCAACCTAATAATAAGACACCAATAAAATCTAATATTCTTCCTAGAAATCCTCTTGTACTTTTCGCAACTAGAGTTCCTTGTCTTCTTAAGACACCACCAACAGTTGTTGCCTCTAGTTCATCTTCTCTTACTTTTCTTGCAACACCTTCTCTTCTTTTTCTAAAAAATTCATTATCTCTACCTATTAAACTTTGCTTAAATTTATTGTTCTCATTTGTAATCTCAGCAATTTCACCAGCAGATGATCTTGCTCTTAAAATACCAGCTGAAAATTTAGTGACAGAATTTTGTATAGATTTTATACTTATTGATGATTTAAGTAATGAATTATTTACAATTCTTCTATTATTTGACATTAATCATGAACTCCATATACTGATTCAGAATAGGGAACATATGGATTTGAAAGATCAGAAGAATTTATTGTCGGAATAGTTGCTGTAGGTGTATTAGATGAACTAGAACCACTCGCACCAGCACCCATAGGAATATTAGTTCCACTTATCGGAACTGTTACTACATTAGGTGCAGGATCTTCAAGTGAACTAATCTTTTCTCCAACCATATTTTTATTATTATTTGCTGCTGCTATTAATTCTGAACCTCCAAGTTGAACTCCACTTATGTTTAGACCAGTATCTTCATCATCAAATCCACTTGCTTCTAGATTACTTGACATACCACTACTTGACATACCACTACTTGACATACCACTACTCTGAGATTCTCCCTCTCCTGATGGTTTTACCTTAAATAAACCACCAATACCATCAACTAAATTTTTTGCTTGTTGTTCACCAAGAAAACCAGCACCAACTGTTAAAGCAAAATATGCTAATTTCCCTGATACACCTGCATTTTTCAAGAATTTTAATCTTTTTGCGACTAATGCTGACGCTGCTGAGAAACCAATCGCACCTGCAAATGCCTTTTCAATTTTTTCACCAAATTGTAAGTCTAAGAAAAAGTTTAGTGCAGGTGTAAACATTTTTCTAAAAAATCCTTTACCAGCAGTCTGTGTTATTTTCTTTCCACCTTCCTCAACTACTTCTCCCGTAACTTTACTTTTGAAAGGATTTAAATTACTTAAAAATCTAGTAAATCTGTTTCCAGTCTTTGCTCCCTCTTGCACTACATCACCAGACACGTTACCCCTATTTCTGAATGGATTCAGAAACGCTAGAGGAGATAATGCCTTAACTGTTGTTTTAGCGATTTTTCCAAGTATATTTGGTTTATTACCAATTAATCCCATACTTTTCAAGAGTGCATTTCGACCTCTTTTGACAAGATTTTGGAAAAACTTAAGCATTAATAAGAAAGGTGCTTTAATTAAAGCATTTGATGTTACTCGTAATGCATTTGCTGCGAGAACCCCTGTTAAAGAAATTAATTTTTTAATTCCAACTCCACCTATTAATATTATTGCACCAATTGCTAATAAATCTTTTCCTAATTTTGCTTTGAATTCATTAAATTTTTCAATATTTTTTCCTGACAAAAGTTTCAAAAATTCAATGGTAGTATTTGCTAACCATCCACCTAATAATATAAAGAAGAAATTAGCAAGACGAGATAGGAAACCTTGTGCTTTTTCTGCTATTTTTCTTACAGGTGATAAGAGAGCATTTTGAATTTTGTTTTCAAGTTCAGACTCTTTACCTTCTCTTAGACCCTGCTCTGCCAATATTGCTTCTCTTCTTTGTTTTGCTGCTTCTCTTTGTCTATCTAATGAATCACTTAATTCTAAGTTAGTCCTAAGAGCACCTAAAGAACCATTTAAATTTCTAACACTATCAGATATATTTGATAATTGACCTGAAATTGTATTAAGTGCTAATGTATTTTGTGATATTAAACTTGTAGTCTGTGGATCAGGCTGAGCAGGTTGTGGTAAGACACTTCTTCCCGTAAAAACATTAGATGATACACTTCTTCTAATGCCTCTTAGACTACCTGCTATTGGTGATTGTAAACCTTGTTCCTCATCCATGCTTTTCTTGTTGTGCTTTTAAATTCTCCTCTTCAACGTATTGTTGTAAAAGTGAAAGATAAATTTCCCTTTCCCAAGGGATCATATTTTCAAGCTCTGTTAAGCTATATTTATGGTGCTGCATTAAGGCAAAATTAATCTTGTAATACGATGCAAGATCTTCATGTGCCATACTTATCCGAAAAAATTCTGTAGCCCCTCTAATACTACTTCATTTTCCTTTTTAGTGTTTGGATTGATAATTTTCACAGTATGAGATAGTTTAGGCATCGTATCAAAAAACTTTTCAACCTCTTTAAATTGATTTGAGTTCAATGATTCTACAAACTGAGTCAACTCTTTTTTAGTACAATCTGCTGCTGCCCAAGATTCCTCTTCAGAATAAACTTGATCAACACATGATGCAATTAAATCAAAAGTATCATCAACTGATATATCAGAAGCAGCTGCAAAATTGTTTTTAACAAATTCGTCAAGGGAGGGATATCTCATTCTAAGAAAATAAGTATCATCTAGTTTGATGTCTTTCTGATGTTCATCATCTATAATAACTTTAATCTCATCTATATTAATAGATGTTGGCACTTGAGTTTTACCATCATCTGGACAAGTAACCATAATTTCAATTGCTTCACCTACAGACTTACCACGAATGTTTAAGAAAAGATATTCAATGTCAAAAGTAGATAGTTTTTCAACTTTAATACCTCTAGACAAGATACAATTTTTTAAAACATCTTTTACAGCATTTGCAACAGTAGCAGTGTCTTGACTCTCCATTGCTAGTATAAGAACTTTTTCCTCTTTTACAAGAAAAGGTCTGTATTTAATTTTTTTATTTGATGAGGGTAGCACCATCTCATAAGTTGGGGTGCTAATCTTTGGTAAAGGCATAATATTCTAAGCACTTCAGTGTGATTATTTATAGTAGTTTTTTAAACGTTAGTTCCAGATCCTAATGATTGTCCAGCAGCATTTGTAACTGCCCTTGATATTGCTTTACCACTTGCCTTAATATATGGACCACTATTTAAAACGTTAAATGCACTATCTCGATAGACATTAGAAAGTGTTGTTTGTAAATCATATCCAGTTTGTCTGCGATTTCTAAAGTCAGTGCTTGAAAGTGGTGCTTTCTTATTAAATGCGATTCCTAAATCTCTTGCCAAAGATGATGATTCACCACATATATATCTGTCAAAACTAAATGTGCAAGTTGCTTTTAATACCTGTGAATTAGAATAACTTACTTGAGTTGAACTTAAAGACAACGGAAATAAACCAACAAAACGATACTCTAAAAATTGAAAATGGTTCTTCTCAAATTTTACAATACGGGTATCATTTGACTTATATGTTTCTGGATATTCTAATTTGTAATGATAAGAATCAGAACTTGGGTCAGTTGGACTTGCACCTGTTATAAATTCCATCCAATGTTCTAAAAATTTTAATGATTTATAATCATTATCAACATAAAATTCAAGTGATATTTCTGTAAAATTTCTTGTATGAGCAAATCTCTCAATTAAACCTTGATAATCACCAGCAGTATTAATTGATGCTAGTGCACTACCAGGTAAGACTGCATTATGACACAATAAACCGATATTTTCTGCAATAAAACGGTCATTGATACCTCTCTGCCTCATATATCTTCTAAGTTCACCACTTGGCAAAGCAAATTTAACAAAAAAGTTTGATGTCTGAGCTACATTCTGCAACTTAGGTAAAAAATCTGATATTCTTCTCGGTCTTGGTGCTGGCACTCTAAATACTTCTATAGTATAGTTATTTAGATGGCTTATAGGGGAAAATACTATCCATC
>Ga0208405_1000206_pt1 | contig 10339 bp, 16 predicted proteins | sample ETNtaG_32_FD_185766 | JGI IMG/M metagenome (GOLD analysis project Ga0208405, IMG submission 185766) | Marine microbial and viral communities from oxygen minimum zone, Eastern Pacific Ocean - ETNP201302PF84A (SPAdes) (version 2) | ecosystem: Environmental > Aquatic > Marine > Oceanic ... | reverse complement strand
CTAAACGCCTAATCATATAAAAACTAGTTATTATAAATACAAGTGTAATGAAAAAAGACACTTGTACAATTATTGATATTACACATATAATTGAGCAACGAAAGATCAAAGATATAATACAAAAGCAATTATATGATCTGGGTTTGGCACAATACTTCGTTTCTGACTGTTCTGTAGAATTTGTTGAAGGCGAGGCTAGGTACTCAGGAATGATAGTTTCAAGAGATACCGGTAGAATTGTACATCTGGATGAAAATTTAGATGTAGCAATTACTTTATCTGAGCTGAATTAAAGTTGTTTTTTATAAATAGATTATATAGTGTTTTAACAAGACTAGGAAAATTCCTAGACTGTACTAGTTAACAGACTTGATAGGACAAAATGGCAGTAACGTATAATATTAAAGGTACAACGAATACCTCATTCAAAGTCGGTAAGCAGGGAACTGGTACGGCTTTTCTTAATACCCTATCCGGTGACACAATAGCAGTAACATCCAATCTTGCAGTAGACACAAATACTTTATACGTTGATGCAGTAAACAACAGAGTTGGTATAGGTAAAACAGATCCAGGATTAACATTAGATGTTGCTGGAACATTAAACGTATCGTCATATATTGTTTCAAGTACATATATGGCCACAACAGAATTCAAACCAAATGTAAATGATGGTGCTGTATTAGGTACATCTTCTTCGGGGTTCTCAGATTTATATCTAGCCGATGGCGCCGTAATTTACCTTGGTAATGATCAGGACACTACTATCACACATACCCCAGACACAGGTATAACACTTAATAATAATTTAACAGTCAGTGGTGATTTAACAGTACAGGGTACAACCACAACAATTAATTCAAGTACTATTGACGTACAAACTTCTTTTAGATTTGAAGGTGCTACGGCAGACGCACACGAAACGATATTAACAGTTGAAGATCCAACGGCAGATAGAACAGTTACAATTCCGGATGCCACAACGACACTAGTAGGTACAGATACAACACAAACACTTACAAACAAAACATTGGCAAGTCCAACAATATCAGGATCATTGTCAGATCTTTCTATTGCTAATACATCAACAGGAGATTCACTTTTATTAACCACGACAGAAGATTCAAGCACAGCAGGACCAGTTCTTACTTTAAAAAGAAATAGTGCCAGCCCAGCAGATGCTGATTACATGGGTCAGATTAAATTCAAAGGTGAGAATGATGCAGATCAAGAGATTACCTATGCCAAAATAACTGGTAAAATTTTAGATGCTTCAGATGGTACTGAAGATGGTATGTTAGAGTATGCTTTTATGAAAGCTGGATCACAAAATATATCAGGTAGATTTAGAAGTGATCAATTTCAATTATTAAATGGTACAAGCCTATATATTGGTACAGGTGGTGATATAACATTTGAAGGTGCAACAGCAGACGCACATGAAACAACTTTAGCAGTAGCAGATCCAACATCAGATAGAACAATTACTATTCCAGACGAAACAGGAATATTAGTTACAAAAGATTCTGTAACAGGAATTATACAATTACCTGTTGGCACGACAGCAGAAAGACCAACACCGGTAGCTGGAATGGTTAGATTTAATTCAACAACAAAACGATTTGAAGGTTACAATGGTATTGAGTGGGTGAACCTAAGTCCAGTACCAAGTGACTTAACACCATTTACTGATGGTGACTTTGTAACAACTCCAGGAGACTTTGGAGGACTAACATAAAATAAATAGATTAGGAGAATAAAATTATGTGGAATACAATAAAATATGATATACCTGAAATGTTAGATAATTGGAGATTAATTCCAAGGTTGCTAATTTTTATGTATGCAATAGTATTTTACCAAACAATGAATTGGTTTATGCTATTAGAAAACCCAAACAATGCACAGGCAGGTTTTGTATCAGTGATAGTTGGTGCAGGTGCGGCCTGGTTTGGTTTATATGTGAATTCAGGTTCGGGTAAAAAAGTAAGAATTGAAACAACAGGGTCAGGAAGTAAAACTAGCTAATGACACCAGATCTTAACACATTATCAATGGATTTATCAAATATGCTACTGCCATGGATAGCAGTATTAATATCTTTAGTGGTAGCTATTTGGTTCAAAGACTTTGCTACAGGATTAGCAAAAGGTCTGAAATTCAAAATGGATCCAGCATTTAATGAAGGAGATGAAGTTTTATTAGATGGCGAACTGGCAATGATAGTTAAGATTGGTGTGAGACAAACTGTATTTGGTGTTTACTCAGATAGAGGATATACATGGAGATATGTTCCAAATGAAAGAATACCTGTTCTTAAATTAGAGAAAGTTATTAAGAAAGATTTACATATTGATACAGATGAAGAAAAAGCACAAAAAGTTAAATCATTAATTGATAAAGTACAAGACGAAGAAATTGCTAAAAACAAAGAAGCAATTGATAGGTTGACAAAATAAAGGACAATATTATGCATATTAGATTTCAATTTGAATCACAACTAGATGAAAACACACTAGAAGATTTATTTGATACAGTAGCAACAATTTTACCAGAAGATCTATATACTGAACAGACAGTATTGGTTAATGGTGTTGAAAGTAGTCATAATTTGGTTTACCATGTTTCCAATGATAATCATTGTTATGATTTACCAGTTACTAGAGAAGTAACAGTAGATGAAGCCAAAAGTATGTATTCAATATTGGACAATGCTATCCAAGGTGACTATATGTTGGAATTTCCAGCCAAACTGGATGAGTTGGAAAATCGTTATAATTTCCAATCTTTTGAAGGAAATACCCAAGAAGGAAATTTAGACTAGACAAACGCCTAAGTTGTGTTATAATATACACATATGACACAACATTTAATGATCGATTTAGAAACCCTAGCTACCACCATTGATGCCAATGTATTAACTATTGGAGCAATCAAATTCAATCCTCATGAGGATTATAAATCTTGGGAGTGGGGAAAGTTTCCAGAAGTTCAAACTTTTTACAGAAGAATAGATCCAGAAACAGGTACAGATATTGGTTTACGAATGGATGATGAAACACTAGAGTGGTGGAGTAATCAAGCGGAAAGTGTCAAAGCAGAAGCATTTAACGATAACGACAGACATACCATATCGGATGTTTTTCGTGATCTTTACAAGTTTGCTTTGCCTTGCAAATATATTTGGGCTCATGGCGTGGCTTTTGATACTGTTATTTGTGAACAGATATTTCATAAGCTAAAAAGAGGAGCTCCATGGATGTTTTATAATCTCAGAGATACAAGAACACTATTTGGTTTATCTGATCCAAAAATGCCAGATGCTCAACATCACCACGCATTATATGACTGTTGGAGACAAATAATTGGTGTACAAAACGTATACAAAGACTTAAACATTCCTGTCAAGTAAAAGCTGTAGCTTGTAATAAATACTCGTATATAATCGTAATAAAGGAGATTACAATAAAATTGTAAGAATGTACAATGGCAGGAATTGGAAGTGCAGTATACGAACCTGGTAGAAAAAAGACTACTTCACAAGGTAAACGTAAAAACTGTAAGAAGAGCTCGATGAACAAACACAAGAAGAGATCTTTTAAAGCATATAACGGACAAGGAAGATAACAAGTGAAAGCTACAGATTTTAACACAGCCGTATTCGCTTTTGGCAGGATGAATCCTATAACTATAGGTCATGCTAAACTTATTGATATGGTTAAGCAACAACCTGGTAAGCATTATCTATTCCTTACTCATACACAAAAGCCAAAAACAGATCCTTTAACATTTGGTCAAAAATTAGCATTTGCTAAAGATACATTTGATAATATTACAGTAGGCGATTCATCTGTTAAAACAATTATACAAGCCATGCAAAAATTAGAATCATTAGGTTATGTTAATGTAATTCTAGTTGCTGGCTCTGATAGAGTAGAACAATTTAAAAAGTTACTAAACACTTATAATGGTAAAGATTATAATTTTAAAAATATTAGAGTAGTTTCAGCAGGAGACAGAGACCCAGATAGTGAAGGTGTTGAAGGAGCGTCAGCATCATTGGCAAGACATCATGCACAGAAAAAAGACTTTGAAAGTTTTAAATCAATTGTGCCGGGCGATGAAAGTAAAGTTAAAAAGATTTATAAAGCAGTTCAACAAGGAATGGGTATAACTGAAGTAATGGGTTATGCAACATACAATCCAAAAAGAACAACCATTAAACGTAAGGTCAATCCAGAAGACAAATTAGATACTAGATCAATGCAACAAAAAATTGCTGATAGAAGAAAAGAATTAAGTAAAAAATATTCCAGTGAACCAAAAGACTGGAGAAGTTTAAAATGGGTTGAAGGTATGAGTGAAGCAGTGACAGGTGCAAAAGTTTATGTAGACATGGACGGAGTTATTGCTGATTTCTTTTCAGCATTAGCAAAATTTAGAAAAGTTAAACATTGGAAAGATGATGCGGAAATGAGCGTGGAACAATCAATCAAAATGATTGCAGGAACAGACTTCTTTTCAACACTACCAGTTTTTCCAACATCTAGACAATTAATTGATACAGTTAAAGCATTCACTGGAGGTGAGTGGTATATATGTTCGTCACCATTAAGAGGGGATCATGAAAATTCAAAAAATCATAAAGTGTCTTGGTTGAAAGATAATAATTTTGATCCAGCAGGAATAATTATTACAGGTCGTAAAGAATCATATGCAGTTGATAAAGCAACAGGCAGTCCTAATATCTTAATAGATGATAAACCTTCGAATTTAGATAGATGGGAAGCCAAAGGCGGAATTGGTATTAGATATCAAGCAAATCAAGATAGTGTTGGTAAAGTTGCTCAAGCTCTGCAATTCATTAAGCAAACTGATTTAACATCTGTTGCAGAAATTAATAAAGCAATCGAAACGAGTTCATATTCAAAAGTAACTGAAGGAGACTTAATTCCTTTTCCTGATAATACAGTTGTTGTTGATATAGATAATAAAAATGATTATTATCAACTAACAAAAGATATGTCATCATTAGATAAAGCAGATAAAAAGAAATATGGTAAAAAAGGAAAACCAGATACACTAATTACTTTTCAAAGTAAAGACATAAAAAATAACGTATCAAAAAATATTAAAAAGAATACTGGTATGAAAGTAAGAGATACTAAACATTCAGTACTTTATAATAATCCAGGTAAAAGTAAAAAAGTAAAAGTAAAAGAACATGGTGGTAGAGTTGTTAAAGGTATAAACACTACAATTGATGTTGGTCCAGATGCTATTAAAAAACAATCAGCAAAACTAGGATTTAATGTATCTAAAGATGGTGTCCCGCCTAGGTTAAAAATTAGCCAGGCAATTTTAGGTGAAGGATTACCTTTCCAGAATGATGATGGCAAATACAGTATGTTAACTTTACCCGGAACTAAAAAGTGGCAACAAATGAAAAAAACATCTAAACCAGGAACTGAGGAATGGTTTAAAACTTGGAAGTCAATGCCTAACTTAACTAAAGGCAGAAAAAACCATTATATGTTGCCAGTCAAAGAAATGTTAGAATTTATACAAGAAACAAAGCATTCAATAAAACAGTTATCTAATGAAGATGCAAAAAAATTGTATAATATAGTAATGGAAGTTTCTAAAGATCTTTCGTAAGTTTTCCTCTTTCAAATAAATAGTAATATGAAACAGACAGTAAAAAATTTCTTCACGAACGTGTTTAACTGGATAAAAAGTTTATTCGCAAAGCAAACTTACGAATTAACTATTAAGCATATGGAAAAAGTTAGTGTTTTTACTATAGACAGAGTAATAACTTTAAATCAAAATACAGCTTCATTTAGAACACTTGATGGCGAAAAACATACATTAAAAAGTGCAGACAAAATGAGTTGGCATCTAAGAAAGGTTAACAAATAATGCGTATCATAGAAAAGGCAGATAAGATTGTTAAGTTAACTCAGGATCAAGTAATTCAAGCATTAGCCAATTATTTAGATGACAATGATATGTTAAAAGAGCATGAAGTAGAAGGCAAAATGATGTACAAAATGAATGATGATGCTAGTATTACTATTGAATTACATTTCACGGCGCCTACGAATCACTAATCTACCCAATTTACGTTCGTATGAATACTAAATAGTATTATGAGATACGTTGAACTAATAGAATCCATGTCATTTTCAGCAGGACACAAAGACCCAAAGAGCGGATATTGGGACTCTCTTACATATTCTGGTGATGTGTATGCTCCGGAGTTTTACAAAAATACTGAAAAATACATGAATACTGATGAACCAGCACCAGAAAATCCAGATTACAAACCAGAATTAGATTTAACATTATCAAACGCAAGTATGCGTGAAGTATTTCACGAACTAGGATATCCTACAGATTTAGAAGACAGAGCACCATTTCCGATTGATGAGTTTATAGCAAGAACAACACAATGGTTGCAAAAAGCAATTGGCAAACCATCTCCAGAACAAAAACCAGAAATTGCTAAAGGACAATATGGTGCAACAATGATTAGTGGTGGGAAGCCAGAAGGATATTTTAATAGAGTGGTTAAAGATATGAATCATATAGCTAGAGTTGGCAAGTCAAAAGGTGCAACTCATGTATGGGCATCATAGGTAAATATTAGCATGAAACTAGATAATTTGTTTGAAACCAAAGAAGATTCTAAAAAGCCAAATCCGGTAGCTAAAGCTATGACACAAGATCCACAATTCAAGTCAAAAGTAGTACCAGATAAAAAGAAACAAGCTAAAGCTGGTTATCAAAAACACAAAAACAAGTTAGAAGAGTCAATGACTATTGATATTAATGGCCCACAAGGTAATGCTCACTATATTTTGGGTGTAGCAAAAAAACTTTCAGATGCGATGGGCAAAGATTGGAATACCATCCAAAGAGAAATGCAAAGTGGAGATTACAGAAATCTACTACAAACATTTGATGGATACTTTGGTGATACAGTAGAATTAAAAAATGCTGAACCTTATTTTGAAGGCGGATACGAAGGCCAGTCAGAACCAACATATCATATTTTTAAAGGTGCCGATGTTAATGATGTTAAAAAAACAATAGCACAAAAAAATATACCAGCTGACGCAGAGCAGTCAGATCAAGGAGTCAAAGTTCATACGTATGATGCTGATAGAAAATCAGTTGCAAAAGAATTAGGCATTAATGAAGGAAAACCAAATTGGGGAGCTTTTCCGGATAGTGGAAGAATGTTAACAGAGTCGTTGCTTTCTTCGATAGTAAATGAAACAGTAGATGAAGCAGGTATGCCAGCATCAATTATCAAACACAAGATGAGACTTGCTGATATGACAGATCAAGAATTTGCTGATAGACATGGTGACAAAGATGAAACGACATTACGTCAAATGGCATGGAGACATGGTTATGGAGAAATGAGTCCACACTATTGGAATCGTGTACAAAGAGCAAAATCTCAAAACGAAGAAAATCAGCTTGAAGGTTTGACTTTTGAAGATATTAAACCTTACGTGTCAATGTACAGAGATGACAAGACTGGTAAGATGACATATGATGTATTAGACAGAAATGGTAATTCAGCTTTTAAATCTACAGATTCAAAAGAAGCAATGGAATATTTCAAAAACAATTTTAAAAGACTTAAAAATACTGAAGAGTCAGTTGATCCACCAAGATTTGATAGAGATGCTAAAGAAGAATTGGCTAAAGAAATTTATGCAAACAATGAATATTATCAAACTGAATATGATGATTGGGAAGCATTTATGAACTCAGATGATTTTGAAGAAGAAAATGACAGATTGAGAAGTAAGTTTGAAGACATCAAAGATTATGATGACAAAGATCCTTTCCATATCAAACAGCAAAAAGAAAAAGAAGAAAAACAAAAAGAACTAGATAGATTAGTAAAACTTGCTGGAATGGGTGGAACAGCATCAACAGATGAAGCCACACAAGATATGAACAAAGTACACGGTGGCGGCACAGAGCTTACAACACCAACAGCACAAAAAGATATAGCAAAAGCTGTACAGCCAATGAAAGGCATTGTGGGTGCAAAAGGATCAGCACAGCAAACAGCAACAGGATTAGACACTCTAGCAAAAGGTGATAGACTATCTAACCCAGCACAAATAAAAGCAGTTCAACCTTATGTAAGTTCAATTGCGAAGGCACTTACAAATCCTCAGACAAGAACACAAATGAGGAATATAGTTAAAAAGGTTCAATAACATGGATCTTGATGCTCTTAAAAAACTAGCTGGTATTACACCTACCAAACCTCTTACGTCATTGAATATAGATCAAGCAATAGCTGAACGTAGAAGAGAAATGATGAAAAATGTTATGAAAGAGTCACGTGAAGAAACTTTAGAGTTACAAAAATTACCTTACAAAACATCTGAACTAGCACCAGTATTATCAAAAGAAAATGTTGAATACCATTACAATATTTTAAGTGCTGGTTATGTTAATAGATATAATAATAAAGAAGGTGATGCAGATTTTAATTATGGTGGTGCAAAGTTACACAATTTATTTTGGCAACAACTTAAACCAGCAAAACAATCATCAAATTACGATGGATATGCTAAACAAACAATTGATGCTAATTACGGAGATCTAAAAGGATTTACAGAAGCATTAGTTAAAGAAGCAATGACGATTCAAGGTAGTGGCTGGGTTTACATGACAAAAACAGGCACAATAAAAACAACACCAAACCAATCTTACAAAACAGAAATTTTAATGCCAATTGATATGTGGGAACATAGCTTCACAGATTATATTCCTGCCAAAGATGCAAAGAGTAAATACATTGAAGGCATTATTAAATTAATAGACTGGGATGCCATAAACAGAAGGTTAGAAGTATGAAACTAGAAGAAATGATGAATACTGAAAAAGATGATGTCAAAAAGATATTAGACAGACACAGTATTAAAAACATAGACGATATAGAATATGGTTCAGATGTATATGATGAATTATTTGATTATTTTTCAAACTCAGGTGAAATGCCATATGGTGTTATGAAAGCAAGAACTGGTATGCCAGATGAATGGATTGCTGATAGAATTAATGATTTAGAAATTTTAGAAGAAAGCGATATAGATTACACAAAATTAATGTTAGACATATCTGTTATGAAAGACAGGATAGCAGAATTACCTATAGACGATGACAAAAAAACATCGGCTCTCACAGCATTGGGACAGGTTGAAGATGACCTATCAATGGATGAACACGAGTACACACCATTTCCAGAAGAAGATGAAATGACATTAGAAGATGATCAAAATTTCTATGAAGAATTTGGATGGTTAGGTTATCCTACTGATGAATTATGGGAAGCGGAATACAGAGGACGTAAAGTAAAACTTAACAAACCAATGCGTGGTGATGTTAAGAAATTTAAAGTTTATGTGAAAGATCCAAAAACAGGCAACGTTAAAAAAGTAAATTTTGGTCACGGTGGTACAAGTGCTAAAAAACTTGGACAAAAAACTATGAAAATTAAAAAAAATATACCTTCTAGACGTAAAAGTTTTAGAGCAAGACACAACTGTGATAATCCAGGACCTAAAACAAAAGCAAGATATTGGTCTTGCAGAGCGTGGTAATATGAAAATCAATGAAATTTTGAATCCAAGATTAAAAGAAGACGCTTCAGCTGGTGCTACAGCAAGTGGTAATATAGCGGCAGTCAATATGCCATTGTTTACCGCTAGAAGAGGTAAAGCACATCATAAAGCGGCAAGACAAGCAGTTGACCCTAGAGGACACATATTTAAAAGAGAAGCTCTAACTAAAGCACCATACAAAATGGGATATAGTGCAGATACTTTAGCCTACACAAAGAAGGTAAAAGATATCTATCCTACTAAATAGTATTGAGCAAGAGATAAGCAGGCTAACTAAGGAGAATAGAATGAACAATAAAGACGTTGATGGAATTCTAATGCGTAAGTTCCGTGAAGCAGTGATTGACCCAGACATGGCGACTCACGATCATGAAGCTTCAATGGCTAGAGGTCAGCTATATCACATTGCCAAAGATGCTATGACATTAATTCAAAGAATTAAAAAAGGTGACAACCTTGAAGGTTGGGTGGCATCAAAAATCACAAAAGCAAAAGAAAATATATCTGTAGTTGCAGACTACATGGAATCTCAAGCTACCGTAAACAGCGAATCAGAAAAACAATCAATTGACAAAGAATAATTAATATTGTATTCTATTAACTATGCCGCTTTAGCTCAGTTGGTAGAGCAACTGATTTGTAATCAGTAGGTCCGCGGTTCGAATCCGTGAAGCGGC
>Ga0208405_1000204_pt1 | contig 10365 bp, 9 predicted proteins | sample ETNtaG_32_FD_185766 | JGI IMG/M metagenome (GOLD analysis project Ga0208405, IMG submission 185766) | Marine microbial and viral communities from oxygen minimum zone, Eastern Pacific Ocean - ETNP201302PF84A (SPAdes) (version 2) | ecosystem: Environmental > Aquatic > Marine > Oceanic ... | reverse complement strand
GCTGGAACGACAATACAGGCCATACGCGCTGCTTTGGCTGCAATCATACCATTCACAGAATCCTCTAAAACGAGGCATTGAAGTGGATCCACGCGGAGATAGTCTGCCGCGGCCAAAAAGACTCCTGGATGCGGTTTCCCATGGGATTCAAATTCTGCCGAGTAGATGACGCGCATGTACTTTTTTAACCCAAGGATCTCCACCGCTGTTTGAATAAGCGCTAAATGAGATGAAGAGGCTACTGCCATCGGAATTTGTTGATCCTGTAAATAGGCACACACTTCGTCGACTCCAGGCATTTTATTGGCCAGACCTTCTTTAATGATCGCTTCCTTCATTTTTGACAACACTTCCGCTTGGATTTCATCTCGATCGATATCCACATTAAAATGCTGAGCCCAATGCATAATCACCTCATCAATTCGAAGGCCTACCGATTGCATCAAGTCCTCTTCTGTCACAGGCATTCCGTGACGACTAAAGACATCTATCTCTACGCGCTTCCATATTGGCTCCGAGTTAATGAGTAAGCCGTCTAAATCGAATATTACTGCTTTTATCATGCGTACAAAGATCTTACTTTTTAGGTGACTTCTTCTTCAAAATTTGCCGCTTTGGGATTGAACAAGAGTTTGATTAAACCAACGATAACTAGCAAACAGATAAACAAGGCGGGTATACCTCCAATGTTTGACATAATGCGTATTCCATCAATACTTGAGAACACAAGAAGCGTTAAGGCAACTGTGCCCACTAAAACACCCCATACAACTTTAAGCCATAGCTTGGGCTCAGGACTTTCAGGAGAAATACCATTCGAACAAAGTCCACTCATGGCCGATGTGTTGGAATCTGCAGCTGTGACATAGGATAGAAAGGCCGTGAGCAACAAGATAAGTCCCGTAATGGTAGCCAAAGGCAGTCCATCAAAGATGCTAAACAATGCATCTCCAGGATTACCCGATGCCTGAATCATAGAAAAGATACTTCCGTCCATCGCTTGATCTAACTGAATAGCAGTCGATGAAAGGACCGATAACCAAAGAATCACCGTGATCGATGGAAGGACAAGATTGACAAGAATAACCTGTCGCACCGTATACCCTAAGCAAAGCCTACCGAGAAATAATGCCGTAATCGGTGTCCACGCTAACCAGTTAGCCCAATACATCATCGTCCAGTCATGCGCCCAGCTATCATTATATTTCAATGAGTAGAGGCTTACATCGTCTAAGTGAGTTGCGAAGTCCTTTAGTCCGCCTACCATCATGGCCAATGTCTCCTGAAGCGGAGCATAGCAAAGCAGAAACAACCACAACGCAAAAAATAATATGATGTTAAACGCAGCAAGAAAGCGTATACCCTTTAGCAAGCCAGTAATAGCAGAAAGAACAAAGGCTGCAACAATTCCCAAGGTGATACACAACTTGAGCTCCCATGTCCCTCCGAGCGCAAACATGTATTTAAGGCCAGCCTCAAGACCAAGTATACCCGAACCTAGCGATGCTGCCATCCCTGCCACTAAACAAAAAAGGCAAATCGCGTCAATCGACTTGCTCCAATGTTTTGTGGCATTGGCACCAAAAAGCGGGTAAAAAAGACTTCCTAAGCGAAAGGGTTGCTTTCGATTGTAATACATCAAGGCAAACATTACAGCAGCTACCGTGTATATGGCGTAAGGAAGAAAGCTCCAATGCAAAAACATCGTACCCAGGCTAAAGCTGACCGCTGAAGGGCTGTTGGGTTGAATATTAAGTGCTGTTGCTGGGCTATGCAAATGATAGAGTGGTTCGGCAGAACCCCACATAAGAATACCCACAGCCAATGTAGTCGTAAGGGTAATGGTATACCAACGCCACTTACTCAATAAAGGCTTTGCTAATTTACCACCGATTCGTATACGCCCTAAAGGCGACCAATACACCACAATACAGATCAATAGAAAAAGAAGTACGGCAATGGAATATACCGGACCGAGTACGTTCAACACCTTGGTATTTAACCAAGTTGCCTGTTCAACCATTGACTCGACGTCAATTAGGCTGTAGATGACGCCTGAGATACAAACTAGTAATGGAGGCCAAAAGACCCACGGCCTTAAGCTGCCTTTATCGCTTGGTATAGATTTTGCATTTTTGGAAAACACTGTTCAAAGGTATAAATTGTCTTATCGCTTCAATAATGCTTCTATGATACGTGGTTTAAACTCACCATTTCTTTTCCTAGTCTTTGTGCTAACAATGGTCTTGATGTTTTCAAGTTGTTGTCGAAAAAACACTTCTATCCAAACAAAAAATGAAGAATTATGCGAATCGCAGCTTCATAAAAGCGATTCATCACAAGATATCCAAACCAACAGGTGGGATAATTTATATGCCATCGAAGTAATCCATGGCAAGGCCTTAGATAAAGAAGAATATACCGAAGGACTTCCTAGACTCGAACTTCAGATTCAACAGGGTCGGCTCGTAGGATTTACCGGTTGTAATTCATTTCAAGCCCAGGCAAAGCTTACCCAAAATGAGGATGAGGTCATACATATTGAGATTGGCCCCATTATGTCAACTAAAAAGGGATGCATTGGAGCAATTGATGAACAACGCTTTTTTCAAGCGCTAGAATCCTCTTCTTCGCTCTTACTTTCAAACAATCGAATCTTGTTAATCAATGAGGAAGGAGTTATTGCACTCCAAGGTTTGATTGTCGATTAGTATGGCAGTGCCAACTCAATCATTAACCAGGCAGCCATCATCCCATCCAGCAAGAAGTAGTAATAGGATTCTGGAGTCTTCTCATGGCACTGTAAAACGAATCCTGTGCATACGAGCGTTATGATTACGCCACTGACCATACCAAGATAGGTGCTAAGTAGTCCAACCACCACAAAACAGCCTATCGATAGCCTTATCGTAGCTTGCATGCCTAGGCGATGAACGACGGTTTTCATCGCAGGATGTGCCATACTGTCAAAGGTCTGGTCATGAATCTCAAATGGCAGGGTTAATCCGATGATAAAAAGGGCTATCATAATCGAAAGCAACACCTCATCTAGAGACCAAGCAAGTTGAAAGGGAACGATGAGAACAATGGACCAAACGACACCCACAATGATTGTTTTAAGCCAGCCCACGGCTCGAAGGAATCGCATGTAGATCCAAACTAGACCAATGGCAACAAATAATACGATTAAAATGGACAAGGGCAGTCTAAGCGCACCAATTGCCGCAATACCAAAACCGAGGAGCATAAGAGCCTGGCTTACCTTGTAATGACTTACCTGCCAAGCTACTATGGGATGGGCGGATGCATCCTCGTCGTTGCGCACCCTGTAGCGCAGGGCATTATACACGAAACAAGTACCTCCAAAGACAACAAAAGAAGTAGTCCAATCCGGTGTAAGACCCAAACATTCTCCGACCAGAATATGCAAAGCCAAAGCATTGCACGCAATCCAAATATTTGACTGCCAAAGACTTCTAATCCATGCCTTGGCGTGATCCATCGATTACTTTAAATACTTAAAGTTGAAGTCAGGCGACATTTTCTTAAGGCATTCTGCCAGTAAGGTCACCGCATTATCCAAGTCCTCAAGCGAAAGTGTTTCTACCGTCGTATGCATGTATCGAAGGGGAATCGTGATTAAAGCAGAAGGCACTCCAGCGTTGGAATACGCGAAAGCATCAGTATCTGTTCCCGTGCCTCGAGTGGCTACATCACGCTGGAAAGGAATCTTTTTCTCTTCAGCAGTGTCCAAAACTAAATCAAGCATATGGTTGTGAACCGCTGGAGCATAGGTCACAATAGGACCTTTACCCATTTTAAAGTCCCCTTCACGGAACTTGTTAATCATAGGTGTATTTGTATCATGTCCTACATCGGTTATAAAAGCACAGTCCGGCTTAATTCTGTGAGCAATCATTTGTGCCCCGCGAAGACCGATCTCTTCTTGAACACTATTTACAACATATAGTCCAAAAGGTAGCTTCACACCCTCATCCTTAAGTCGTTTGGCGACGAGGGCAATCAATACACCCCCTACTCGATTATCCATAGCACGACCTGTGACTACTTTTTCACTGAGCTGTAAAAACTCATCTTGATAGGTCGCAATACATCCAATATGAATGCCTAGTTTTTCAACTTCTTCTCGGCTACTACAGCCAGCATCAATAAATACATTCTCGGCTTTGGGATATTCTTGTTTAGCTCCTGCTCCACGCGTATGAATCGCAGGCCATCCAAATACTGCTGGCACTAAACCTTCCTTGGTGTGAAGGACAACACGCATAGACGGGGCGATAATAGGATCCATACCACCATTGCGTTTTACATAGATAAATCCATTATCCGTAATGTGATGAACTACCCAAGAAATCTCATCCGCATGAGCTTCTATCACCACTTTAAATTTCTCCTCGGGATTGAGAATACCGACTACAGTCCCATAATCATCGACCTCATAGGTATCGATATAGTCTTTGACAAAATCTAACCAAACTTTTTGGCCTTTCGTTTCATACCCTGTAGGTGAATAGGTATTAATATACTTTTCGAAAAAAGCAAGCTCTTTTTTACCGATGTTCTTATACTTCATAGTGATTGAATCAATTAAATCCCTGTAAATGTAGAATAGTCTTGAGACTAAGCCAAACCAAATTCTAATGGCTTTTACCCGCTTACTAAACCTTTTTACGTAGGATAAGTTCCGTGACTTCGGGTAAAATACCCACACGTCCAGGATAGCCTAAAAATCCAAAGCCTCGATTTACATAAAGAAATTGGTCCTTTACCTGATAGAGACCAGCCCACTTGGGATAAAAGTATTGAGATGGACTCCAGCGCAACCAACGATTTTCTACTCCAAACTGAGCGCCATGGGTATGGCCTGACAAGGTTAATTCAATATCCTTGTCATCCAATACTTCCGCATCAAAGTGACTCGGATCGTGGCTTAACAATATTTTCATCATGTCCTCGGGTAAAGACGCCTTGGCTTGCTGTATATCCCCACGATCAGTATCATTGGGTTGCTCAGAAAATCGCCCCAGATTACCCCAATAATGAACACCTAAAATCGCAAACTGAGCCTCTGAGGCTTCAATTACTGCATGATCGTTGAGCAAGAGATTCCAGCCTAGTCGCCCATGCGCTTGATAGAGTTTTTCTAAGTTTTCCTGCTTTGCCTCCTTACTTTCCCAGGGTCGGTAGTCCCCATAATCATGGTTCCCTAATATAGAATATACCCCGTGCTTTGCCCGAAGCTTGCTAAATATGGGAATGTATTCATCCGCCTCATCTGCTGTATCATTGACTAAATCTCCCGTAAACACAATGAGATCAGCCTTCATAGCATTGATTTGTTTCACTGCTTCAACGAGTGGCTCTTTCTTAGTAAAACTTCCTGTGTGAATATCAGAGATATGGATAATGCGAAAGCCGTCAAGCTGTTCTGGCCAAGATATTAAAGGGATTTCAGCCTTTCTGTATTGATAGCGATAAGCATTAGAGAGACCGCTCATCATAGTTAGCACAGGAAGGCTTCCAATTCCTGTAGCGGTTATTGCAAGAAATCGTCTTCGACCTTCTGAGGGCTGAACATTTCTACCATGTCTTAGCAGATGCCAAATTCTAGCAAGAAGCAATACAAACCCCACTAAACCGTAGAACATCCAGCTGAGAAACCATATTCCTCGAATCCAGTTATTGATTCTATCAGGTATAATGGTGTCAGTAAACAGAATAACAGGGATAATCCAGAGACCTATTATAACCAGGGGTGCGAACCATAACTTTTTAGCAAAATTGGCTCGTCGTGTAGTTGGAGCCCAGAAATGGCTTGCTCGTCTACTTGCATACGCAAGAAAAAATGTAAACAGAAAAAAGGATAGAAGAAATATCGTGGACAATTTTATGCCATTTATAGAATTAAATTAGGGGGATTCAAGTTACTTTCGAAACAAATATTTTATGGAAGTTTTACGAATAACCGATAGCGACTTTGCACAAACTATTCAATCCAACAAAAAAGTAGTGATAAAGTTTGATGCCTCATGGTGCGGAACATGCCGTTTAATCAGCCCTAAATTCAAGAAACTAGCAAGCGACGAACGCTTTCAGGACGTGGCCTTCTTTGAGCTCAATGCAGAGCAAAATCCTGAAGCAAGAAAGTTTGCTGGGGTGAATAACCTTCCATTCTTTGCAACTATTGAAGACGGTAATATAAAGTCCACCACCTTCACTGGTAAAATTGAGCGCGTTGAAGAACTCATCGCCGACCTATCGTAAATACACAATTTTATAGTTTTTATGAAAATCCCAGAGATCAAGCGATTAGTAACGACCTATACTCTAGATGCCCTTGAAAAGGCTGAGCTTGCCCTTATCCAAGAGGAAGCAATGCCCTTTGAAGTGCATGGTGAAGATGATGGAGAAGTGTTAACGCACATTCTTGCCGCAAAATGGATTCTTGAAGACATGGAAAGCAATGGAAGAGAACTTAAAGAGTCTCTGAGGGCCTACAGCCAAAAGGTTCGTTATTCCATATCCTAGTGCTCAGATGAAAGGTTCTACTTCAATCTACCTCTTCACATTCCTTACCTGTACGCTGTTCGATTGTCAGAGAAATCAAGGGGAGCTTATAGAGGACATTACAGTTGAAAGCAATGAATTTGTAGAGCCTACGGTAAATGAATATCATGACGCAACCGATGATCAGCTTTGTTGGGAAACGCTTTATAAAATCAAGTATTCCTATGGTGACGCATCTATACCTCCTCCCTACCATCGAAGCTATCGCATCGAACTATCACGAGATAATCTTCTTCGTTTTGCAGTAGAGAGTTATGGTGAAGTTCTGAAGGATACTTCAGCACCTATTGCGTGGAATGCATTTTTCCAAGCCTGTGAAGAGATGGATTTTTATCTTCTTCAATCAGAGGAATCCTCTTCACATCGTGCAGACTGTACGGGAGGCACACACCATAGCCTTGTTTTAACTTATGAAGCCTTTGATAGTGTTTTAGAAGAGGTTGAGTTAAGTCATTATCGATGTGGTAACGAGACTTCAGGAAACTTATCGCTAGACATAGATAAGTATGTAGAATATCTTTTTTCAATCGAATCAAAAGACTTCTTTGCTATCCCTCGGTAACTCGTATTTTTACAGTAGACGACCAAAGGTTTTATGAAAGGCAATACACCGCAAGAAATACGTCAAGCATTTTTTCAATTTTTTGAGGAGAAAGGACATAAGGTTGTTCCTTCTGTTCCTCTCGTGGTAAAGGACGACCCCACCTTGATGTTTATCAATGCAGGAATGAATCCATTTAAGGACTATTTCCTCGGGCTCAAAAAAGCAGATAATACACGTATTGCAGATAGCCAAAAGTGTCTTCGAGTTTCAGGAAAACACAACGACTTAGAAGAGGTTGGGGTTGACACATACCACCATACCTTGTTTGAGATGCTGGGTAATTGGTCATTTGGAGATTACTTTAAAAAAGAAGCCATTCAGTGGGCTTGGGAATTTTTAACCGAGGTATGTAAGCTCGACGCGAATCGATTATACATCACCTATTTCGAAGGAGATTCTAAGGATAAGCTCGGCCCAGATAATGAAGCCAAGGAGATTTGGGAAGCCTATGTCGGAAAAGACAGAATCCTTCCCTTTGACCGAAAGGATAATTTCTGGGAAATGGGCGACATCGGGCCTTGTGGTCCCTGTAGCGAGATTCATATTGATTTGCGCTCTAGTGAAGAGAGAGAGGGCGTTGACGGAGCAAGCTTAGTCAACCAAGACCATCCACAGGTCATTGAAATCTGGAATTTGGTCTTTATGGAGTTTCTCCGCAAAGCAGATGGCAGTCTTGATAGCCTTCCTGAAAAGCATGTTGACACAGGCATGGGATTCGAGCGCCTTGTGCGCGCTATTGAAGGAAAGTCTTCAAATTATGATACAGCGGTTTTCTCATCGCTGCTGAAAAAAATTGAGGCAATTACTTCTCAATCGTTTGGTAAAGAAGAAGGTATAGATATAGCCATGCGTGTTATAGCTGACCACCTTCGCGCAGTTTCTTTTGCAATTGCCGATGGCCAGAATCCATCCAACGTCAAGGCAGGCTATGTAATACGGCGAATTCTGCGCCGCGCCGTTCGATACAGCTATCAAGGATTAAACTACCCGAAACCCCTACTCCATCAGTTGGTATCCACCCTCGTGGGGGATATGGGAAAGGCCTATCCCGAACTTGTTAATCAACAATCATTTATTGAGCAAGTCATTCTCGAAGAGGAAAAAAGCTTTCTAAAAACCCTTGAGGAAGGTATTCAACGCCTTACAAAGGCGCTCCAAGCGCTCGAGAATGGAAAAGAACTCGATGGACAGACAGCCTTTGAATTGTATGATACCTATGGCTTCCCGCTTGATTTAACCCAACTCATTTGCTCAGAAAAAGAGATTAGCGTAGATATTGAAGGGTTTAATCAAGCCCTTGCTGAGCAGAAGTCAAGATCTCGGGCTGAAGGAAAATCTACCTCAGGAGACTGGCACATCCTGCGCGAGGACAAGGTAGAGGAATTTGTAGGCTACGACCGAGAACATTGCACGGTTCACATTACAAAATGGCGAGCCATCGAACGAAAAGGAAAAACAAGTTACCAGTTGGTGTTCTCCGTAACCCCTTTTTACGCAGAAGGCGGTGGACAGGTCGGTGATAAAGGAATAATACGTAATGATAATGAGCAGATTGCTATCTACAACACCACCAAAGAAAACGATACCATCATCCATTGGGTGAACGCCTTGCCGAAGGATTTAAACGCATCCTTTGAGGCGCAAATTGACGGCAGTACAAGAAAAGCCACTGAACGCAACCATTCTGCGACACATCTATTGCATGAGGCATTAAGAAATACCTTAGGTAGTCATGTTGAACAACGCGGATCCCTTGTGGAAGCCAAAGGCCTTCGTTTTGACTTTTCTCATCCGGGTAAAGTCGGCTTAGAAACCTTACACCAAATTGAGGATCAAGTCAATGCCAAGATTTGGGAAAACATTTCCTTAGAAGAAAATAGAGACGCACTCATAGAGGAAGCTAAAGCACAAGGAGCCATGGCACTCTTCGGGGAAAAATACGGTGATGTAGTGCGCACCATTAAGTTTGGATCAAGCATCGAACTCTGTGGAGGATGCCATGTTCGCTCTACAGGAGCCATCGGACAATTTATCATTACTGCAGAATCTTCCGTTGCTTCCGGTATTCGTCGTATCGAAGCAATAACTGGAGAAGCAGCCCTCGCTATGATGCAACGCCAGCGCCAAATGCTGAGTGAAGGGCAAGAATTACTAGGACAAGGAGAAATGCTGTCTTCAATTACCAAACTCATCGAAGACAATAAGGCCTACGCCAAAAAGATTGAATCCTATAAAGCACTTGAAGGACAAGCAGTTAAAAAGAATTGGGCTGATCAAGTTCAACAAGTGGGGAAAATTCGTCTTGGATCCTTTACTACCGACCTGGATAGTGGAACCATCAAGGACGTATTGTTTCAATTGAAAAATGAAATTCCAAGCTCTGCTTGGCTCGTCGGCCAGCGCAGTCAGGGGAAAGTGACCTTGTCGATTGCTTTTTCCCAGGACCTCATCGATGAATACGGTTTCCATGCCGGCAACATGATACGGGAATTGGCCAAGCATATTCAAGGTGGTGGCGGTGGACAACCCTTCTTTGCTACAGCAGGAGGAAAAAATCCTGAAGGACTTAGTCAGGCGCTGCAAGCAGGAGTAGATACAATCACCACACAATTATCAGCATGACATATTGGGAATCCAAAGGCTATGAATTGGTTATCGGGTTAGAGGTACACGCTCAACTTTCTACAAAGAGTAAAATGTACTGCGGTGATCCCGTGGAATATGGTGCCATGCCTAACTCACTGACTTCTCCTATATCGCTTGGACTTCCAGGCACACTTCCCAAGGTCAATCACGAGGCCATTAACTATGCCATCAAGATGGGTTTGGCTTGTCATACCTCGATTGAACGCATCAATGGCTTTGCACGCAAAAACTACTTTTATCCCGACCTCCCTAAGGGATATCAAATTACTCAGGATAAAACTCCCATTTGCTATAACGGGTACCTCGATATCGAGACCGAACAAGGTGGCAGCAAGCGTATTGGCATTCAGCGTATTCATCTGGAAGAAGATGCAGGAAAATCCATTCATGATATTGACCCATACAACTCACTGGTTGACTTAAATCGAGCAGGAACTGCCCTTATAGAGATTGTCACCGATCCAGACCTACGCAGTCCAGAAGAGGCCCAAGCCTATCTCCGTGAGATTCGAAAAATGGTGCGCTAC
>Ga0208405_1000202_pt1 | contig 10418 bp, 23 predicted proteins | sample ETNtaG_32_FD_185766 | JGI IMG/M metagenome (GOLD analysis project Ga0208405, IMG submission 185766) | Marine microbial and viral communities from oxygen minimum zone, Eastern Pacific Ocean - ETNP201302PF84A (SPAdes) (version 2) | ecosystem: Environmental > Aquatic > Marine > Oceanic ... | reverse complement strand
TTAGCCCTTCTCTCAGGTTTCCAAGCCCGATCGCATATACACGGTCGGGACCAGAAATCTCAAAAAGTTTTTTCTATTTCATGAAAGTGTGATTGCCCAGTACGCCAATGTAGCTTTTAGTCTTAGCCCAGCTAGGGTATACCAGGTTGTGTGCATAGTAGTAGACTGCACCATCTGTATTGTCGCTTACAGTCAGTTTAGTATTGCCTGCTATCATTATAGCAAGTTCAACTGACTCTTTCCAAGCACGAGCATTGCCCTTGATAGTCTGCCCTGTCTTCTCATAGTTAGCCCATATAACATCCTTCTGTCCATCACAGTACCAACTGAACTGGCATCTGTGCTTACGAGGATAATACACTCTGTCTGCATCTGCTAACTTGGGATCTTGTTTAGTTTTCCAACTTTCTCTTTTAGGACCTTGTTGCACCACTTCACAATATGTGCTAGGCCATCTAGTGTCTAATACTCTGTTTCTAGTAACATTACCTACTGCCGCTTTGCCCGAATATGATTCTGCCCTTGCTTCAAAGTAGATGTTCTCTGCTAGACACAATACCTCGTTGTGTCTGCTATTGGATACCTTGTTAGTCTCCAACTGTGTCCATAGGATATGCTTTGCCTGTGTAGTTAGTTTGGCTGTAGGCTCAGCACCCAAGGCCCCTGCCCCGTACAATATGCACAGGACAAAGACAGTGATCGTCATCCAAAATCGGAATAGTGGATTAGGGTTAAGCATTAGTCTAACCTACTTCCTGCATAGGCAGTAAAGCCGTACTTCTTAAGTATGTCAGCCGCCGCCTGTGCACCTGCTTCTTTGCAATCCACATTCTGGAAGTTTACATTGCTAGGGTTCCATATGTTATATGCACCGTTGTAGCTCTTCTCTAAACCTGCCAACTTCATCTGCTTGCCAAGTTTAGTGTTGCCCTTGATGCCGAAGATCTCTACCCAGGCAAACCCGCATGGGAAGTTGTCTTCACCCTTCAACACATCATTGATGTATTCCTTAGCCTTGTGGTTAGCAACCATCTTTGCTTCGAACACGATGTCTCTGATTTCATCTGCTGTATAGTTCATTAAAGCCTCTCTTTCTTTTGTTTAACTATAGTTTATATTAACACACTATTGGTTTTTGTCTACCACTTTATCAGCGGCCACTTTACCTAACTTACATCCACCAATTGTGCCTGCGATAATGGCTACGGTTCTGCCCGATCCACTACCCACATTAGAACCAATAAGTCCGCCGGAAGCACAACCGCCTACTACGATCATGTCCTTCTTAACTTGGTTGGTTGTCGCATAACAGCCTGAAAGCATAAGTCCTACTAACACTAGCATCACTGCTTTTAGGCCTATTGTGTTTTTTATTATGTTTTGCATTTATACCTCTTTCTATTGTTTAAATGTAGCATAGATCTGTGATCTGTCAACCCATAAAAAAAGGGCGTACTATGGAAATAATACGCCCTAAGACAAGGTGGATTAAGAGAGGTTTTTAAGATATTCCACCCTGTGTTCCTGCATAACTAGGCAGGGAACCTCTTTTCATACAAGTGACTCTTGCCAGTTTCTTCCAATCATCACTCATCTTTCTAAGGTCAGCGATCTTAGTCACCATCCTTAGGCTTATCTCATTTAAGTCTTTTTTGTGCTCGTCCATGAATGCTACGATTTCATTTCCTTGCTCTTGTGTGAATCCATAGTCACCAAGTACATTGGCATCTCTCATCACTTGTTTACATCTCAACAGTCTGTCTCTGACTGTGTCCATTGTAAGATCCAAGTAATGACATCTACTCATGATCGCCGCTAAATGGTCTTTCAGCTTCTTGGACTTGACGTAATCGAACTTGATGTTAGTGATCATTATCACTGAACCTTTGTATTCAAATCTGTCAGGCACACCCTCATTGGCCAACACTCTGGATTCTGTGTTCCAACTGATGTATCTCTTCTTGCTTGAGTCCAAAGCCGCTTTCAAGATGTTAAGCGAAATGTCATCGAACAGAACTGAGTCACAGTCATCAAGTACCAAGATGTTTCCTGGATTTGAAAACTTGTAAAGCTTCTGGTAAAGACCAAGTGCTGACATCGAACCTCTTACCACTTCAAACTTTGGTGGCACATCTGCCATCTTGTTGAAGATGTCTGACTTGTTCAACTGCTCCTCAACACCGTAGGACTTACCAACACCTGGAGGGCCACTAACTATCATAGCTCTCACTGAACCTTCTTGTGTGGCTTCAGTCATCTGTGTAAGGATCTCAAATCTTTCTTTGATCCTTGCTATAGCTTCTTCGTCAGTTTCGTTAGACTTTGTTTCTCTAACTACTACTTCTGCATTGCCAAGCTCAGCCATGCTAGGATCTGAAACTTTTACTCTTATAGGCTTTGCCGGGAACTCTCCATCGGAAGCTGTCTTACCATCTACTAGGTAAAAACCACCACCACCTGACTTGTAAGGAAAGTAATCTTTTATCATTGCGAAAGTTACGTCTTCGACTTTTTGGTTGTTAAAGGAACCATCTTTTATTGTTACTGTAGTCATATCAACCTCTCTAAAGTTAATTTGTTATATTATAATATTAACACAGATCTAATATCCGTCAACCTCTTATTTTATCCACAATATCGAAAGCATATTGATCCCATGGCTCTCTGTCCGTGGCGTGTAGTTTGCTAACTTGCACATCACAGTCTGCATTGACTTTATCTAACACCGCCTGCTTGATTCTATCAACGTCATCTTTGTTAGACACATCAGCCCACAGTGTTCCAAACTCGAACCAGCAATCTGGTTTTGGTTTGTCTGCCTGAGCAAACTTGATATCGATATTGTTTAGTATTCTATTCTCAAGTCCCATAACTTTGTACCTCATCATCTGTATACACGATCGGATCTGCATACTCTTGTAATTCGACATATGTCGGATTTACGTTTGCCGGATTCTTACCGGAAGTTAACTTCAGATCATATTCGCTGTTGCAGGCAAGATCTGTTGCCTCATCTATATCGTTCGCATCTACATCTATCCAAACCGTGTACTGCAAACCTACTGTATATTTTTTCTTTGACATATAACCTCTCTTTATTGTTTTATATTAGCACATCTTACAGATCTGTCAACCTACTTTTTTTTACCTATCATTCTTCCAGGATCCTTGTTTATCAAGTGGTGATCTCTGGCATCCTGAAATATGGGAGTTTTCTCCTCAGGATCTGCTAGTGGATCTTCATCATAGATCTCCCATGGCAACTGCTTATCATCATACATGATGTACCATTGGTCTTCTGCGCCGTCTTTCCATTCCTGCCAAAGCTCTCCGCCTGTCATCTTGTGGAAGCCTCTGAAACCTCCTTCTAAGATATAGATCAAAGTGTTTGGTGGATCTTTAGGATCCATAAGTTCTTGCTTTATGTTATCCGCCTCTACCTGCATCATTCTTTCTGCAAGAACATAGTGGGTGAGGTTTTCACCTCGAGAGGCTTGACCCACTATGCTATTCTGTTCCACATCTCTGAAGTCTTGTGGCAATGGTGATTTCTCTGTCATTATGTGCTTACCTTTCTACCAAGTTCGTGTTCTGCGATCTCAGTTGATATTTTATATTTGCTTTCGTTCTCGTCTTCCCAATTCAATCTAGACATCACTTCATCTAGTGCTGTCTTAGATCCTGCTTTTACTTCTAGCAACTTATCTAGGACTTGTCTCTTTGTCCAGTAGCCGCCGCCGTTGTCTTTGTCCATTGCTCTTAGGACACTATCAGGACAATCACTATAATAATCTAATGATGACCTAAAGTCGTCTAGCCTCCAATAGACACTTGCGAAACAGGTATTAAGATGTTTACCATCATGCAAGAAGTAGGTGTTATCCCCATCCTTTCTTCTGACTGCATATATCTCTATCGTGTCTACAGGACTTATGATCTGTTCTATCTTGTGACCTTTGGCCCATGGACATATTTCCATTATCTTGTTTCTTATTGTTTGACTAGCAGGCTTAGGCATTATTCCTCCTCATGCACATCTACCGTTATGGTATATGTGATCCCTGTTATACCAGGAGAGTCTTGAAAGTCATCATGCTCTCTAACTGCGTCCCAAATAATCTCTGACACCATCTCCTGATCTCGTTTACTAAAGTTTTCGTTTATTCCTACAATCTTCTTAGGCATATTCTTTTCTCACCTCCGTAATGTAATCTTCCATTTCTTGATCATTTAACTCTGCTTGAGACTTCAAGAACTCTTTGACACTATCTTCATCATCAACATCCTTATCATCTCTAGTAAGCATATCAACTCTCCACTCTTCTCTGCTTTCGAGAATACCGTAGTGGTCATCTAGTTCGCTTAGGTCTCCACGCAACTGAGCATCTGTTATATCACTTAATGTATATCCATTATCATAGTTGTCTTCAAATATACCTGCGAAGTCACATCCAGGCTCGTAATAAGTTGCACGGATGTCAATGTCATTGTTGTGTGCCAGGTAATGTTCGTAAGCACCGATCGGAGGTGACCATGCTGAGTCAAACCAGAAACTGATCTGCTTCCTGCCGTCTCCTAGATCTTCTTCTGAGACAGATGTTTCGTCTTCTACACCTGTGTCCCATTTAGTCTGCCAGTTGTTCACTGCCCAGTCATACCAGCAACTTGCTCCATACTTTGCAACTAGGTCCGGTCTCTCGGATCCGTCTGCTGGATACTTCTCTGAGTCTCTTAACTCCTTCGGCATTGGCATCATGTGATCTAACATCTTGTGATCTATCACCGCCTTCTTCAACGCATCAATCTTGTCTGCGTCTCCTTTTACTACTATTGTATTATTACACCAGTTTGGCATATGTTCCTCTCTTGTTAGTTGTTAATGTGTTTTCCATAAAATATACAAACCACCTAAGATACCTAATCCCAAAGTCAAACTCAATTCTCTAAACAAGCCTACCTCTTCGAATGGCATCGCTGATGCTCCGTAAATAAAAAGCAAGGTGCCTGCTATAACAGCCACCGTTGCCAAAATTCCTAAAAGTATATCTTTCATTATTTTCTTTCTGGAAGCATTAAGAACACTGCTCCCAATCCCATGCTAGTTATTGCACCGAATCCAATTAATATCATTAACCATAACGGATTGGCATTCTCAACACATTTGCCATCGCAATCACCTGCCATACCAGCGGCGGCTACTATTCCTAAAAATATTAGTGTCGATCCGAATATATTACAAAATGTTTTCATCATAACCTCTCTCTCTATAGTTTAATAATAACACAAAAGGGCGATCTGTCAACCGCCCAATTGCTTTTTTTTATTAGTCCAAAAGAACCATATATTCTTTTGGGTAATGCTCTCTGAACCAATCTAAACCTTTTCTAACGGTCTGCCAAAGCTCATGTCCGCCATCATCAATATTCATTTGATGAGCTAACATCTCTGCGCCTTTGATTGAATCATATACTGCTACTGCTGTCGGTTGTAAAGTCGTCTTCTCTCCTGAGAATGGATTCTTTACTTCTACTGGTTGTGTGTCGATAATCTCGACTGCAAATGGTGGATTTGGTTCTTGCATTTTTGCCTCTCTTTCATTGTTCATATTATAAATTTAACACAATATAGAGATCTGTCAACCAATTATTTTAGACTATATCTAGTGCCTCTATTTGGTTAAGGCACTATTGTTTCCACGCCTGAAATACGCGATACTAGACACTGTAACAACTGCGAATATGATCAATAAAAGCACACCTAAGGTACCACCTGCTCCTTGGCCTATCATAGCCATGGAAAAGATGAATAAGAAAAAACCCAAGCTGTAGCCTAGTAGATAAACAATCCCTAGACCTAGAATACGAAGTAACACGTCGTTGCCTTTCTAAGTTGTGCTGTTTATTAGTTGTTAGTATAATGGACCGTCATCGTCGAAGTCGACTTCTGGTTCCGATTCATCATAGTATTCATCACCATAGTCTTCGTCGATGTAACTCGCCTCAGCATCTTTCACGATCTTGATCTCCGGACCATAATCGCTTTTGTACAAGTTAACGAGATCTTCTGCCTCGCCTCTTGAACCTGCTGTGTCAATAATCTCTCCGTGATAAACGAGAGTATATTTTCCTGGATAGTTATAGCTCATATCTTACTCCTAATATTAACATGATTCTGTGTTTTGTCAACCTACCACAAAATCCAATTGATTACGTATAAAATGACTCCACCAAGCACTATGTACGGAGATGCTCTCCAACACAGTTTGACAAATGCTCCTGCGGTGCCAAAAACAATTCCTAGGGCCACGCCGGTCGCAACTAGACCGACAATGACCTTAAAGAAAATCTCTAATTCACTCACGCTACTTCCCTTTCCATGTAACGTTGTAGAATCTCAATGTGCTCTTTGATTGCTACAGTTAACAAAGGCTTGAACGCATTGTCTATGACTTCCTTGCCTTCTTCTGTATACTTGGACTCCACAAAGTACCATGTACCTTTCGGCCTGTCCATATAATCCTTAGCACCATCTAGCTTCATCAAGTAAACGTACTGCTCACCTGAGTTAAAGCCTTCCTTGATATACTCAGCTTCATCTTTGTAAATTTTAAATCCTGTATCTTTCTCGCCTCTGTCTCTGCCGTAGTATACGTTCTGGACATCATGCATAGGATTCTTTCTATCATCAAAATCGATCTTGTCGCCAATGATGTAATGCCATTTGCTTGAGTCACCTAGCTTGATAGCTTCAGTAACTTTCTTAGGGTCTTCCCAGTTCTCAATTAAGTTGTAACCTAGACCTCCTGGGTATCCATCCCAGTGCTGATAACTAGCAATGATCCTACCGGACTTTTGCTTGATACCTATTCTTGCTCTTGTTGCCATTGTGGCCTCCTCTCTCTGTTATAGTTTAATATAGCACGTTTCCTAAAACTGTCAACCATATCTTTTTAATAGTCTGCAAGGCTTTTGTCTATTGCCTTGATGTATTTCTTAGATCGTCTCTGCATTCTCTTTATTATCTTTTGACAATCTCTCGTTAGTTTGACACTATAGATCAAACATGAAACCCCAAACACTATCAATCCCATGCTTAGGAATAATTGTAACTGTCCGCTCATTTTCCTCCTTTGTTTAAGTAACGTTCGTTGATTTGTTTTGTTTCTATCATCTCGTCTTCGATCTCCTGTGGAGTCATCTCCACATATCCTTTCGTTTCTCTGAAATGGATCTCGTCTTCGAGTGCGTGTTTATACTGTATGTCTTTCGTCCTGAGACCTCCATGGCCCAGTTTGAGGTCATTGTATTCACCTACTAACTGATCCCATGTCATCTCTTCAGGCGCCTTAGGCATAGTTAACTCCTGCCTCCCAGCCACTTGCTCTAGCCCAGTCCGGGTGAGAACCGAAAGCTTCTTCGATCGTCTCCCAGTCAATTCCGTTATCGCTGAAATGCCACTTGCCTTTCATGTGCAAGAACAAACCTATTAAAGCTTCTTCATTTTGCACACCGCTGATTCTTGTGCATAGAGGATCTCCGTAGCCGTCTACGCCCCAATGCTCTTTCATGTTGTCTTGAATTAGATGTACGTACTTCTTAGCATCTTCCCAGTTGTCTGCAACTGTTTCCAAGTACTTTGCTGTCTCGATTACATTGATGCATTTAGCAAAAGTGCTATGCACGTTTTCGTCTTTACCGTAATAACCTATTCTTATATTCATTTGTTTACCTCTCTGTTTAACTTAATGTAGCACAGTTGTGGATTTTGTCAACCCCTTATTTTTTATTGTTTTACTGTGCTTTTAGTGAAGTCAAACTTTAGCTGACCATCGAACTTGTTTGCAAGTGCGATCAATCTCTGTGCTTGATCCTTTTGCTCCTGCAATCTCTTCGCCTCGAAAAAACTTGCGTTTCTAAGACTTCCTGTTCCTTTACTTGATCTAACTATCTGCATATTAACCTCTCTCTTTAAATGCTTCTTATATTTTATATTAACACGACTACGATATATGTCAACCACTTTTTTGTTTGTTGATCATTGTCTCTAGGCTGATCATGTTTGCTAGGCTTGTAGCCATATGGGGCCACTTGTACGTAAGTGACTTGACGAACTGATCTCGCTCCTGCATATCCATACGGGCGATAATCTCTACTACTTGATCTGGTGTGAAATTTTTCATGTCTTCCCTCTCTCTTAACATGGGTGGGGAGCCTGTCATTTCCATCACCTAGACGACAGTTTGCTCCCCCGGCTTGTCTAGGTGGCTAGTTTCTATTTGGGGCTAGTTGGTTCCCTGAGTCCTAGCAGACTTGTAAACCCCGGCACCCGCTCAGTGCCTCGTCCCTTACCTTCGCTATGTCATTTGCTTTCTCCCTCTGTTCATATTATAATAATAACACGTCTTAGTGTTTTGTCAACCCCTTATTATAAAACTTTTATATCGTTTTCGAGCTTGTAGCTCGCGAACATTTTCTTAACGTAATTAAGTTTAAGGTCATTTCCCATACGTTGATCCGTAGCAACACGTAATACATTCTCTTGGAGATGTTTAAGTGTTGTAGTAGGCTTGTCGTAATACGGCTGTTTTACTGGGGAGCCGTGATTGAACTTTTGCTTTGGAAACAAATGTGCGGATTTGAAATTTGTCATTGCTATTACCTCTCTATGCAATTACTATTGTTTTATATTAACACAACTACGAAGTTTGTCAAGTGTTTATTTGCATAACTTCCAAATATTGCTTTTGTAAATTAAACGATCAAAATACTTTTGTTCTTTTTTTGTTGTTATTGTTTTAGTATTAAGCCTAGCAATCTCTTTGTCAATTACTTGCATCATGCTAGGGCTAAACATATTTTTGTGTAGTAAGTATTTTTTAATGTATTGTTTGTCAGTTAACATTATTACCTCTCTGTTGTTATTGTTTTATAATAACACAGGAAGCAATAATGTCAATCTCTTTATTTCGCCTTATTAATAAGTTTGTCTAACTTCGCTTCTGTCTTTGCTTGAAAGATGTTGTCCATGTATATCGTCTGTGCTGGTATGTCTTCACCGTGCATCTTCTTGTAGGCATACACATGAGTCTGATATAAGCCTGCCTTGATGTAGTAATATTTAGGAACAACATATCCTTTTGTTTTACCTACTTGGTGTATCTTCAGTTCACCGTTTGTGTAGAACTTCCAAAAGCCATCTTGCTGATCAGTTATGTTGTAATGGATCTTAAAGTGTGTCCATTTGCCTTTCATCTCATCTATCGTTGCTAGGTGTCCCCACTTGATGTTCTTTGTAGATCCGTCTCCATAAAAACCTTGATTGTCCATTAGAGTGACTGTTAGTCTGCCACCCATGTCTCTTACCATGACAGTCGGTCCTAATCCTCCTTTGTATATCTGAAACATAGATGTACTAGTCGGAGTCACAGTTTTGTAGTCCTCAGGAATGAATATGCTGAACGATAACCATTTCTCATGATTCTTACCTGTGAATTTAGATTTGCTGGCTGACAGTTCGCTTCTTGCTCTGCCACCATTACCACCTTGAACTCTTTCTCCGCAATCAGTTCCGCCTTCGTAATATCCGCAATCGTATGGCATGATTGTGAACTTGAATGACTTGCTACCTATAACCGGTCCATCGCCTTTCTTGATAATCTCATATGAATCAAACTTCTTGCCTTTGTAGGCACTAGCCTTCACAATCATGTTTGTTATGTCTGTAGGCTTGATCTTGTCGTTCATGCCTGCTTTAGCAATGTTGCTGATGCCAAAAAGCATAGCACTCGTGATTGCTGTCGTAATTAAAATTGTTCTAATCATGTTTACCTCTCTGTTCATATTATAATATTAACATGAACTAGGATTCTGTCAACCGTAAAGAAAGGCTCCAAAATGGTCCGTTTTACGCGACTTTCCAGGCTTGAATCCTAGGAAGTTAGACCCTTCATTAACTACCACAGGTTGTCCATTACCACGATCACACACCCATCCGTGTGGGCCTCTCATTACTGCCTTGGCTGTATGTACCTGACCTTGGGCGGTTTCATACCATACCTTGTCGTTGCATTTGATCTCATCAAAGCATTCATCTGTCCATTGCATATTAAGTCCCTCCTCTGCGAATTCTGAAAATACTCCCTTCATGCACATTCCTCCTCATATTCATCTTCTGTGTTTACGGTGAATCTCGGACCGAACCTTAGCAATCCGTTCTTGCTACAAGGGTGGAATGTTCCATCGAACTCTACCACGGCGCCCAAGTGTAAGGCATTGACATCATCGACATCGTCTGTCTTAATGCAACCGATAGTTCCTGAGTCTACTCCAATCTCATCGCCATCGCTAGAGTAGTAAACCCCATCACCATACATTGTTGAGAAGATGCAGAACTGTCTGCCGTCCTTGAGGAAGAACTCT
>Ga0208405_1000196_pt1 | contig 10539 bp, 17 predicted proteins | sample ETNtaG_32_FD_185766 | JGI IMG/M metagenome (GOLD analysis project Ga0208405, IMG submission 185766) | Marine microbial and viral communities from oxygen minimum zone, Eastern Pacific Ocean - ETNP201302PF84A (SPAdes) (version 2) | ecosystem: Environmental > Aquatic > Marine > Oceanic ... | reverse complement strand
TATTAATTGGGGGATGTATAGTAATTGGTTTTGCATTACATAAATTAATGAATTTTAGTATTGTAGTTTCCTAAACATATATAATTATATTATGAACATGTGTGTATCCTATAACGCTGGAGAGTTTGGCGATTTCATTAGATATTTCTGTGGTCTTCACACAGGTCAGATTGAAGATACAGATATCATTTTTGATAATGATTTTATGGGTATGCATAAAATAATACTTGAACCAAATAAACATATTCATATAACAGAAAAACTTAATACAGATTCTTTTTTAAAATTATTTCAAAAAAGTTGTCCACCACCATCAACACACATTTATAAGGTTAAACTTTCTACGAATGAGGACGATAAACATACACACAATATTTTAAATACACCTGAATACGATATCATTCACTCTCTAAAACATAAAATAATATTTACTGAATTAGAATTATTAAGTGAATGGGGATTGTTGTTTTTTAAAAGAATAGAAATGTTGTGTAAACATTGGAATATACCATATGATAAAAAATGGTATGTTAAAAAATTTACAAAATTAAAAGAGTATCCTAAACACGAACTTAATCATATTTTACAAATTGATAGATTATTGGATTGCGACCAAGAGGAGTATGACAAGTTGATAAATTTTTTACAATGTAAACCTAAAGATAATTGGAAAGAAATAGTAAAAAAATATACCATTTGGATTAAAAAGGACCTTGACAATACTGCCTAATCTGTATATAATGACAGCATGGATTATCTTGAACAAAAGTATATACTATTATTATCCCCACAATTAACTCTATTTAAAAAGAAATCTAATTCTTTATTTAATTTTAGATGTCCTTATTGTGGTGACTCTCAAAAAAACAAATCAAAGGCAAGAGGATATATCTTTCCTAAAGGTAACTCTTATATTTACAAATGTCATAATTGTAGCGTATCTACTTCAGCTATTAAACTAATAAAACATGTAGATGAAAAATTATATAATCAGTTTGTAACAGAAAAATATAGAGAGGATAAAACACATAAAGAGAGTCCAGCAGAAAAGTTATCCACAACCTTAAAACAAATGTTTAAAGATAGCAACTCTAAGTTGCGTAGTTTGAAAAAGGTATCTCAACTAGAAGATAATCATCCAGCGAGACAATTTGTCTTAAAAAGAAATATACCTTTTAATAAACATTATAAAATATTTTATGCTCCACAGTTTTATAAGTGGGTAAATACGGTTGTTGAAAATAAATTTTCATCTATTCAAAAAGACCACCCAAGACTTATAATTCCTTTTTATACTAAGGAGGGTGACATGTTCGCTTTTCAAGGTAGAGCATTGAATAATGAAAATCCAAAATATATAACTATTAAAGTGGATGAGAGTAAAAATAAGATATATGGTTTAGACGATATTGATTGGTCTAAAAGAGTGTATGTTGTTGAAGGTCCTATTGATAGTTTGTTCTTAGATAATTGTATTGCGACAGCACAATCTGATTTAAGAGTTAATGGTGATGATGTTGTTTTGATACCTGATAATGAGCCAAGAAACAATGAGGTAGTGAAACAAGTAAAAACATATATAGAAGGTAACTTCAATGTTGTTATTTGGCCAAGTGATATAAAAGAAAAAGATATAAACGAAATGATTCTTTCAGGTAAAACTGAAAGAGATATTAAAGACATCATTGCTCGTAATACATTTAATGGGTTACTTGCAAGAACAAAACTAAGTGAATGGAAAAGGGTTTAACAAATGACACAATATATGGGTATCAAAATAAATGAGGCCAGAGACAAATTATTATCAGAACAAGCAAACAAATTACTAAAAGATTATTACTGTCAAACAGGTGAGACTTCACCACAACAAGCATTTGCTAGAGCATCTAAAGCTTATTCATATGGCGATAATAAACTAGCACAAAGAATATATGATTATGCGTCTAAGGGTTGGTTTATGTTTGCGTCACCAGTATTATCAAATGCACCACTTAATAATAAAAAAATTAAAGCATTACCCATTTCTTGTTTTCTATCTTTTGTACCAGATAGTTTAGAAGGTCTTATAGATCATACAGCAGAATTAAGATGGTTGTCTGTTAAAGGTGGTGGAGTTGGTGGACATTGGTCAGCAGTTAGATCAGTATCAGATATTGCACCAGGCCCAATACCATTCTTACATACAGTCGATGCTGACATGATTGCATATCGACAAGGTAAAACACGTAAGGGTTCTTATGCAGCTTACATGGATGTATCGCACCCAGATATCGAAGAATTTTTATCTGTCAGAATACCAACTGGTGATGTTGGTCGTAAATGTTTAAACTTACATAACGCTGTAAATGTTACAAATGAATTTATGCAAGCTGTTAAACAAGGAAAAGAATGGCATCTAAAAGACCCTAATGATGGTACGATTAGAGAAACAATGCCAGCAAGAAAACTTTGGGAAAAAATTTTAGAAGTAAGATTTAGAACAGGTGAACCATACGTAAACTTTATTGATACAGCTAATAAGTATTTACCAGAAACACAAAAAAAACTAGGACTAAAAATACATGGTTCTAATTTATGTAACGAAATTCATTTAGCAACAAGCGAAGAAAGAACAGCAGTTTGTTGTCTATCATCATTAAATCTTGAAATGTATGATGATTGGAAAGATACAAATATTGTAAGAGACTTAATACGTTTCTTAGATAACGTGTTACAATTTTTTATAGATCATGCACCAGATGATTTATCTAAAGCAAGATATTCTGCAAGTCAAGAAAGATCACTAGGTCTTGGTGCAATGGGTTATCATTCATATTTACAAAAACATAGAATACCATTTGAAAAGTCAGATGATATTAATAAAGAAATTTTTGAACATATACAACATGAGGCTGTTGAAGAAAGTTTATTACTAGGAAAAGAAAGAGGTGAGGCACCTGATATGAAAGGCACAGGTAGAAGAAACGCACACTTGTTGGCGATAGCACCTAATGCTAATTCATCAATGATAGTTTCTACTTCACCGAGTATTGAACCACACAAAGCAAATGCATATACGCATAGAACAAGAGCTGGTTCACATCTAATAAAGAATAAATATCTGGCCGAAGTCTTAGACGGATATGATATGAATAAGTCTGAGGTGTGGACAGGTATAATCACTAATGGTGGTTCTGTACAACACTTACAGTTTTTAGCAGATCATGAAAAGGAAGTGTTTAAGACAGCAGTTGAGATAGACCAAGTTAGATTAGTGGAACTTGGTGGTCAAAGACAAAAGTATTTGTGTCAAGGACAATCTTTAAACGTATTTTTTCCAGCAGGTGCTTCGAAGAAATACTTAACAAAGACTCATATTAAAGCATGGGAGAATGAATGTAAAGGATTATATTATCTGAGAACTGAAGTATCTAACAGAGCTGAGAATGTAAGTCAAAAAGTTGAATTGAATAAATTAAGAGACTATCAAGATATAAAAAAAGAAGAAGACGATTGTATTAATTGTCAAGGATAAGGGGATAAAAAAAATGGACGTACAAATTTATACGACACCTACCTGTGGTTATTGTGTACAGGCAAAGAATTGGTTTAATGAACATGGAATAGATTATGTTGAACATCAATTGGCTTCAGAGGAAGAAAAATTAGAGTTTTACCAAAGAGTAAATGACACGCAAGAACAATTACAGAGAAGCGAATCTGCAAAACAAGATGTAAGATTAGTTGCTTCTGTACCACAGATTTTTGTTAATGGAGAACGTATCGGTGGATATGCTGGATTGTTAGAAAATTCAGAAAAGATTTTAAAAAGAAGAGGTGGTAGTTTAACTAGATTTAGTGAAGCATATAAACCTTTCTATTTTCCGTGGGCGGTCGATATGGTAGTCAAACACGAAAAGGTTCATTGGATTGAGGACGAAGTTGATTTATCTGAAGATGTAACAGATTGGAAAGGTGGACGAATGACAGAGTCCGAAAAAGATTTTGTTACTAACGTTTTAAGATTATTCACACAATCAGATGTAGCAGTAGGACAAAACTATTATGACCAATTTATCCCTAAATTTAAAAACAATGAAGTAAGAAATATGCTTGGTTCTTTTGCAAGTAGAGAAGGTATACACCAAAGAGCATACGCATTACTAAACGAGACACTTGGTCTACCAGACGAAGAGTTTCATGCTTTCTTAGAATACAAAGAAATGGCAGACAAAGTAGATTACATGATGAGCTCAGATGTAACAACTAAATCAGGTTTAGGACTTGCACTAGCAAAGTCTGTATTTAATGAAGGTGTTTCTTTATTTGCATCCTTTATAATGTTATTAAACTTTCAAAGATTTGGTAAGATGAAAGGTTGTGGCAAGATTGTAGAATGGTCTGTAAGAGATGAGTCAATGCACGTAGAGGGTATTGCTCATTTGTTTAGAGCATACTGTTCAGAGAACGCTAGAATAGTTGACAATGATTTTAAAAAGAAAATATATGAAATGTCAACAAAGATTGTAGAACTAGAGGACAAGTTTATTGATCTAGCATATAAAAAGGGCGACATAGAAGGTCTTCCTAAAAAAGATGTAAAACAATATATCAGATATATAGCAGATAGAAGACTTTTACAATTAGGACTAAAAACAAACTTTAAAGTAAAAGAGAATCCTATACCATGGTTAGAGTGGATTCTAAATGCAGCTGACCATACTAACTTCTTTGAAAATAGAGTTACAGAATATGAAGTTGCTGGTATGAGTGGTGATTGGGATGATGCATACGCAGACGATAACCAGGAAGTAGTTAATGGCTAAAAAAACTATATTGTGTAATCATTGTGATGCAAGTTATACCGTTTCTTATGAAATGGATGATGACTTATATACACCAAAGTATTGCCCATTTTGTGGCGAAGAGATTACTGATTTAGATTACAATATAGATGAGGACGAGGAAGAAGAATAGCTTATGAACTTTGTAGCAAACTTACCACATATTAAATGTTACGTAAGAAAAGAATACTTACGAGACTTAGAGGATGGTCATGGCGAGTTTGTTGATGCAACGATCATAGCAGTTAAATCAATTCAAGGACGAGCATTGTACTTTGAAGCATATCTACCAGAGTATGGTGCTTGTTTTGATAAGTTTCCATTGTCAGCATTTGTGTGGAAGAAAGATATTATTGAAAGTGAACAATTACCTTTAGATGTGTTAGAGTTATGGGATGCATTTAGTTATGAGGTACAAGTTTGGAAAAAAGTATTACTAGCAAATTGTGATGTGGATATAATGTTAAAAGGTGGTGGACGTATGAAAGGTGAATATCTATTCTCTATCGATAGTTGTCATAGTGATTTAAATACTACTAACTTAAATCTATCAGAGGTACCAGAAGAACATAAACAATTTAATTTTGGTAAATTAGAGAATGGCCAATTCTTTGCACAACCAAATAATAGAATGTTATGGTACGAACAATCAAGCACACCAGCAGAATTAAAGAGACCAGATTTTAAAGTATCAACTAGATACTTTACATGTGAACAAGAGAGAAAGTGGGCATTCGGTGATGACGATAACTACTTCTACAAAGAAAAGGAGCGAGATGAAAGCGATAGTATGGAGTAAACCTATGTGTGGTTATTGCGTCAAAGCAAAATCACTTTTAAATAATAAAGGTATAGAGTTTGAAGAAAAAAATATAGCAGAGGGTCATGATATACAAGAAATGTTAAAGTTAGTACCTAACGCAAGAACTATGCCACAAATTTTTATAGACGATAAACATATTGGTGGATACGACCAATTAGAAACATTTCTAGAAGCATATCATTAGGAGAGCAAAATGAAATATGAAAACAACCCACTAATAGAAAAAATTTGCCAATGGCATAAAGATAGAAACTTAATAGATGGTAGCACAGATAAAGATCAAGTCTTAAAACTACAACAAGAACTTGGTGAGTTAAGTGATAGTGTATGTAAAGGTAAAGATATGAAAGATGATTTGGGTGATATGCTAGTTGTTATGATAAACATAATGGCACGTAATAAAATAACAATGGAAGAATGTTTAGAGACAGCATACAACGATATTAAACATAGAAAAGGTAGAATGGTTGATGGTATCTTTGTAAAGGCACAGGCACCAGAACAAACAACTTCATTTGGTCAAACTCTTAATACCATGATTGGAGTAGATGTCTAAATATTGCAACAACTGTGGTTATATTCATGAGGGAGATGGTCCTCTTACGAGAATTGAAAAGGATTATGACGGCAGACAATATGAAATAGAAATATGTAAGGTAGCGAGATATGAAAACACAATCAGCGAAAGCAAAGGGTCGCAGACTTCAACAATGGGTTAGAGATCAACTCATTGAACACTTAATGGTTAATGAGGAAGATGTTGAATCTAGATCAATGGGAGCAAGTGGTGAAGATTTAATTATGGCAAGAGAAGCCAGACGCAAATTTCCATATAGCATAGAATGTAAAAATGTTGAGAAAGTAAATGTATGGGATGCTTATGAACAAGCAAAAGGTAATGCAAAAAAAGGTGAACCATTAGTTGTAATAAAAAGGAATAAATCAAAACCATTAGTATTGGTGGATGCAGAGTACTTTGTAAAAATGCATCGACCAAATAACGTAGAAGACTTATGACATTTGAATTTAAACATCCAAGCTATTACAAAAAAGAAAAAGAAAAAAACAAAGACTTTTTAGAAGAAATAGAAAAAGATCAAAAAATACTTGATATCGGATTGAAAGAGTCAAGAAGAGCAAAGAAAGAGAGACTCGAAAAAGAAAGACAAGCCAACATGCAATCCGACAATATTGAAATGGAAAAGTGGAAAAGTGAATAATATAATATTATTGAATATACTTTTATTATGGGTAACTATATTTTGGTCATTCAAATTAGGAAATATCCTCGCACTAAAAACTAGTATATCAATACCAACATTTTTATTTTTTACAGCATTGATTAAATTGGTATGGAATAGTTATGCTTAATATATGTTTAGTGAAATATGGAACTGAAGTTCAAGGATTTGAAATAAACCAACTTACAAAAGATTTCTTAACACCAATTGTAGAAAATTTAAAAGTAGATTACAAAATACATATCGCAACTGATAAACCATATTATGGTTGGTTTGATCTGGGTATCAAAGATATAAACTTTATTAAGTTGTCTGAGGACATGATAGACACACACGAACATTGGTCTAAGATATTTTTCTTTAATCCATATTATATAAACGCTGATAGAAATGATACAACTGTTATTATGGATATTGATATGCAGTGGCAGAAAGACCCGTCACCAGTCCTCACATACCCCGTAGAAATGGGTCAGTTTGTTTCTATGGACAGATGGTGGAAAGACAACGAAATGCCTATTAGCGGCAATCTGTATAAGTTTAATTCATATGATTTTCAGTTTGTATATGAAGAGTACATGACAAACTTTAACACAATTAGACCTTACTATTATAAAGAGGGTATTGTCGCACATCCAAATGAGGGTGAACAATATTTTGTTTATGATACAGTTAAACGTAAAGAACCATGGTTTAATATAAAACTACAACCTGCAGAGTGGTGTATGAAATCTCATCAAACAGATTCAGAAAAACAAAAATTATATGAAAAAAGATTTAATAAAGCAACAGGCAAAAATTATCAAGATTATTATTTTGATGCAATATGGACATACAAAGCAAACAAATGACAAAAGAAGTAGAAGATTGGATTAATGAAGTAATATCTAAACCAAATAAAATTTTCGGTAACCTACCACCATGTCCTTATGCAAGAAAAGCTTGGAAAGATAAAAAAGTAAAAGTTACATATGATAAATCTGTTCTCATGGAAGATTATGCTAAATTAAATTCTGGCGAATTAGATTTAATTATGATTATTCAACAAGATGCAAATGTGGATGAACTATATGAACTTAAAGATTATTTAGAAAGTAACTTAGGAAAAGATTATGTTATACTAGAAGATCACCCAGAGTTAAAAGAAGAAGTTGGTGGTATGAATTTAAATTTTGGTAAACCAGTTTTATTTGTTCAGAATAGAAAAAAACTAACTGAGGCTAGAAAGTTTTTAGAGACTAAAGATTATTACAAAAATTTTGATAAGGAATATAAGGATGATATATTGTCGAATTAGGTTATCAAAAACTGATTATAATTTATATGAAAATTCTTTAATAATAAAAGAACCAAACTTAAAACAATTACAAAAAATCTATAAAAAATATTGTGATTATAAAAAGTTTAAGTCTGTCCAACCAATATTTGAAAATGATGTAAAAGTAAATAAAATAATGGGATACTATTACAAATATGAATTAGTAGCATTTACTATGCTTTATCCTCTTGACAATCATAACATAGAAAGTTTACAATTTGCATGGGATTATGAAAATCCTAAACTAAGATTAGGTATTAAGAGTTTAGAAAATGAGTGTGCTTGGGCAAAACAAAACGGATATAAATTTTTATATCTAGGACAAGATGACAGATACAAATCACAATTTAAAGGATATGAAAAGTTAGGAGCTTTATAATGGACTTATACACAATATACGCAGATCACAATGAAAATATAGATGCAAAAGAATTTATAGAAAAGATGAAACCTTTTTTAGATGGTCTTGTTAAAATGAATAGAATGGTTTCATATAGAATAACTAGAGCAAAATTAGGATTTAGGTCTATGGACTTACCAGAGTTTCGTATTGATATGAATTTTAATAACATGCAACAATTAGATGATGCGATGACAAGTATTATAAGAAATGAAAAAAGTATAGATGAAAAACATGTTGCATTTAATCAATTAGTAGATGTAGAAACCATCCAACACTTTTTATATAGAGATTACCCAGATGAAAGTTAATAGTTGGACTCATTGGCAACCTTTGAAACAAGTTGTTCTTGGAAATGTATTTCCACCAGAATTTTTTGAGGATGTTAAAGATACAAAATTAAGAGACTCGTTACAAAGAGTTGTGCATGAAACAAAAGAAGATTTAGATGGCATAAAAAAAACACTAGAAGATTTAGGTGTTGAAGTTATTCTAGTAGATGACTGTTGGACAGATGGTCTTGGTTTAAATCCTTATAAGACTTTTGGAGAGTTTTTAGAAAAATCAAAAGAATCAAAAGGTCTTCTGGCATTACCAAAACCACTTATGTCACCCAGAAACAGCCACATTACCATGGGTAATGATTTGTTTATTACTCAGCAATATAATCCACAAATGGTAATAGATGGTAAACATCCTTTAGATATGTTTGATGTTGATTTAACTTTAGTTAAAGATACGTGGAAAAACATTGATAGTAAATTAGGTCCATTTAGACCAAATGAACAAGAATTAAAAAATGAGTTGTGGACGGAACAAGAATACTTTGATATGAATATGAAACACGACCCAGTTAATTTTAGAAATTTTGTATATGAAACTTGGAATTTTGATGCCCCATTTATTACAAGAATAGGTGATACAATACTTGTTGATGAGGGGCAAAGTAATTATAGAAAAGGAATTGCTGACTGGTACAATAATATTAGACCAGATAATAAATTTAAATTTAAACTTATTGATGTTGGTGGACACAATGATGGCTCTATGTGTTTACCAAAACCTGGTTTGGTTATTGCTGCGCCTTGGATGGAAAAAGGTTTCTTTGAAAATACATTACCTGGTTGGGACCAACTTATTATTGAACATCCAAATAACTTTGAACAACAATACCCAAAAGAGTATGAAGAATTTAAAAAAAATAAAAAAGCAGATATGAACTGGTATGTTGATAACGAAAAAAATAATAAACCATTTACAGATTTTGTTGATACATATTTAAAAGATTGGGTTGGATTTATGGAAGAGTCAATCTTTGAAGTTAATATGTTAAGTATAAATGAAAACACTATCTTGTCTATAAATTACCAAAAAGAGGTACATGATAAATTAAAATCTGTTGGAATAGAACCCATATATACTAGATTTAGACATAGACACTTTTGGGATAGTGGTTTACATTGTCTAACACTAGATACATATAGGGAAGGTGGTTGCGAAACATACTTATGAACTTAGATAAAATACTTAATTTAGTTGTTGCATTTGGATTAATTATATGTTTAATTATGATAGCTGCAATCACTCACGATTTAAATAATCTTTGGCAAGCATTATCAGAAAACGCTTCATTGATAGCAGCGTCAGCAGAAAACTTAAAAAATTTACAAATATTAGTTTTACAACAATTGGGCAAAATAGGAACAATGGTAGGATTTTAAAATGAAAACTTTAGTGTTGACAGCACACCCAGATGATTTAGAATTATCTTGTGGTGGAACTGTAAAAAAAATTGTAGATCAAGGCGGTAGTGTAGATAACTTAATAATTTTTCCCTACCAAGATCATAAAAAATATTTACCAGAGACTTCTAATATATTAGGATTTAAACCAATATTTTTTGATGCAAATGTGGTTATAGGACAAAGAGGTAG
>Ga0208405_1000195_pt1 | contig 10544 bp, 9 predicted proteins | sample ETNtaG_32_FD_185766 | JGI IMG/M metagenome (GOLD analysis project Ga0208405, IMG submission 185766) | Marine microbial and viral communities from oxygen minimum zone, Eastern Pacific Ocean - ETNP201302PF84A (SPAdes) (version 2) | ecosystem: Environmental > Aquatic > Marine > Oceanic ... | reverse complement strand
CTATGCAACCTGAGTTTGAAGATGAAGAAGCAATTAATCCTTTTGACTTCTGGCAGGGTGCTAACTTTAAACTGAAACTGAAAAAAGTCGCTGGTTATTGGAACTATGACTCCTCAGAATTTGATCGCGTTGCACCACTCCTGGATGACGACGATGCTCTTGAAGCCATCTGGAAGAAACAGTATTCCCTTACAGCAATCACCGCAGAAGATCAGTTCAAAACTTATGAGCAACTTGAAACTCGACTGAAAATGGTTCTTGGACAAAAGTCTTCTCGTCCTCGTTACGATGAAGAACTTGAAGATGAGAGCGAAGGTCGTGGTTCTTTCTCACCTAACTTCAATCAAACAGCACAGACTGGTGAACTACCCTCTGATATCAAAGAGCAACTGAATAATCTCACCCCAACAAAGCGGGATGAAGATGAAGATGATGCTCTCTCTTATTTTCAGAAACTTGCTGAAGATTGATTTTAGAAACCTAATCTAATATTAGAAGATTTCTTCAGGTTACTACTTATGTAATCTGAAGATTTTTTATATCTGAGCTCTCTTATGCTATCAAGAATTGCTCTATCTAGGTATGTCCTTCTAAGAATTATAATTGTTCTCTTTTCATCATTAAGTCTAGTTTCGTACTCCCAGTTTGTAATTGGTTTTGCAACAAACTCATTAGACAATTCAGAATAACTTTGTGTGGTTGGATTATAAAACTTGAAAGTAAAGTTTGCATCAACAATTAATCCAGCATCAAGAACAACTCTTTCTGTATCTGAAGAATCTACGATTTCATAAGTTTCATAATGTTTAATCGCATTGATATCTTCACCATATTTTTTATAAGCATATTCATATAATTCATAATCAGACATAGGCCAAGAATACCTTTGATCAATAATATTATTTGTTGTAAGAATTACCCAGTCTAAAGTTGGATCATCGTAGAAAAGATCGGCAACTTGGTCAGGTCTTTCGTCACCTTTAATGTTATATTGTTCAAAAGCAGCAAAGTCTGATGCAATATCATCTCTTAACTTGAATCTTCTGAAAATATTTTTTACTTCTGTGGTATCAAGATTTGAACTTCTGTTATTCAATCTTGATGAGGTAGTAAAATTTGGTATCCTTCTGAAATAATATGCCATGATTAGTATCCCGTACCTAACATTCCTTTTTCATCCATAAAGTCTTCATAGTATACTGGTTCAATCTCAGAGAATGATAAAGACATAATAATATGTGTTGGCGTACCATCAGTATATGTAGAGTAAGTGCTACTTCCAGTATAGTTAACATTCACACTCTTAAGAGCAGCTACCTTAAATTTGTTCAAGAATGGGTGTTCTTGGTTTCCTTGATGTAGATATGATATTTGAAAGACATCTGGAGATGCTAAGAAAAATCCGGTTGAACCAGTTTTTGGTGCGGAGTATTTTTTAAACGCATGAATAATTTTTTTTATTTCATTGGCCTCAGGTTTACTTCTTGCAGTAAATACAAAACTAAATCCAAATTCTCTGAGAGAAACTGAATTAAAAAGAAGTTCTTTGTTAGGATTAATAATAACTCCAGCCTGCCTTGACAAAATATCATCCAATCCAACACCAGCATCGGTCAAAGCATTTGCAGCTGCTGACCCAACCTTTGTTGTGATAAGGTCAAGACCTTCTTTTCCCATCAAACCAGATTCTTGAAGTGCTGTAGCAACTTCTTGTCTTACGCCATCAAAAGTATTAGTCCCAGCACCAATGTCTCCGGCACCTTTTGATGCTCTAAAGAGAGCAGCATAAACTGCGCTAAAATCTTTATCGCTCCACCCTGCAGTGTTTGCTGAGTTTATATCCTGAGGTATTGGAAGGTAGATATCTATAAGAGTTTTTTGGCTCCCATCAGATCTTAATTCTTTAAATCTTTCAGAAACTTTTCCTGAAGGAGATATTAAACCTTTTCCAGCAGGCTTGTATTCTATAGCACTAAACTTAATCAGATCTTGAGTGGAATTTCCAAGACCTTTTGGATACCTTAGAGGTGGTTCTGATTGACGAGGAGGATTTGTAATTTTTCGCGCAGTATCATCTTTTGACGATCCGGGTTTTGTCCCTTGACCACCAGCAGGAGGTACATAGTTTGCACTGTTTCCACCACCAATAGGAACACCATGTGTTGGAACTTGACCATTTCTTATTTGATGAGCCCTTGCCTGTTGAGCAGTAAGCATTTCTTGACGTTTATAATCTGCTCCAAGACTAGACATTTTGGCAGACCGTTGAGTAGTGTCTCTAGCGTCTAACCTTTGAGTTAGTCTTTGTTGTGATAATTTTTTAACCTGTGCCCTTCTGGACATATCTTTTAGTCTTTTTTGTTATTTATACTTGATTCCCAAATCATCTTCAGTCATGATCTTGAACTCCCAGCGATTGTCTTTACAAAACTCTTCTGCTGCAGCCCACTTTGCTTGATTGACAACCCATGTTTTACTTTCAGTAATGTAACTCTTTGTTTTTTTATTTGTTGGTTTCTGAGTTTGTTTCTTTGGTTTTATTTCAATCAATGATTTTTTTATTTTTCCTTCTTTTGTTTGATATTTGATATAGAAATCTGGATAATACTTATGTCTCCTCCTATCAATTGGAGATACATAGGGTATAGATATTTCTTCAGAAGCCCATTCAAGAATGTGAGCACTTTGGTCACAATAGACCATGAACTTTCTTTCCCATAATGACCTATAAATAATGTTACTTGGGTTTCCCAAATATTTTTTATGATTAGAAGGTTTATATATTCCTTTATACGCCACAGTTTAAGTTTTCTTTTTATTTAGATGGCTCCAAAAAAATACGATATAAACACAGAAGATCAACTTTACGGTCCAGCAAAAGTTGGTGATACTGTAAATCCAGAATTATTTAAATCCCCTAAAACTACTTTTGGGCAGCAGTTGCAGTCCTCTAAAGCAGTTACAGATGGAATTCGTGGAGCATTCTTAGATCCAGAAGCTACGGCACCCTTTACACAAAGCACTACTGGATCTGGATCAGTGGCGGGTCAAGCTCCAGAACCCACCATGTATGGTGCGGGGCATGAGAGAAATTCTCTAGATCCAAGACATGTTTTACCAAAATCAATTCTTGGATCTATTGCCAATCTTTTTGAGGTTTCTTTTTCTGGATTTCCAATTGCAATTGGAACTGATCTTTTTCGAGAAAGGGAACTTGGTCTTTTATGTTCTGAGGCATCACTTCCAGCGACTAGTTTTGGAACATTGGAAGTTAATGGCCACTATCAGGGAAGAACGGAAGTATTTGCTCATACTAGAATATATCCATCATTAACTCTTACATTTTATGAAACTCTAGATCATAAGAGTTTAATGTTCTTTGAAGGTTGGCAGGAGTATATCACAAAAGAAGAAAATGAATATAGTCAATCACACCCCGCTCATTATTACAGAATGAGATTTCCAGAGGAATATAAATGTGATACTATTTTTATTACAAAATTCGAAAAGAATTATAGAGGTTCTGGATACGCAAATACATTAACATATCAATTCATACAAGCATTCCCCAAAAATGTAACTTCTGTTCCGGTTGCCTATGGTCAATCAGAATTTACAAAAGTAACCGTGGAGTTTGCGTATGATAGATATATTGTAAATCCAAAGAAGAGGAAAGCAGAAACAAAACCCAATTATAATCCAAATGCTCCATCCCAGGAATTGGTTAGAGAAGAGCCTCCTACACCTGCTGTTAAGAAACCCATGGGTATGCGGAACAGAATGAGAGCACCTGGTGGAATTTATGGTGGTCGTCCAGCACCAAAACCAGCACCAACCATAGAATCAAAACCATCGAACACTAAAGATGCTCCAGTTAGAACTGGACAAAACAGTTTTGATTTGGGTGGTGGTGCTTCATTTGAGTTTTAAAAAACAAGAATAAATAAATACAACCTGAATTATTTTATGGGATATTATGCCTTTACCAAAAATTGCTACGCCAACTTATGAATTGGTTTTGCCATCGTCTGGAGAGACTGTTAAGTACAGACCCTTCTTAGTTAAAGAAGAAAAACTTCTGTTAGTTGCACTTCAGAGCCAAAATCAAAAGCAGATTACTACTGCGGTGAAGAATGTAATTAAAGAATGTGTGATGACAAGAGGTGTTAAAGTAGATACTTTGCCAACTTTTGATATTGAATATTTGTTCTTAAATATTCGTGGTAAGTCTGTTGGGGAAGAACTTGAAGTTAATTTGATTTGTCCTGATGATGGTGAGACAGAGGTTAAAAAGAAAATTGGTCTTCATGAGATCATGGTTCTGATTGATGATGAAAATAATGACACGATTGATATTGATGATAGTCTTAAACTAAAACTTAAGTTCCCATCTCTTGATGAGTTCATTAAGAGTAATTTTGAGACTGGTAGTGATGACACTGTGGAAGCTTCCTTTGATCTTATCGCATCATGTATAGATAAAATCTATAATGATGAAGAAATTTGGGAAGGAAAAGATTCCTCTAAGAAAGAACTTCGTGAGTTTATTGATCAATTAAGTTCGAAGCAATTCAAAGAAATTGAAAAATTCTTTGAGACAATGCCAAAACTTTCTTATACCACAAAGATTACTAATCCCAATACAAAAGTTGAAAGTGAAGTGACTCTGGAAGGACTGGCAAGTTTTTTCGCTTAGGAATGTCTCATATTGATTTACAAAGTTACTATGAGTTAAACTTTGCTCTCGTCCAGTTCCATAAATATTCTCTAACAGAAATAGAAAACTGGATGCCATGGGAGAGAGATCTATATGTTGACATGCTTAAAGCTCATATCGAAACTGAGAAACTAAAGGCACAACAGAATGCCAACAGCAAGTATTAAAAAAGAACAGGTAGATGAAAGAATTCTAAGAATACTCGGCCTCAATCCAGAAGAGGTCGAGATGGATTATATTACTTATCATAATGCTCTTAGAGAATCTCTGGTAAAGGGTGCTAAGTCTGATTTACCTCAAGAAGAACTTGCTTTGATTGCGAATGAGAGGAGCAGAATAAGAAATAAGAAAGGTAGATTTCAAGTAAAGACTAAGAAAGTAAAAATAAACAACAATAATTTAAATTCTCCAATCAAAGAGAAGCGTAAGATGCTTCCTGGAGCTACTAAGAAAGAAGGACCTTCTCAAACAAAAGAAAGTGCATTAGTCAAAAGTGATTCTGGCACTACGGAAATTGTCAACACACAGGGAAAACTTCTAAGCAATCTTGTAAAAACTTTAAACTTTAATTTAAAAGAGGAGAGAAAACTTCAAGAAGAAGAACGAACATTAATCGCTAAGAAAGAAGATAAAGAGGAAAAACAAAAGAAAGAAGATTCTATAGAGAAGAAAGAAAGTCCATCTCCTTTGATGAAGGCTGCGGATAAAATTCTGGCACCAGTCAAAAGTTTATTTCAAAGAATATTTGATTACCTAAAATTAACTGCTCTCAATTTTGTAATTGGTTCTGCATACAAGTGGTTCACTGATCCAGCCAATAAAGAAAAAATAGATAAAGTAAAAAACTTTTTCAGTAGTATTGGAGAGTGGTTCAATGATCCAAAGAATCAAGAGAGACTCAGCACTTTAGGGAGATTTTTGAAAGATAACTGGAAAGTATTCTTCGGAGTTGGTGGAGTTCTTTTACTATGGAGCAACTCAATTGTTAGACTGGCAGTAAAACTTGGTGCTACTGTTGTTAGATCTATTCCAAAACTGGCAAAATTAATTACTAAGTTGGCAATAGCTACCGCCAAACTTGGAGTAAGGGGAGTAAAAGGTTTAGCGAATCTAGTTACAGCAAATCCAGTAGCTGCTGCGGCTGTTGGAGGGACTCTTGCAATTGGTGGTGCTGCGCTTGGATTAGCAAGTCAGGCAACAACACAGTCTAATGATCCCGATGCGGAAGAAGGAAGAACTCAATTAGATGATACTTTAGATTTTGGTGGAATAACTGGATCTCCTATGGGAGGACTTTTCAACCAAGGAGGTATGGTTCCAGTTATGCTGACAAAAGGCGAGTATGTAATCTCACCAAATCAGGCTAAGAAGATTGGTGCTCCAACATTACATGCAATCAATGATGCTGGAAATTATAATCAAGGCGGATTGATACCAGGAAGAGGACCAAATGTTGATACGGTAAGAACCGAACTGAGAGAAGGTTCTTTTGTAATCCAAAGACCAGCAGTAGATGCTATAGGTGCTAATAATATTCATAAATTTGTATCAAACTACAATGAAGGTGGGGATGTTAATAACTTCGTATCAAATTACAATCAAGGTGGACGAGTTAAGTCTCAGGATGGGAGAGGAAAGGCTAGAAAAACTGGTAGGTCTGGTGGAACAACAAAGGTAGAAAAAACTGATGGTGGTAGTGCCATAGTAGCGGCAGCAAAGAATGCCGTCAGCAGTGGCAGGAGAGGTCCTGCAAGTCCTCCTTGCGCTTCCTGGGTGCGTATGGTTCTTGGTATGGCAAATCACCCCGCTGCTAACCAAACAACGACTACAGCGGACCTAGATCCGCAAATAGGACCAGGTAGTGTATGGGCTACTTCATTAAACTCAGCAGCTTCTTTTGCAGGTTCTGATCTTGGAACTGTAATAAGAAATAGTGGTTCTTTAAAGCCGGGAGATATTGTCCTACACAAGAATACCTATGGAAATTACGGTCCTGGTGCTATTACTCACGTATCCATAGCCTCAGATAAGAAAGGAAAGATATTACATCAGAACACTAGTGGTGGCCCACCAACAGAACAAAATATGTTTTCTTTTGCTCATGGATTAAGACTTGGTGGTGAGGGAACTATTGGAGAGTATAGTGACACTGATCCAGGATCAACCCCAGGAAAAACCAATCAAGGTGGATTTGCTATTGGTGGTGGTCTTGGAGAACTTCTTAGAGAATTGAACTTGGATCCTAATTCTTCTCCAATAGGAAGTACAATAACAAACACTAAGATGAGTCAAGTTGCATCAACAACGCCAACTGATATGGAAGAAGATGAAGAGCAATCATCTGCATCAGTAAAAGGATTACCTCAATCTGAAGAAACTGTTGATAAAAGAAGTGGCCCACAAGATAGAATGACAGAAACCATGGTTAGAAGTGGTCCAACTTCTATTGTTTTATATGATTGGAAGTATGAAAAATTGTATGGTATTGAGGGGGCATAGTTAGATGTCACTACTAGCTCCTAAAGAATCAAAGATCGCAAAGATTACTGCATCTTCTTCACTCGTCACATTAAAAGACAAGAAGATAGGTGGGGGTGCTCTTGTAAAGAAAAAAATATCCGAAAGTAATAACAAGATAATTACGATTACAAATAAATTAAATGAAATACAAGAGGTTCGAATCAGAACAGAGAGGATACAAATAAATCAACTCAAAGCAGAACCAGCCGCAGAAGAAAAAATAAAAACTGAAAAATTATTAGAGACTGAACCAGAAAAAAAAGAAAGGAAAAAAGAAGATGGTCTCAAGATTCCAAAACCATCAAAACCAAATCTAGTTGATAGAATATTTCAATTCTTGGCTTTAACTGGTCTCAACTGGTTGATTGGGAAGTTATCAGATAAGACATCTGGAATTGGGGGTATTTTTGACTTCATTCAGAATGTATTAGAAAATATCGTAGAGTGGTTCCCTAAATTTTTAACTGCTGCTTTTAGTTTCTTTGAAATAGTTGGACCATGGATACAAGGAATTGGTCAATTTGTTTTTAATGCTTTTGTTGGAGCGATTGATCTGGCATATCAAACATATGATGGGTTGAGATCTTTGACTGGAACAATCTTTGGAGACAAAGGTGTTGAAAGATTTGATGAGTTCTCTGGAGTTCTTAGTAATGTTATTGCTGGTGCTATAACACTTGGAACTGCTATGATAATGTTTAGTGATGATCTAAAAGGATTTGGTGGTAAAGGTAGTGTAAAAGGTTCTGCAGGGAAAACTAGTTCCTCAGCTACAAGAAGATATATTAGCAGATATGGAAGAAAAGCAGCAGAAAAGAGGTTTGGAAAGGAAGCAATAAAGCAATTGGGAGGAAAGTATGCTAGATCTGGTGCTACTAATCTTGCTAGAAGAGGGATTACATCTGCTCTTGGTAGAAGTGGAACAAAACTAGCTCTGAAATTCTTAAGACCAATTTTAAAACGTATTCCTATTATCGGTGGATTAGTTGACTTTGTTGTTTCTCTTGCCATGGGAGAGTCTCTAGGTAGGGCTGCCGCAAAGTCGATTGGGGCAACTCTTGGTGCTGCTTTAGGAACTCTTATTCCTATCCCTGGAGTGGGAACAATCGCTGGTGGCATTCTTGGCGATTTAGTTGGTGGATCAATTTATGATGCTGTGACTGGTGGCGAAAAAACAAATGACCCTGTGATTGGTGGAGAAGATAATGAGCAAGAACTGAATGCTGGTGGAAGAGTTAAGATCGGATCACAAGACTTCCGTGATCTTGCTTACATTGTGAGTGGAGAAGCAGCAAGAAATACAAATGATGAATATGGAGTTGCTGCTGCTGTCCTCAACCGTATAGCATCTCCTGTATGGCCTAATAATGTAAGATCTGTTGGATTCCAGTCAGGACAATTTGAGGCAGTTTATACAGGTAAGGCAAAAGATGATCCTATGTTAGCGGAGAAACTTTCTTCTCCAGAAGGACAGGCAAAGATTGCTTCTGCAATGAGATTATTAAATGGTAGAACTGATTTCAAAGGCCAAACCATGTTATCTAATAAGGGATCTAGTGATATTATGTTCCATCCTAGAGGAAACTTCTTCCACTACACATCACAAAGAAGAAAAGACGATCCTGTCCCACAAAATCCAAATCAATCATGGAAGAAGTTGATAGGATCTGGTGGTCCTAAGATTGATTTATCAACAACGTCCGCTACATCTAGTTCTTCTGTCACACAAGATTCAAAAGATTCAAAAGAAAAAAAAGAAATGCAATTTAATCCCTTAGGAATGTTATTAAATAAGTTAGGGATTACTGGTAATACTTTAGAACAATCAGAGCAGATTGGATCTCCAACAAATACACCAGCACAAATCAGTTCTTCTCCATCACCAGCATTATCCTCTGTTAAATCTAACATAACTAAAACATCACAATCTCTTCCTTACCAAAAGAGAAGATCAAAATCTGCAGTTAAAGTTGCAGTTTTAGTTAAAGAAAAGACTCGCAATATTATCACATAACCCATGGCATCAGACTCACCGGTAAAATTTACAGAAGCCAAGTTACATTCTGCGACTGGCGATAATGATTATGATATCCGTGCGGGTATCATCTCTGTGGATTACTATGAGGATTTATTGAAACCAGGGACATCTATAGTTCTTAGTTATCAAGACACTGGAAATGCTAATGCACAAAGTGTTTTTGATGCACTACCAATAGAATCTAAAGTCAAGATAAGTTTAAATTTTGAGAGAAAAGGTTTTGATCCTTGGCAAGTTGATGTTGATAATTATTCAATGCATCGATCAGGGGGAGCGAGAAAAGATAGTAAGAAAGAGACAGTTACTTTATTTTTTGTCACTCAAGATTGTATGACAAACTTTAATACTCAAATAAAGGAAAAATTTGAAGGTGCTATTTCTCAATCCGTCGAGAAAATGTTAAAAGAAAATCTTGGTATAACTAAAGATATAGATTCTGAGAGAACTCAACATACATATGAGTTCAGAGCAGGTTCATTTAAAAACCCGAAGGAAACGGATCCAGAGTCGGGAGTTCCTAAAGACAAAAGAGCATTTGATACTATTATACCATCTTTGGCTAAAAGAGCAATACCAGAAAAAGGAGATACGGAAGACTGTGGTTACTTATTCTATGAAGACTATGATGGATATCATTTTCGTTCTATGTTTAGTTTGATGCAAGAAGAACCTGTAGCAACTTACTTTGTTTCTAATGTAAATAGATCTTCTTTCTATAGAGACAATCAATTCGTAATATTAGATCATGGATTTATGAGTACAGGAGAATCTGAAACTGCCAAGTCTAATAGTATTGGTGGCGGTCAGGTAGCCACTACTACAACAGATTTAGTTACTGGCAAAACAACTAAAGAAGTATCTACAGGAAGTAAAATATCTCTTGGTTCTGAAGAAATCAAAATAGATAAGAGAGGAAGAAAAACTGCCACAATCAATAAGACAACTCCAATTAAAAGTGATACAAGTGGAGATTATGAAGGGAAATCTAGTGAAAATTATAATTTTCCATGGGAAGCTAATTCTATCATAAATTACAACCGATTTTTTAATTCGCAAAAATTGAGTGTAACTGTTCCATTTAATCCATTATTAAGAGTTGGTCAAATTATTGAAATAAACTTTCCAGAAAAAAATCCATTGAGTAACGATAAAAAGATAGATGAGAAGATTAGTGGCAAATATATTATCAAAGAACTTAATCATTCATTCACAGGTAATGATTCCCTGACAAGACTCATGGTTCTCCGCAATAGTTTTGGTAGGACTTGA
>Ga0208405_1000193_pt1 | contig 10591 bp, 24 predicted proteins | sample ETNtaG_32_FD_185766 | JGI IMG/M metagenome (GOLD analysis project Ga0208405, IMG submission 185766) | Marine microbial and viral communities from oxygen minimum zone, Eastern Pacific Ocean - ETNP201302PF84A (SPAdes) (version 2) | ecosystem: Environmental > Aquatic > Marine > Oceanic ... | reverse complement strand
AGAGAGCAAGAACTTGAGCAACGTTATCAGGATTTTCAAGAGTGGTTAAATCAATGCCCACTTGTTGTAACTGACTATCAAGATTTTACCGATCTATTCCAAATCACATTTTCACTTAATGCAGACTAAAAGTAAACAGTATATGTGACAGTTATATTAGTGTCACATAGTTTTACCATTCAACCTTATTATCCTCTATTATTAAAGAGTACAAAACAAAAATCATTATGACCAGAGAAGAGTACAACCTAGTCTATTCAGCATTCAGATCATATAGAGTTTATATGTCAGATGCAGAAGAAGTATTATCTGAAAAAATTCTAGATGATCTATTTTATCCAGAGTTCGATAAACTATCGAATGCAGAGATAGTTCCATCAATCTCAGTAAAACTACCAGAGGTAACAGCATGATAGATTTAGAACTAACTTATGACGAAGCATATCAGTTTATTAAACTGTATGATATTCTTAGGGATATGGATATGCCCCTAACAGAAAAACAAATGAGTGTATTTGAGAAAGTACAACATGCTCAAAGTTATTCACACTATCAGGGAGCATAAAATGTTAACTAACGAAGAACTTATTACAATAGTAGAAAGTCTCGATACTTATACTAATCAACTTCATATGCAAAGATTTTGTTATGATGATCTTAGAGAAGAGTTGACAAGAATATCTCTCAAGATAGAGGACATTCTAATCAACAGAGGTGTGGAAGTAAACAGTATATGTGACAGTTAGATATGTGTCACACACTTCCACGCATAGGGTATAAAATCCCTTATAATAAGAATACAAACAACAAACATTATTATGACACCTCTCGACCTAGTAACAGCAAAAAGACAAATCGATGATTTTGTTGATTATGTTGATATGTTTTATGGACAGAATGACCCTTTATATCCTTTAGTTTATCAAGGTCAACCATTAACAAAAACAGATATACTACAGGCAACTATCGTATATCTTGACCAATGCAACAATGACGATTTCGAGTTATGCACTTGGGGCGATGGCGATTCACTAGACAGAGAGAGAGTAAGAGATATTTTACTAGACAAATTTAACTACGATCACAAAGACGGTACTTGGTAAAATGTTATTAGTCACTCATATCGATACATACGAATCACTTGACGAAGATATACAGTTTAAGATCGAAAACGGTCTAGGACTATGGTCTTCAAAAAATGATTCTGAACTATGGGAAGATGTAAAAACTTACATTCAACCCTATACTCTCAAAAGTTTAGAGTATGATAAAAATAGACCACATGCTTTAACTTCTTTCAAGTGAGCATGTGCCAGTTTATAAAGTGTCACACAGTTCCCCCATCTGGGGATATGACCCTTTATAATAATAGTATAAACAAACAAAGATTATTATGAACCTAACAGCAACTTACACAGAACCAACAAACAGAATCAAGCAGAGAATCTTACAAGATGATAACCTATCTAACGTGGTATGCTTATGTGAGAACTGGGCAGAGTTTGTTGTTGAGATCGAAGAGTGGGGAATCTACAAGTTAGGCGGAGTTGACTTTGATACTTTAACAGAGTTCGATATTCAGACTCTAGACTTATTTGTTAAGAGAGAAAACGGATACATCAGAGAGGAGGTTTAAAAAATGAAAACTTGGACAACTAACTTAAAAAACTGGACTATCCCATCTTATAACGATACCAAACAAAAATGGTCAGAATTTCATGAAGAAGACGAGCAACTTTTTACAACAGAGATTTATCAGGCACTAATCGCTATCGCTCAGAAATACCCATTTTTGTTTAATGAGTATGGACTACCTAGAGAGGAATGTCAAGCATGAATGTGCCACTTATAAAAGCGTCCACTTATTTGACAATATCCATTATTATCCTTTATAATATTAGTATAAACACAGTTCAATCAACTTTATTATGAGTCACGCAGTTAACACAGAAATCCTAGAAAATCTTTACGAGGAGATTCTAGACGATCTTACAGCAAAAAACATCCAACTAGGTATTATGTTACCTATGGAGCATTTGGAAGCGATTGCTGAAAAGCATGCAAAGAAAAGATTTGAGGACATGTGCCAATAATCAAAGTGGCACACAGTTCCCCTATTTTGGGGAACTAGTCACTATAATAATAGTATAACAAACATTCAAAAACTTTTATTCATTATGTCAGGTATTTACGGAAGCAACAAAAAAGGTCTAAACATTCAAGTTACTGATTCACAGTATGATTTTCTTTATGACCTAATCATGTCAGCATACGATTTAGATGTTCCTACTCAAAAGGGGTGGGATATGCAAACTTTTGATAATCTAGTTGATAATGTTTGCAACGCAAAGCAAACTTATTTAACTAATGACGTAAGGGGAGTTTAATCAAATGAGAACTTGCATTTTTGAGAAATACCAAAACGACAAGTATGGTAAGTTTTTACCACTTCAGACTATTGAGTCCGAAGAGTTCGGGAGACATTTTTTTATTGATCTCGATGGTAATTTTATATCGGCACCTAGTTTTGAGTCAGGTGGATATGATGAGAGTCAACTGGATTTAGTCGCAAACTGGACAGATATGGAAGGGGTCAACCTATCGAAACTATTTGACATATATCGAGATCTTTCCCAGATGGAACTTGCTGACAATATAAGGAGCAACAAAAAATGACTAGATTTATTCAACGATACAAGAAACCCGAATTTATTGGAGTCGGGGATAATGTCAGATTTAAAAATTCTGACTATCAAGTTTTGATAAACTACATCAAAGGAGATCAGGATAGGAAGGGATTTATCCCAACAGAAAATTTTACTATCCTGATTAATCAAAGGGGCAAAAGAGTAACTTGTCATAATTTTAAAGAGTTGGAGATCACACCATAATGAAAAGTTTTAAAGAAGTCAGTTATCTCAAAAAAGAAACATCATTCAAAGATTATGGATTTATATTCTTTTCCCATATTGAACAAAGACCTATGATAATGTCAACCGATCATGTGACACTTATCAAACTGTCACATACGTCCCCCATTTGTGGGTCGGACGCCACTATAATAGAGGTATAAGCAACAAAGATTATTATGAACACACTTTCAAAAACAGACATCTACGGTTATGTAAGTCAGTTATGTGATTCTCTCGAAAGGAACTATAAAGAGTATCGTATCAGAATGCACGAAACAAACTTTACAAGTTTTAAGTCTCAAAACAGAACAGACTTATCAGACTATGCACAGGAGCAACTTCGCAATATCGAAAATGGAACTGAAAAGTTAATGAAATTTGCTTGCTACGAGGGTCGCAAGTATTTCAAGGTAGTTCAAAATGATTTCAGAAATGGCGAATATCGTGATGCAAGTGTTCACGCTTTCATTAATAAAGAGAATGGCGAGGTATTCAAACCCGCAGGTTATAACAAACCAGCGAAGCATGTTCGCTACGATCTAAGCAAGGAAACACACAGAAATTTCTTGTTTCAATCCAAAAATGTATCATGGTCAGGTGGTTATCTTTATATAAGATAATCACATTTTTCTTTCATGTATCCGCAGGTCACGCAAATGAGTATTAAAACATCCGCACCAATACCGCACTTAATCTTCACATCATACGATGAACTAACTGAACTATACCAAACAGTTGAGCATATCCCCGAAGAGATTAAGGAGGATATACCCATATATGGAGCATTAAACACAGAGCAGAAAGCACTTATAAACATCATAGAAAGATTAAAAATAATACATGATAACTATATAAAAGAGAACAGTTTTTAATATGAGTTGGAACTTAATACAATGGTCGGAGCAAACTTCTAACATTATGGCAACTATGACCTATAAGGAACTATTAGAGGAACTTAAGCAACTTAATGAAGAGCAACTTAGCAAAAATGTAGCAATATATGATGAACATTTAGATGCGAAGTGTTTAGCACATAATAAGTTAATCTTCTTTGATAACAACCGCTTTCCCTATATCAAGATATGAAACCAAACTTTAAAAAAGGAGATTATTACCAGAGTAAAAACGATATAGGTTATATCGATTTTATTTCTAGCGATTATATAACGCTAGTCGTTAGGGAGATACCTAGAGACGAGAGAACAGCAAAAAATGCAGTTAACAAACTTATACAGGTTAAGGTCTTGGTATTTCCTGGAGAATGGGAACAAATGAAAAAATTAGATCAACCGAATAGGCATTTAACAAAGAGTAGTAAGAAGGCAAAATTTGTTGATGAATGGGCATAGAAAAACATGCGGAGGTATAACCATTATATCATGAATAAGGATTTTACACTTGTATGGGTAGCAGTTAAAGAACTGGTTTATTTTGAATGGGATTATGTAAGAAGTCGAGGATATTGGAAACTGGCGGAGAATGAGGAAAATATTTAAAAAAACCTAGTTAAGTGTTTTATACCTTTTTAAGTGTGGAGGAATCGGAGTCTTAGCACGCAACTTACCGATTGTCAACTTTTTCAGAGAACACACACATTTTTCTAAGGCACTTGACAGAAATCCGAATCTTATGGTACAATATGACTGTAAGGAATCAGAAGGGGTTTTTCTATGCTTCTATATAAGGGGTCTATATGAGGGGGGTTATATAAGGGGGTCTCTCAGAGGGGTATTTTCAGAGGTGTGTGACAGTTGAAGAAGTGGCACACAGGACCTACACACTACACACAGAACACACTATAATAAGAGTAACAAACAAACAAAGGTTATTATGAGAAAGATCGAACAGCAAATGAACAGAGCAATCAGATTTGGACAAAACTTCACCAGTGCTAACACTACAGTAACACACACAGCAACAGGTGCACAGGTCTACCTACACGGTAATCACATTGCTACAGTCAAACAGAATTCTGACGTGATCCTCTTCGATGGTGGTTGGCAGTCTAACACCACTAAGAGCAGACTAAACGCTATTTGTTACGAGTTTTGCACAGGGTTTAAAGTTCTTCAAAAGAATTGGGAGTGGTTCGTTTCAGACTTCGGTGGAAATCGTAAGGAGTTCGCTGACGGGATCACAGTAAACTATAACGGTTGTTGGTAGTTGACAAACATCTCACACGGTGCTATAATGAGAGGGCAAACAACCCTCTCTTTTTTTATGAGTTAGTAGCGAGTCCAGTCACAGTTAGCAGTCGCCCAGATCGCAGTCGTGGCGCGGGTTCTCGCGGGTCGGTGCGCCCCTAAAATAAAAAAGGCAAACTACCCTAACCTACAAAGGTACCCAAAAGCGACCTTTATTTAAAAATTTTTTAAAAAATTTCCCAGTAGAAAAATGGAATCTTACCCTTTCAATCAAGACTTAAGAACTTGGGCACTTGAATCCCTTATCAAGTATGAGGGAAACTTAGATACGAGAATGTATACCTTTGCAGACCTTTATATTGGTCTAAACTCTAGCAAAGATACAAAAGTACTATATACACTATGGAACGGTTGGAAGACTGATAATCCTGATAACCCAAAATACAAACTATGATTTAGTATGTCACACAGATTCACCACAAAACTCGACGAAGACGATTACGGTGATCTTATACTTACTATCCCTTACGAAGTTTGTGAAAATTTAGGATGGTTTCGCGATACTGAGTTAGACTATGATATAATAGATAATGAAATGATTCTCAAAAAACGTAATGATGAGTGAAAATGACGTAGCAACTGCATTAAATACTGTTAATGAGTGCTTACAAGTGATTGGAAAACGTTTAGACGCTATTGAACAGTATATTCAAGAGATGCCTATTCACGATAAAATACTTTATAAACCAAAAGATCATCCAGATTACTTAAATATAAAGGAAAACTACGATTTAATCTACGAAAGATTAGAAAAACTCGAAAATGGGGTGTAAAAGAAAAGATTACTTAGGTAATATTATTACCGATCCTTGTTCGGATACAGATGCATGTCTAAACTACGAACCTCTTCCTTCTGATAGGACGATTGGTTTGACATATACAGAGTATCCTCAGGATATTATACGTCAAGTTGATGCAAATGTACCGAATCGTACTGGTCAAGCAGTCATGTACGATAGTATTCGTGTGTGTTTAACTCAGGGAAACTCTTCATTTGGTCAATCTGGGTTTGTTGTTCCTGCCAGTGGTGCAAACTGTGGTAAAGTAACTCGTTCTGCAACCTGTGATCAGTTCTGTGATGATGGTGCTGTGATAATATATGACTATTTCCCTTCTCAACTATCATTTGATATACAAGGAAGTGATACTTGGTTTGCTTATTTGTATGATACAGGTAATAATGCAGGTATTATTGGAACTCCTGCGTTTCATTTAGAGGATGAAGAGCAGACAGATGACAACGGTGATACGTTTAGCAATACTAACTGCTTCCCTTGTAGCAATTTTACCTGTACCCCCGCTTCCACAGGTTGTTCTTATACTGTTGAGAGTGATATTGATTACACTGGTGACCCCGATTGCCCTCACCCAACCTTATTTGGTATTGGTACGAATAGTAACAAAGTTGTATTTGAGTACGATTCTCTCTCCACAACCCTCCCAGACGGTGTTCTAGACCTCTCTGCGTCTTATGATGGGGTAACATATAGTGATGCATGGAATGAAGGAGAGGGAGTTGGTATCATTTACGACTCTTCACAGAATACTTGGCAAGCAGGAGACGAAGCAGCAGGTACTTTTAACATCTATGAGTTGAACTCTGGTGCCAAACAGGGTCTAAAGTTGAATGTCAAGGTCGAACCGATCATCGACGAGTCGGGATCCACAGTTGCATTCACTGGAACGAGGTGGCAAATACAAGAAATCATCAATCCTGGCGTAAATTATGCAGTAAACGACGTTTTTTCGCTTACCCACGACCATACACACCCCGACAACACGACAACCACGTTCACACTGAACATCAAAATCACTGCGGTAGGTCCGATCCAGAGTCAAACTGGGTCGATTACTGACGTTTTACGTCGAGGAGACACTCTAAATGGTCATGTAGTGACTCAAGTAGTCCACGGACCGTCCATTGACAGTGATTATGACCCTTCACAAGGTCTTTTCCCTTACCATTTTGCTTATTTGGATGGAAATGGAAGCAATTTTACCAAAGATACACAATATACAAGTAGTAGAGCACACCAAGTTACAGTAAGAGCAGGAAAAGGAGTCGTTGATAGAGGATTTTTTGGTGGATTATACGAGTTTAGTGAAAAATCAGTCCAATATACCATTGGAACTCTTGATCGTACTGCTCCTGACATCTATAATGTGCTAAAACAACCCTCTTGTACCGCAACTGTTACTAACGGAAGAGTAACTAACGTAACTATTGATACAAATGGCGGAGGATCGGGGTGGAATCAACTTGGAAGACCACCAGAATTGAGTATAACTACTCCTTACATTAAGACTGGTATCCCTGCGGAGGTAGAAGGAACGTTTAGTAACGGAGTTTTGACTGCAGTAAACATCATAAATCAAGGAAGCGGATACTCTAGTACAAATCCACCACAGATTACGGTTAGAAATATCTTCAAAACGTTTAGTTCCGTAGCAGATAACGCAGCATATAACCCAGATGCAGAGCAAGACGCAAGTTTAGTGCTAGATTCCTTCCCAAGTCTCGGAGATGCGTTCCCTTCTTATAGTGAAGAAGCACGTCAACGCGATAGAGAGTTATATCTATCATCTAGAACTTCGATAGAAGCACAAACCGAGTCCACTCAAACAGTTGCTACAATAGACATAAAGACAGATCCGAACAATAAAAAGATAATACAGAAGCAACAGCAAGGTGTTCATCCAGAAGATATCGCGTTACATGCTGAAGAGTTGCGTCCTAAGGCAGATTACTCTAAACTAGATGAAATAGACTTTGGAGACTCAAGTGAAGCACAGGAGTTTAAAAGAGCAGTCAAAGACCAGAATACTAGAGAGATAGCAAACCACGAACAAAACATTGCGGATTTAACTCAAAGCGCACCACGATACAGAACTCGCGATGAATCTTTCATAGAAACTGTACAAGGACCATTTTCAGAGTTACCTGCTGCCTCTACCTATACTAAATACTTCTTAAGGCAGTTTCGTCCTGACCCTAGACAAGATACTACTATCACTGTGAATCTTAGTGTTAATGTAGCACAAGCAGGAACAAGTCATTTTAGTTGCTCACAACCTCCTTCATCAACTAGGACTGGATCAACTTTTAGTTTTCTTGGTGGAGTACAAGGTCCAGGATGTCAAAATTGGTCTGCATCAGGAAGTTTGCTTATGTTGAATGACTTTACTTCCGCAACAAGGACTTTATCAAAAGCAACTGCTGCGTACGGAAACCCTTATGTCGTAACCTAATGGCTCAACTAGCATGTGCACTCTTTACAGGAACGTGTAGCGGACACGGAAGAGGTAATGGTGTGACTTGGCAACCTGGTCCAGGTGGAGGATTTGTAAAACCTTGTCCTCATGCATCATTACAAGAGACGATTGTTCATAAACGAGTTCCGTTTGTTAATAGTTTTGCAACTTGGTTACCACATCCGCAAACTCCTAGAGATCCTCAGTCTGGTGGTAACGATCCATTTAACAGAAATGTAATAGTTAATGATCTAGTTCCTATAATAGATCAAGACGATTTAATAACTCATCCTACAAAAACTATCTTTACTACAATATCAATAGGATTCAAGTGTTTGACTGTTAGATCAACTCCTGCATGGCATTGCACTACTGGTGTAGGTGGAAATGGTCGTGAACCCTCTGTTGGACATAATAGGAGATTATTTGCAACAACCAAAACAGTTTTTATCAATAATAGAAGAGCAGGACGTTTTTCAGACCCTTATGGCAATAATACTGTACCATTTGATTGTCTTAGTGTAGTTTCTGGATCAAGTCCTAATGTTTTTATCGGAAGTTGAATAAATAAAAACAGGATCGAGGTAATTATGGTCGTAAAAGTAGACAAAAGCGAAGAATTTGTCAAAAGTGGCAAAGTCTTGATAAGTGAGTATCCTGCAAAAAAGGAAAAGGATAACAAACCACTTAGTAAATGGCGTTAAAAGAAATAGATGGGTCAGACTTTAAGAGATCTCGTAATTTCGACGATCTCAATATTGCCTTGCCATTAAATCCGTTCACAAAAGACACTTATACCGTCAAAAATGAGAATGCGATCAAGCAATCCATCAAAAATCTTGTTTTAACCGTTCCTGGTGAAAAACCTTTTCAACCCTTAGTTGGATCACAAGTAAATAGATTACTATTTGAACCAATGGATGTGTTTACAGCAGACGCAATTAAGGATGAGATAATAAATACCATCAAACAGCATGAACCAAGAGTAAATCTAACCAAAGTGGAAGTCTTGCCCGTTTTCGAGCAAAACAAAATCAACGTTTCAGTTGAGTACAGAATTATAGGTCTACCCGTAGTTGAGAATATCACATTTGTCTTACAGAGACCTGAGTAATGCAACCAAATAACCTAACAGCACTAGACTTTGAAGATATCAAAGCAAGTATCAAATCATACCTAAGAACTCGCTCTGAGTTTACGGATTATGACTTTGATGGATCAGCATTGTCTTACATGGTAGACATGCTCGCCTACAATACTTACTATTCTGCGTTCAATGCCAACATGTCATTGAATGAAGCGTTCTTACCCTCTTCTACTGTTAGAGACAACGTTGTTAACATTGCTAAGTTGTTAAACTATACTCCTAGGAGTGTAATTTCTGCTAGAGCATCATTAAAAGTAGATATACAGACAGTTCAGTCAAATGGAGTCTATCCTAGCACCGTTACTTTAAGAAAAGGAGCATCTGCAACTGGTGGTAACTATGTTTGGAACGTTTTAAGAGATACAACCGTAGAAGTTAGTCCTACAACAGGTATTGGAACCTTTGCAGACCTTTGTGTGTATGAAGGATCGATTGTTTCTTTCCAATATGTTGTAAACACCTTCGCAAATCAAGTATACACCATCCCTTCTGCTGAAGCAGACATCAATACACTTAATGTTACTGTAAAAGCAAACGAAACAGCAACAGCATCAGATATTTACAATAGAGTTGATACAGTTACCAATCTAACATCAACAACAAGAGCATACTTCCTCTCAGAGGGTGAAGATATGCGTTTCCAAGTTAAATTTGGAGATGACAGTGTTGGAAGAGCATTAAAAGATGGAGAAGTCGTAAATTTAGAATATTTGGTCACTTCTGGTAAAAAAGCAAACGAAGTTAAGGCATTTAACTTTATTGGCACTCTCATTGACTCTCAAGGACAAACATATTCGGCAAACTCAACTACTTTGACAGTAAATCACCGTGCACAACTTGGTAGTGATGCTGAAACTGTAGAATCAATCAAATATAATGCACCAAGATACTATTCTGCCCAATATAGAGCAGTTACAGCACAAGACTATGCTTTGATTACTCAAAGGATCTATAATAACGCAGATTCTGTTGTTGCTTATGGTGGAGACAGTCTAAATCCACCGATTTACGGAAAAGTGTTTATTGCGATCAAAACAAAGACAGGATCCCTTCTAAATGACGCTACAAAGAAGGAA
>Ga0208405_1000187_pt1 | contig 10674 bp, 16 predicted proteins | sample ETNtaG_32_FD_185766 | JGI IMG/M metagenome (GOLD analysis project Ga0208405, IMG submission 185766) | Marine microbial and viral communities from oxygen minimum zone, Eastern Pacific Ocean - ETNP201302PF84A (SPAdes) (version 2) | ecosystem: Environmental > Aquatic > Marine > Oceanic ... | reverse complement strand
ATACCCGCCACCGCTTGTAGATTCTCGAATTCCATAATAATCTGTAGTAAGAGTGGTACTGGTATTACTGGTATGAGTGCCCGAGCAGGAGATGCCGAGGCAAAGAAGCATAAGTAGGATTGCTTTCTTCATATTAATAAGTAGTAGGTTACAGGCTTATTATCCTAAAGGAAGGTCTTGCTGCTCGCCTTCGAGGTTAGAAAGATAATCCATAGCATATCTTGTAAAAGAAATTTGCTTTGCAGATTCTGGAAGTTCGTCTTTGTCTGCAATAACATACTCATTCTTTACAATAAGTTTACCTTTTTCCATCTCTGATGGCATCTTAATCACATCTAAAGCAGACTGAACTGACTTTAAACTAACAGGAACACGACTTCTTGCGGAAAGAACAAGCATATCTTTTGCTCTTGCAAAGATTTTAGCAAATTCTTTTTCGTCTTTTTCTTTGATTAGATTGTCTTCCTCTTCTGGGTCATCGATATACATATCACGTTTTCTATCGTAGAACTTTTGTGCTTTCTTATCGAACTCTAACTCTGCACCTGAGCCATACTTTACAGGCTCTTCTAAATCACGCTCATCGTCCTTTGAACGCTCATCAACAGCACCGTGAGACTTAGGAGAAACCATAACGCCAGTCATAGCCTCTAAAGTCTTTGCCATCTTTGCCATTGCTTCAGGTTCAGAATAAACTTGAGCATAACCATCACCGTTGTCAATAACACTATCAACGCCAGGAGTAACCAAGCCTGCTTCCTCAACATCAGCAAAGGTTATCCCGTCTTCAAGTTCAATCTCGAAGTCTTCGATTACTTCTTCTTTAAGATTTTTTTTTTCGTCGATGTCGTAGAGTTCCATTCCATCGGTTGTGCCACCTGACTCCATTTCGTCAGCAGTGGCAATAACTTCGTCGCCTGGTCCTCCAAAGACTTTCATCTTGGCACTGGAGTAAAGTTCGATAACGTAACCTTCTTCACCAGTTGTAGTAGTAGTCAACTCAATTACTTTACCAGTGGCACCTTTAAGTGAACCAGCGACTATACGGACAAACTCGCCTACTTTAAAAGTTTTTTCGTTTTCTTCCAAACTAGCCGAACGTGATGCCTGGAAACCTTCAAGTTCAACCATCAAGTCAACAATCTCGCCAGCAGCATTAGCAACAGCAGCGGCGAAGCCCTTTGCAGGCTCAGTAGATGGTGCTTGAGCCATTGCCTTAGCAGTTTGAAGCAACCCCATTGCTTTGCCCTTTGCTTTGCTTTGCAGGCTCATCTCCATATTGTATTCTTTTAAGTTAAGTCTTTTTTTTTTATTTTCTTGCAAGTTTGTTGCCAAGCCAAATCTTTGAGTAGATTTACCTCTGATAATATCTTCGTCATCTTTTGGCTTATCTTTTCGAGCTTGGCGCTCTGCTTCTTTTGCTTTTGCAGCAAACGCTTTATCTGCACGAGCCTGCTTTTGATTCAAATACCGTTCGTGCTCAACTTGATCTTTGTAGATATCTTTTAATGCTTGTGCGCTGCCAGATTTTCGTGCTGCTTTAATTGCCTTACTAAGTCCTTTTAGATAAGCTCTTGCCTGTTCGAAATCTTTTACAATTGATTCTGCCATATCACGAATCACTTTAAATGTCTTGTCACCTTTTTGGTCCACTGCACCGTCTAGCATCATTTTTTCAATGTTACTAGAAATCTTACGAGCCTGCTTCAGATAAGTTATCGGGCTATCCATAGTTTTAAACTTCTCTTTTGAAATCGCTCGGTATGCTAGGTCGCTCATCATGTCGCCACTGCCGCCACCTTGCTTTCTTGCATTTTGTTCGACGAACTCCATAAAGTTTCTAACATCTTTAGCGTCTGGATAAAACTTGTCTCTGAATTCGAAATACTTATCTTTTTCGAACTTCATCTTATTATACAACTCTCTAGTTTTTGTTGTTCTTCCTAAGCCTGTCTTTGCTTTTACAAAGTCAGCACCTTTACGGATAAAATCACCGAACCCTTCTTCAAGAATCTTTTCTTTAACTTGTTCAGGTGTCAAACCTTCGGAAAGAAGTTGTCGGGCTCTTTTGTCTACTACTTCCTGCAACTGACCTGAACGAAGTGCGTCAAGGAAGGCTTGGTCTGGCTGCTGAATGTCAAGAGGTTCTTCGCCACGAGCTTGGAGGACAGCATTGTAAGCTGCCATATATTCTTCGTTGCCTCTGCCAATCTTTGTAGGAGGGTTACCGTCCTCTGCATCAATCTTGCCGTATTCGCCCATTCTTGCTTCGTCGATGGGCTCTTGTATTTGTGCTTGATTGAAAGCACCTTCAGCGAGAAAATTTTTCCATTTCTCATTTGCTTTTCTTAAAATTTTCTCGTTCTTGGTAAGTTTAGTCATTATTTTTCTCCTTCGTCAAGGTTTCCAACTTGATTTCTTTTGTAATCTAATTCTCCTGCTGCTTTCCATAACGCACGAGCAGCATCGTCAGCCATAGCAGCGACATCATCTTCCAAAGAGTCATAAGTTAATTCGTTAAGAATCTTTATGCACTGCTCAAATGCCTGCGCTCTTGGGTCTTCCGAAACGTCAAGTTCGTCGAATGAATTTGCGAAATGATAACGTCCTTCACCCAAAACTCGATTGGCTTCTTCTTTAATAATCTTTACTAATTCTTTCTTTTTGATTTTCATTATGATGCTCCGAATAAAATTGCTGTTTCCAGTCCTCTATAAGTAGTTTCTAAAATTGGAATTTTTTATTTGTGGGTAATTTTCTAAAGGTCTTTTCCGTTATTAGCCCCAGGTAAGACTTTTTCTATTTTAAGAGAATACAGGGCAGTGTTAGGAACAACTAACTTCCTGTCCGTCTCTAATAAATGAAATACAGTCTTAGTAGGGGTCTGACGGATAATCCTGGCTTTCTTCTCTCCACCAATATAAACTATATCGTCAACGTCAAAGTCGTGACCAAACATAAACAATAGACCGTCCAATACATTGCTTACCACATTTTTAAAAAGAAGTACGGCAAAGGCAGCGATAAACATCCATCCGTAGTGTCCAATCATATCCGTTATAATAGTTTCGGTTGTTTCTATAATTTGCTGTGGGTTGTCCATTCATACTATCCTCCTAAGTTGCTTATAAGTAGTTCCTTAAATCTCCAAATTTTATCGGGGTATCACGAACGCCCTAAGCCTTGCATGGGGGGTACTAGGAGGGGTAGGGAGATAGATCCCGTGGGGTGGGGGGTGCCCCTCCCCCCTTACCATACCCTATACTATATGTCAATAAAAAAGGGAAGTATCTGAGCCAGACCTCCCCTGTTCTTACACCAGCAACCCAACTGGTTAACTTATTGTATATTGTCTGAGTGCATGGCTCGTTAGACGCTATACCTTTCCTTTACTCTCACTCCCTACTTACCCAGACGTTGAACGTTTGGTGTGATGCCTGAGCAAGTATTATAAATAGTTTTTATTTTCATTACCCTCCACTATTTCTAGTCGATTTGGATAACTCTTTCCTTAGTTTCAAAGTAAGGCATACGAGCACCAGCAGCATCAGTCATCCACATACGTTGACAGTTTGCTCGCTTTGGCTTTGGAGCATACATATCCGTTAAGACAATCATGCCATCAAAGTTATTATTGTTAACCCAATCAGTAGGAGCATTAAAGTCTGTACCACCAGTAAGAACTCGTTCAGTCTTTCTAGTCTCACCTTTCTTCCAAGTATAAATCTTACTCTCGTCAACCTCATGGTCGAATGGAATAACTGTGAACTCTGCTAACTTAGCCAAGTTATTCAACTCAGAAAAGAACGCTGTAAGCATCGCAGTATTAACAGAACCTGACTGGTCGATGGCAACTGCAATCTTTGCTCGTCGCTGGACTTTCTTCCCAGGATGAATATAGGCGTAACGCTTATTGATTCTTTTAATAGACGCTCGTTTAGAAGCCTTCTGAGAAGTTTTAATAAAGTATCTAAGAACCTTTCGCCAATCTACCTTGGTGGTGATGCGTTCTAGAATCTCTTCCCGCATTGATTGACTAACTGAACCCCAACTATTAGACTTGCTTGCTTCTTCTGCTGCTTTCTTAACTGCTTCCTTTAGACGTTCTTTAGCAATCTCTTTAGTAGAGTTATCAACCTCACCCCAACCAGAGTGATCGTCCCAAGGCTCGGGCTCACCTTCTCCACCTTCGCCACCTTCACCGTTCTCTTGTTCTTCTTCTGCTTTTTGTTCAAGAAGTTTTAAGTATTCATCAGCAGTTCTACCGATAGGGAAATCTTTAAAATGTCCTTCACCTGGAATTAAAGCACCCTCGGGTAATTTACCCAACAAGTGAGAGTTGATTGCCAAGTCAGTAGCAAAGTTCCACTTCTTGGACATCCCCTCAGAAGGCAAACGTCCTGTAACATGCTCAAAGACAAGGTGATAGAACTCGTGCATAAGAACACCTTGCTTATGCTCATCAGTTAGTTCAGCAAAGAACTCTGGATTGTAGAGCATTTCAAAGTGTCCAGTGTCAGGATTAACTTTAACACCAGCAGTAGGAACGTTGGTGGATGCTTTCTTGTCTATCTTACGAGACAAGGCAGCGAAGAAAGGCTCATTCCTGAGAAGGCGAGCAGTATGTTTGTTTAAATCGAAATTCATTCTTTCCTCATCTCAATACATAATAAATATATCAGAACTCTCACTTAAAGTCAAGAAAAAAGAACCCTCGGTAGGCAGGAAAGGAAAAGGTAGTGTGAGAGATTGCCTACCGAGGGCAAGGAAAGGATTAAGCCTCTGGGTCTTCACCCGTCAGCAATTCAACGATAATTCGAGAGAACTGTCGCTTACAGGTAGAAGTGGTAGCACCGTGAAGTTTAATCACGTTTTGCTGACCTTCTTCACCAGAGTTACCGATAACTGTGAACAGTTTCATGGCAACTTCACTTGGCAGCATTACAAAGTAGTCAACCAAATTCTGAATTTGACCTTCGTTTAACGTTTCAGAGAACGTTCCTTTTGCTTCCATCTTCTCAACGAAAGCAGAGTGGTCATTGATTGAGAACTCTTCAACCTTTTCGAACTGACCATTGTCAAGAATGTCCGAGACAAGAACTTGACTCTCGTAGTTTTGAGCAAAGTCACGGAAAGCAACAGCAGCTTCAAAACCAACGAAAGCAGTTGTCAACTCGTAAATCATTCCGAGCGACTCTTTACGATTCTCATCAGAAAGGAAAGCAGCGTTTTCCAAACATTCATTCAGACGATCCCAAGAACGTCGTGAAGGATAAACCTTGTTTGGCTCAAACTCACCAACATGCTCCAAGTGGGCACGATTCTGATTGATGAAATCCCAAACAACTTTATTAACTTTTTCTTTAGCCCATGTCAACCAGTCTTCAACAGTAGGTTCAACGTCGAACACTGTCCAACGGTCTAACTCAGCAGGGTCCATTTCGCCAACCTGATACTGCTCGCCATGCTCACCACCATTAACAGCAGCGAAAACAAGAGTATTAGGGTGAAGAACGTGACCGTTCAACTTTCTGGAGTCAGTTAACTCGAAAATACCTTGGCGAACCTCAATGGTTGCTCGGTCAACTTCGTCTAGGAAGAGCACAACAGGGTTTGTGCAGGCTTCTTTGAACCAGTCTGGTGGATTAAACTTGGTGCATTCTCCCTCGATAACAGGAAGACCAACCAAGTCACCCTCGGTCATCTGAGAAGCACGACGCTCAACAACAGGCAAACCTAACTCACCAGCAGTCTGATAAACAACACAAGACTTACCAACACCGTGACGACCACGGAGAAGTATAGGTTTCTTGACCGCAGCGACATGCGGAGCAACTTTAACAAACGTAGCGAAATCTATAGCCATCTTTTTTCCTTTTCTTTATCTCTCTCACTTACATAATAACTATATCGGACTTTACCTTGGATTGCAAGGAAAAAACGACATTAATTTCACTTTTTATGCAGCAGACAAGACCTCAAGGTCATTGTCTTGAACCCACTCAGTAAAAACACCACCTCGACCATAAGTGTTGGGGTAGAGTTCCTGAAGTTGGAGTTCTCGCTTTGTTGGTTGCAACCACTGAATCTGTGCTTGCTTCTCACCTGCTTGAATCATCAAGCCTACTCGGTGAGTTCTATTAAAACGAGCATTACGCTTAGTTTCTTTACAACGAAGAAGAGCACCAACTTTATGTTTGGAACCTGGGGGAACCAAACGGTTAAGCATCTGAGTAGCATTATCCCAGAATGTTCCTGGGAAGTAGTCAGTGTAAGGATCAGATTCTTGATGCTCACCCCTAGTGTGCCAGTTAGTGCCTACAAGTTCTTTGGTCTCCCAATGCTCCTGCCAGAACCAAGAAGCAACAGTGCCGTTGTGATGTATATAACACCGACGCTCGTTCTCTTGAACTGTAAGACCTAGTTTTTTTGCTTTTTTAAGAAATGATGTACGCTTCATGATTTTTTCCTTTATCTCTCAACCACATAATAAAGATACCAAAAGAGGGCTCAGAAGTCAAGAACTTTTTACAAGATAATTAGTAAGGACAGCATTGGCATAACCACCTGACTCTTTACCGTCATAGCCAACCCACTCTAACTTAGCCATCTCACCTCTATCCCAAACATCAACAACCAACCAAGGGAAGCCTTTGCCTTTCTCGGTGTTGTACTGAAGGGAGTGCGATTGAGCAACTCTTTGACCTATCTTAATCATTTCTTATTTCCTTTCCTTACCTTATACTTATTTATACCATAGTATATTAAGGAAAGTCAAGCTATTTGTTTGCTTTTCTTCTCCCCCATTCCAAGGCTAATCCCATAATAAGAAACCCGATGGCTTCATAGCGAATATCGTATATTAACTCAAGCATTTTCTATCTCCTCCTAGAGCATGTTCTAATCTGAGGGCTTGAAACGGCAATTTTGATGTTAAGTGAAATGATTTTCTCTTTACAAGGGTAGTTAGTGTGTGCTAGATACACCCCACTTCACACCCCTTTACCCCACAATATTACACCAAGTTACACCATTTACCCTAATTTAATCTGTCTTTTTTTAATTTCTTAATAGGTTTTAACTTTACTATACGATTTGACAACTACTATACCTATTAGGGTTATTATCTTATTAAATTATACCATACATTACCCCTATTGTTTATATTAAAGAATAACTTGTTTAACTTCGCTAATTGGAACTTGTCTTACATACTCACCCTCGGCTTTTCTATTTCTCCAAGGTATAAGAGGATATTTTAATACTGTGTCTCCTTTAATGATTGCTGCCCTTGTGCATTCTTTATTTAACTGAACATAAAACACATCATACTCAGTTGCAAAATTAAAAGGAACTTTATTTATAAAAGATTGTTCTCTTTTCCACTGATAATCTTTTCTCTCGATACAATTAATCTCGTTAAAAGGAAAAGGTCTATCTCCACTCCAATTTCCGTGACGTACTTCTATCTCCCAACAAGCAACAACTTCATCATTATCGTTAAGGGTTATAACATCTATTCCATGCTTATTAGGGTTTTCTATATGTTTTAAATTTTTAAATGCTCTCGGCAAATAAGCAAGAAGAGCGTTCTTGCCTTTGGTATCATAAATCTCATGCTCGCTCTTATTGAACTTTTTTAAAGTTCCCTTCATCCTTCTTTCTCTTCTTACTTGTTGGTTCATCTTTGTTACCTTACCCTTGTTATTTATTTAATTTATCCTCTACCGTTATAAAGTTCATCAGGTAATGTTATATCATGTATAGCGTTGCAATAAGTTTCTGCTCTTTCTCTTCCGAATGGAATAGTAAGCCAGTATACTATCTCGCTTACAGGATGACTGAACATATTATGAACAAACCAATTCTTATACAGTTTTGACATTACCTTACTTTAACCATATGTAGATCAGGTAGCACTCGCTTTAACCTAATCAAACTTGTTTTTGTTACCCTGTGAGTATGAGGTTTTGTAATGTTTATTACCTTACCCTCCTGAGTTACCATTTGAATAATATAATCTTTCTTTTTATTGGTCTCGAACATTTCTTCTCCTTATACCAATCGTTGAACAAAACTTGTTAATGCTAAGATTAACGTTGTTATTAATAAGAGTTTTACATAATCTATCTTCATTGTCAATAACTTTCTTTGGTTATATTGGAAAATTTTCCCGCAATTTCGCTTCGCCTTATCCCCTGCCCCGTCACAAGTCGCCTTTGATTGCCTGGACCACTATGACCAAGACAACTGATACTGCCAAGCCCATAAATACTTTTAACAAGTCCTTTACCACTACTGGAAGAACTCTCTTTGCTTTTCTCTGGTGCCAAGTTGCTATCGCTAGTTCTCGACCGCACAATAAACCTACAAACACCCAAGTCGTGGACATTGGTACGTTTGACCACTCTTTGAACACTAGAAGGATGGCAGCATAAACAAAATCTACTATTGTTGCAGATCTTACAAACCTTGTCGATGACTTGTTTGCTACAATTTCCTGAATCTTCCCTCCACCTTCATAGAATACAAGACCCAGCATTGATAATATTAGAATAAGAACGAATGTCAAGTAAAAAACATCAAGTTTTCTCGGTAAGAACACAGCAATGTTTGCCATATCGTGTGACAACCAAGTAAACCATAAAAACCCTGTTGTTCCCCACTGCAATCCCCTCCAGATGCGCTCTTGCTTCTCTGGAATCTTCTTTCTCTCGTTTATTAGTTTAGATACACCAATCCATATGACATAAGCAACCACAGCAGCAACAGCATAGCCCATTACGGACTTTACCAGCATCTTTTGAAACACTATACCAGTTGAAAATACAGATAAAACTAAAAATGTTGTAGATACTGGTATTCCTACTCTTGTTAGGCACAAAAGAATAGCAGGTGCCATTATGTGATACCATTCTATGCTAACTGGAGGGATTCTATCTAACCTCCCGAATGTTATATCACCACTATAATTAAACCAACTCCACAAGATTGCAGTGATGGCAACAATAGATGCAGCAATCCACAACTTCCACCAAGCCGTCTTCTTGTTGGATACCATAAAAGTTCCAAGTGTCTGTACTGCATCGTTGCTTATAACTGATGCTCCAGCAATCGTTGCGCCAACGATAGCAAAGACTTGTTCTATCATTTGTTCCTCAGAATATAAAATGTAAAATGATACTCAAACTGAGTGTTACCATTGTTGTCAATGCGATCATAATTGCATAATCTTTAATCATCTCCTTGCCTTTTCTTTCAAGATAGAAGCAATGACCAAGAAACAAAACTATAAAAGTTATAAGACTTGGAACAAAGTAAAGTGCAAGATGTTCCATCACTCCACTCCTCCGAGGCTTGACAGAACTCTCTTCGACAGTACTTCTAAGAGATCGTTTATAATATTTCCGTTGCCACTGGGTTCCCAGAACAGCCATAACATTATACCACCAACAACAAGAACTGTAAGTATTCTTTTTAGAACTCCGACATTCATTGTGCCCAAGCTCCGTTGTAGTTGTTGCCTTCTAAGACTTTGTTGTAGGTATCAACAGTTGAGAAGATGGCATTCCTTGGCTCGGTAGAGTACTCGTGCTTCTCACCGAAAATCTCAATCCAATCTTTAACCTCGCCTTCACCATTTGATTTAAACAGTAAAACCTCTGGGTCAAATACCTTAGAATAGCTTGCGAGAATATACTTCTCCCCATTAGAAAAAAGGATACGGTTCCGTTCACCTTCTTCTTGGACCCTAACTATATTAAACATCTTTACTCCTCCTCTTCCCATAAATTCATACAAACATTCTCAGAGTAACAATTTTCGTCACTCTCTTCAAAACACTTTAAAAGCAAATCGTCAACACACCCAGGAACTTGCTCGCCACCTCTAACCCGAGGGTTACAAGCAATGTATACGCTTTGCTCCTCTCCACAGTGAGTCACAGAATGTGAATAAGTTTCGTGCCAGGGTTGACACTCCTCACTGTCAACTGGATACGATGTGGTCTCTGTGCCACAAGCCAATAATAGTGTCAACACTAACGCATCAGTAAATATAAAAACCATCTTTCTCACTTCTTTTCTCACCTTTCACACCATGTCTCGAACCAATCATCCTCGCCAAAGTGAGGATGCCTATTCTCTTTGTGCCTGTAGTATTCATTTACCTCGTGTGCTGCTCGCTCACGAAGACGTTCGGCAACAGCATCAGGGAAACTAGTAGAGGATTTGACCAACCACTTGTTGTTACAATCTTCCCGAGCGAAAGGACGAAGGTGATGGAGACCAGCGAACTGTCTTTCATTGTCATTGTAAACAAAGACTTTGCTTACCTCACAACGAACTGGTGCTTCTTCTTCACCGAACATCTTCTTGGCACCAATCCAGACACGAAACGTAGGAACTTGTTGCTTACTCCAGTATACCTCACCAGATGTGGGCTCTTCTTCCCTGAAACGCTCTTCTTGGTAAGTGACACCTGATTCAAACTTTTCACCAGTTACCATATAAGAACCTGTAAGTTCTCTCCAAAAGAGCTTCTGTTCAAACAAGGCACCGACACCAACACCGTGAGCTTGGAACTCTAAAAGGGCACGACCGATTGAACCCTCTATTGCTTTGAGTGCCTCTTGCTTTCTGCTCTTGAGATGAGGACAGGTACGACGATTGTGAC
>Ga0208405_1000185_pt1 | contig 10719 bp, 15 predicted proteins | sample ETNtaG_32_FD_185766 | JGI IMG/M metagenome (GOLD analysis project Ga0208405, IMG submission 185766) | Marine microbial and viral communities from oxygen minimum zone, Eastern Pacific Ocean - ETNP201302PF84A (SPAdes) (version 2) | ecosystem: Environmental > Aquatic > Marine > Oceanic ... | reverse complement strand
CAAGAGTATATAAGAAAACTAGAACAACATAGGGGGTTAAAGTATGTTTGAGACAATTGCAGCAGGGTTTCTATGTCTTGCGATGAACGTATATCACGAAGCAAAGAATCAACCATTTGACGGGCAAGTAGCAGTCGCTCAAGTGGTATTAAATCGTGTAGAAGACGAAAGATATCCGAATAGTATATGCGAAGTAGTAGAACAAGGGCCAGTTTACGAGTCATGGAAGACAAGAAACGACCCAGCAAAGGACGCTATATACTGGCCAGTCAAGAACAGATGTCAATTCTCTTGGTATTGCGATGGTAAATCCGATAAGATATACGACCAAGATGCATGGAAGAACGCAATGATGGCCGCCGCCATCGCTAACTCATCAAGGGCAGAGGATATAACGCTCGGCGCTACGCACTACCATGCTACGTATGTCAAACCAGAGTGGGCAGAAACTAAACGAAAAACAGTACAGATAGGAGACCACATCTTTTATGTGTGGGAATAACTTATGATATCAACAAAAATTGCCAAATACACGTTACTACCATTCATATGTGTCATGTTATATGCCGCAGTAATGGGCAAAGAGGGATTGAAACAGTATAGTTTCGGTGAACCAGGTTCTTTGTTAGAAGAGTGGGTATTCACAGTCATTGTGTTTATAATGTATGATGCATTTAAATATTTAGCCAACATGCGTCAATAGTGCGTAACAAAATTCTAAATAGCACTAATATGCCCTTACCAATACGAAAAGCAATAGTAAAACTCAGAATGCTCTGGTGTGATATCAGAGGACATCATGGTAAACAATGGAACTATGAGGCAGGTGAACACTATCTAGGCATGAGACAAAGTAAGTATTGGAAGAAACATCACCCATCGGATAAAGCATAAAAAGGTAAGCAAAAACATTGGTTGTCGACCGGTCTTTGTGATTAAATTCTGCGGCCTCTCGGCATTTTCTCAGAGGTTTCTCAGAGTTGCACACGAAAATGGCCTGGTGCTACACAGAGCTGCGACAGCTTTGCCCTTGACAAGCGGCCCAAACCTTGGTATAATCACTATGTGGTTGCTGGTATAATACCCTAAGCATACCAAAATAACTTCTCAGAGAGCTAAAAAAACCCTTGACATAAGACTACACGTATGGTAGAATGTGTATGTAATCGGTAGTGAAATGAAATCATCTGTTATAGATTAGATATGAGAAGCACCGATTATGCGCCGAGACTTCTTTAAGGATGTTGTGGCCCACAGAACCTGTTCTGGGTGAAAGTTCCTCAAATGGAGGTGTGGGGTGGAAGTAGAGGTCTCGGCGATACACCCTTGACAGACTCGAAGAAGTCTGGTAGAATACACCGAATCACCCCTGGCGCCTTTGGAGAGCACCACCGAGGTAATCTATAAATGCAATATTACTTCCCTAAAGTATATCAGACCACCCCCCTAAAACTGAAAGGCCCGTCTCTTTAGTATCTTTTATTTGGAAAAATGATCTCGTAGCTCAGCTGGACAGAGCAATAGTCTTCTAAACTATGGGTCGTAGGTTCGAATCCTACCGAGATCGCCAAATGTTCTACCTTTGTTCGCCCTGGCTTTGTTGATTTTACTACCTTTTTTAACCCTTGACAACGTATATTGTACCTGTTATTATGATTATATCAATGATGAAAGAGGTGATTCTCATGACTTAGCAATGGATAGCGTCAATTAAAGTGTGTTCTCAAAGGCACTATTGAGTTCACTATGGCGAGCAATATAGTAGTGTCCGCTCTAGATGGGCCTAACTTCACAATGCCCTTATGTAATTTTCTAGAGTGTCGATGACAACCATGACTAGAACAAAAAAGATAAATGACTACACTAGAACAAAATTTAAACAAGTCCTTACGGACAAAAGTTGGGGTGCATCATGACAACTTGCATGTCGCAGACGTTTATGTAAACCCCGATACAGTTGATAACATGCTTACTCAAGCGTATATGTTATCGCAGAATATTAATAATGCATGGTACACTACAGCTTTAGTTGAGTGTGCTGTGCCTTATTGCAGATCATCTAAACTATCGGACATCTTTGAGATTGATAATGTGAAGTACGTAGCGCAAAGCGATTCTTCCGACTCTGATTTGAAATGGGCGGCGGTCGATGTTTGACGTATTCTGTGCTTTGTTAATGACAGCCAACGGATATATGCTAGAGTGTATTCCATTAAAGCGTAAACTCGATTACTTTGACTATTGCGATAAGGTTGTTCATTATTACAAACATGTACAGACGCATAGAGATTTTGACGGACAATGGTTCGGGCATTATTGCACAACAAAAGAGGAAATGGCAACATGGAATTTCAACAAATAGATTATGCTGTAAATATTACAGATGGTGTGGATGGTTTTGAACACAACGGAGTTTGGATTACTGACCCGACTATGGATGAAACAGGTCGGTTCGAAGTAAATCCGAAAGAGTATTACGGAGTTGAAATATGGAATACGCAATCATCTGGCACATAGTTCTTACTGTTTGCGCTAACAATATTTGTCGAGTACAAGATATACAATGGTTTGAGAATAAACAAACTTGTTACGAGACTTTGCAAAAGTATGAAGAGATACCTTGGGATGGTCATTGGGATATTGTACAATATGAATGTAAAATAATGAATCGAGCAACATGATAGAGTTTGATTATAGTTTAGATTACAAGAACATACAGTTTAAACCAAACGATAAGAGATATAGAATAGGTCGAGGTGAACAAGGAGTATTACTTGTTCGCCCTTATACTAACGATATTTGTAAACATTGGAGATTTAAAACACATAACGAGGCAGTAATATCTTCTCAAAAAATATTTAACATGTATCTAGAGTATAGAATCAAAAAAGATTTTGTTGGTATGGATATGTGTCGTAAGTTTCTTGAAATGGGATTTACAAGAGCAAGAAGATATGCAAACCACAAAGATGGTAAGAAGTATAAAAACGGAAAAGTCCTACCACAAGAAAAAGATTGGGCGACAAGTGAGAAAGCACGATCCGCTAGAAGATTTAAAACGTATAGAGACTTGGTTACAAAAGATGAGTTCTATATACAACTAAGAAAAGAATGGCGTAACAATGAACATGGATAAAGGTATGTCATTTGGCTTTATCGGATTTACACATATACAAGGGTGCTATTTTGCTTCGGCTTTGTTTGTAAGAGGAAAGCGTGTAATACATTTACCAGTTCCTTATCCGATATATAGATTGTGGCAATACATTTGGAAAAGATTATGAAACATAAAAGCGTACCACTATTTCCTATACCAATATCCATATGTAATTTTGGTAAAGATAATCATGAATTAAATAAACATATTATTGATGATATCTTTGTAGAAACACACGAAGACCCGCAAGGTGAAGTTCGTAGTAATATGGGCGGTTGGCACAGTAAAGGTGAGTTAGAAAAGAAGTATGATAGTTTTGCAACGTTACGCACACAGATAGAGGAACAAGCAAACATCTATTGTACACACCATGGTTATAAAGATGGTTTACATGTTGATAGACTATGGGCGAATATTAATGAAAGTGGTAATATCAATATGCCACATCATCACGGTGCATCTTGTTTAACTGGCGTATATTACCCAGTACAATACATAGATGAAAGTGGCGAATGTTATTTTAATTATAATCCTAACGCATCATTACACCCTGGCACATGGAACGGAAAAGATGGTGGTTCAATAGTATTATTTGACCCTGGTTATAATCAAAAGACTAAACTTAAAAAAAATAATAAACCAAGTCCGTATACCATGAGTACATATTATACATACCCAACAAGTGGTTTACTTATTATATTTCCGTCTGAGCTTATACATATGGTAACACCCTTTTCAGAAAAACAAAAGAGACTTAGTATATCTTTTGTATGTAATTATAAATGAAACTGTCTGACTTTAATAATCCAAATAGTATAGAAGTAACGGAAACCTATCCGTTCTATCATGGTAACGTTTTATCTGAAATGGAATCTATTTCTATTAAACGTGAATCAGGTCAAACTGTTAACGCACATATTGATCTAGAATTAACAACCCGTGAAAAGGTAGGAGTTGTTTTTACATCTAACGTTAAATCATATATGACTGATTGGCGTATGCATGAGAACTATGAAAGTTTTGCGACAATAGGTAATATTGCATGTGGTTATGCTAAAAAGATTTCCGAACAAATGTTTAAACCAAACATGTTTACAGGTGAGACTTGGGGTATAGTTTACAATAAAGGTAAACATACAAAACGTCATAGTCATTTTCCCTATACATATGCGTTTGGTTATTACTTAACAGATACAAAAAATTCTGCGCCGTTGATTTTTCCGACAGCAAACAAAACCATATATCCTAAAAAAGGTGATCTAATTATATTTCCTGGCCACGTACAACATGAAGTACCAACCATTGAAAGTGATGAAGAAAGACTTATGGTTGCTGGTAATCTATATCACTCTTGGACAGAAAGTAAAGAGAAAAAGATTAACGATTACTTTGCAAAAGGTCATGTAAGATAACAATAAATACGTGTATGAATTATACACACTTTACAGGTCTAGACGGATTCGTTTGGTTTATTGGAGTTGTTGAAGATAACAACGACCCCGACAAATTAGGACGAGTCAAAGTTCGTGCATACGGACATCACTCAAAATCTCTCAACGATATTCCTTTAGAGTTATTGCCCTGGGCAACTGTCATGGGTTCTACTCTAGACACATCTATGCAAGGACAAGGTTCTTTTCGTAAATTAGAACCTGGTACTTGGATAGTAGGATTCTTTTTAGATGCTGAAGAAAGACAACAACCAGTTGTCATAGGAACAATCAAAGGTAAACCAAATGCGGCACCAAATAAAGATATAGGTTTTAATGACCCTAATGAAAGTAATCCTACTACAAAAAAATCAAATTCAGATCACGGTACCTTAGTTGACAAGGATGGTAACGAGTTTGATTACAGTACAGAAAAACAACATATTGAAAGTGATGTCAATCGTCTTGCAAGAAATGAAACTGTAAAATGGGAAGGCGAAGATGTAAGTTTATCTCATAGTGTTATTGCAAGTAAAGACAAACTGTATGATGAAGAAACACATAAGATAGGTCGTACAGAAAAAGTACAAATAGCAAATACAACAGATGAAAAAACTAACTCTGGTTATATTGAATGGAATGAACCAACATCACCATACGCAGCTTCTTATCCTAACAATAATGTTATGGAAACTGCATCTGGTCATATTAAAGAATATGATGATACATCTGGTCAAGAAAGAATTCATGAGTATCACAAAGCTGGTACCTTCTACGAAATAGATAAAGACGGAAACAAAGTTACTAGAGTTGTTGGTAATAATTATGATATTATTGCTGGCACAAATTATGTAAAAGTTAGAGGTGATGTTTTTCTTACAATAGACTCTAACTGTAAGACACGTATCAAAGGTAATTATGAGGTAGAAGTTGACGGAAACAAAAATGAAGTTATTAAAGGAACATACACACAAACTGTTACGGGTGCAGTAACAGAGACATATAACTCAACTAAAACAGAAACAGTTGAAGATAAGGTTTCTGAAACATATAAAAAAGATCAACAAACAAATGTTACAGGCACAATTGATATAGATGCCACAACTGAAGTTGATATAGATGCAGGTGAGATTAATTTAAACTAATGGGAAGCCCAGTTACAAGAGTTGGATTAGATAGTCATGTAGGTCATGCAAGTCCTACCCCAAACCCATTTCATCAAACAGCATATGCAACCGGCTCGCCAAATGTGTTCACAAACGCAGCCAAAACTACAAGAATAGGAGATACAACTTCTTGTGGTGACCCCGCTACTGGCGGAAGTAGTACAGTCTTTGTAAATGGTATAGGAGTTCATAGACAAGGAGACAGTACGGGTGGTCATGGAAGTTGGGTACCCAATTCAAGTGCATCTGGTTCTGGTAACGTTTTTGCCGGCGGTTAATCTTTAATTATTGTATAAATAATATAATAGTAGGAGATTTTTCATGGCATCACGACCAGGTAGAGCGGGTACAGACGCACAAGCAATAAATTTATCGAGTAGATCAACAAGGGTTTACAGAGATTTAGATTTGTTCTTTAAGAAAAAAGGAACAAACTCAGATGTAAATAAAGTTGAAGATATACAAGCTGTCAAACGTTCTATAAGAAATCTTGTACTATTAAATGAGCATGAGAAACCATTTCACCCAGAGATAGCTTCTGGTGTAAGAGGAATGTTATTTGAAAACATGACACCTATTGTTGGTAACATCCTCGCAAGAAAAGTAGAAGATGTAATTAATAATTTTGAACCAAGAGCAAGATTGGAATCTGTCAGAGCAATACCTGACTTTGATAACAATCGTTACGAAATATCTATTTCGTTTTTTGTAGTAAATACACCAACCGAATTAGTTGACATGTCAATTATGTTAGAGAGAATAAGATAATGGCAACAACAACAAATAAAAAGAATTTAAGAGTTACAGAATTAGACTTTGACCAGATAAAAGAAAATTTAAAAATATATTTAAAAGCGCAAGAAGAATTTAAAGACTATGACTTTGATGGTTCTGGTATAGACATTCTATTAGATACACTTGCTTACAATACTCACTACTTAGGTTTCAATGCTAACATGTTAGCAAATGAAATGTTTTTAGATACATCATCACTAAGAAGTTCAGCTGTTTCACATGCAAAAAATTTAGGATACGAAGTTCGTTCAGCAAGAGCTCCTTTTGCAACAATAAACGTTTCACTTAAAACAGATTCAAATACTAAAACTATGCCAGCAGGTACAGCATTTAATACTACTCTTGATGGTGTTACCTATCAGTTTGTTACTATCGCTGATATAACAGGTAGCAAGTTTGGTAACTCTGTTAACTTTGATGCTCAAAAAGTTTATGAAGGTACATACATCACTACAAGATATACAGTAGATACAACAGACCTTGAACAAAGATTTATATTAAGAGATAATAGAGCAGACACTTCTACACTTACAGTTAAAGTACAAAACTCTGCTACTGATACAACAACTACAACTTATACAAAAGCTACTGACATTACACAACTCTCAAAAACAAGTACTGTTTATTATATACAAGAAGTTGAAAATGGTAAACACGAAGTTTATTTTGGTGATGGTGTTGTATCTAAAAAAGTTGACGATGGTAATATTGTATTCCTACAATATGTTGTAACAAATAAGACAGAGGCAAATGGTGCGTTTGTATTTACACCGCCATCATCTATTGATGGTGTAACTGATATTACTTTAACAACAGTTGAAAGAGCAACTGGTGGAAGTGAACCAGAAAGTATTGAGTCAATAAAATTAAATGCACCTTTAGATTACGCATCGCAAGGTAGAGCTGTAACTACAGGCGACTACGAAGTTTTTGTTAAAAAATTATTTCCACAAACTCAAGCAGTAAATGTGTTTGGTGGAGAGCAAGGTTCTTTCAATTCATCAACTGGTGTAACATCTACACCAGAGTATGGTAAAGTTTTTATATCTGTTAAATCAACAACAGGTGCAAACTTAACTTCATCACAAAAAACACAATTAGTTTCTGACTTAGCACCATATACAGTAGCATCTATTACGCCAGTTATTGTTGACCCAGAGACTACTAAACTAAGAGTTACTTCTAATTTTCTTTATAATTCAGGTGCAACAACTAAACAGAATTCAGAATTAGTAACTGCTGTAAACAATGTATTAACCGACTATAACTCTTCTACTCTACAAACTTTCAATGGTCAATACAGAGCATCAGCAGTTTCTAAATTAATTGATGAAGCTGATACTTCAATATTAAACAACACAACAACTGTTAAGTTGTCAAAAGATTTTACACCTTCAACAGGCACAACAAAATCTTATAACATTGCTTTTAATAATGCATTACTACACCCAGAAGATGGTTACCTTGCATCTACGGGTGGAGTTCTTTTCTCAACAGGTTTTAAAGTTGGTACAGATACAACAACTGAATATTTTTTTGATGATGATGGTAATGGTAATTTAAGACGTTATGCCCTAATCGGTACTACTAGATCATATGCAGATAACGCTGCAGGTAGTATTGACTACGCATCAGGTTATATATCAGTTAACAATATCAACATAACTGCCATATCCGATGTTGATGGTGCAACATCAACAGTAATACGATTAGTAATTACACCAGCAACAAATGATATTGTACCAGTTCGAAATCAATTATTAGAAATTGATTTTACTAACACAACAATTACTGCTCAAATAGATACAGCAACGTCTTCTGGTTCGTCTTACAGCACTTCTGGTTCTGGTAGCTCTACGACTACAACCACAACAACGTCTGGTGGTTCTTCGAGTTATTAGAATGAGAGAAGATGACAACAAAACTCAATAACAAAGTATCTCAACAAATAGAAACGCAACTGCCTGATTTTGTCAGAGCAGATCATACACTATTTGCTAAATTTGCCGAAGACTATTTTAAATTTTTAGAGTCTGCTAAAGTTACTTTAGATTTTACAACAGACTATGTTATTCTAGAACCTGAAACAAAAGCCTATCTGTTATCTGAAAATGGAATACTTGGTGCAGCTGTAGATAGAATGGTGTTAGAGTCAAGTACTGAATATACACCAAACGAAATTGTTAAAGGACAAACCTCTGGTGCAGAAGCCACAGTATTAGTTGAAGATGTAAGAAACGTTTCACTTTATATTACTTCAAACCAAAGATTTGAAATTGGTGAAGAACTACTAGGATTAACTTCTGGTGCAAGAGCAAAGATTGTAACTTACAAAGCAAACCCTGTACAAAATATTCAACAGCTATTAGACTATGCAGATACAGATAATTCTGTTTTTGAATTCTTTGACCAAATCAAAGCTGCGTTTATGAATACTATTCCGAATAGTTTAGCATCATCTGTATCTAAAAGAAACTTAGTTAAATCTATACGTGATTTATATGCAGCCAAAGGAACGTCTGAAGGTCACAAAATATTCATGCGTTTACTTCTTGATGAAACTGCTGATATATTTTATCCAAATGAAAACATGTTGCGAGTATCAGATGGTAAGTGGAGATCAAGAAGATTAATTAGAGTTGCAACTAATGGTTCAGGTTCTGGTCAAGAAACTGTTAACAAAGTTATCACAGGTCAAACATCTGGTGCAACAGCTGTTGTTGCGTCAGCATCTACGTTTCAACAAGGTACTACTTCGGTTATTGAACTAGCACTTGAAGACATATCTCAAGGTGCTCCATTTCAAACTGGCGAAGTAATAAAATGTATATCTAATCAATTAGACTTAGAAATTTCTTTTACAATTAAATCTGTTATTAATCAAACAAATTTAGACAATGATGGTATCCTACACTCTGCTTCTGAAGCTGCTGTTATTGATACGGATAAAGGAAATGGTTTTGCTGATGTATTAGTTAACAGTTTAAAAAGAGGTTCTGTATCAGATACGTTCATACAAACTGCTGGTACAGGTTATCGTCTTGGAGAAAAAATTCAATTTTCATCAGCAGGTGGAGAAAATGAAGCCAAGGGTGTTATTTCTATTGTTGGAGGTGGAATAGAATTAGAAACTGCTACAGATACTACTTCTGGTGTATTATTAAAAGAGTTTGGAACTAAAAGAACTGCTGAAGAATTTAATATACAATTAGAGTCTAACACTTTATTAAATGGTCCGTATTATATTTTTGCAACTGGTGAAACAAAAGTAAACGGAGTGCAACAACAAAGTGGTGGAGCTAAAGGTTATTACTATCCTCTATTTTTAACACAAGCAGCTGCTGGTGGAGAAAACAATTCAAATCCATTTGTATTTGTCGAGTTCCCTGGCATTACTTTTTATATGCCTGCAACAGAAAGAAACTATGCAAAATTATCAGCACCATCAGGTCAATATGATTCAGCAGATTATATTTCATACCCCGTATTAGAAAACGATAAAATTATTTTAGATAGAACAGATTCATCTGGTGCAAATGTTGGTGGAAGAATTATATCAGATGAAACACAAATTACCTTAGATACTTTTGGAAATGATAACGATCAAATATTTTTAGAGCCAGGAAGTTTTTCTACTGCTGAAGCAGGTTCAATTAATAAAGTATTTTTAACAGACCCAGGTCAAGGTTATACAGCTTTACCAATTGCGTCAGTAGAAAGTGCTGAAGGTAGCGGTGCAAAAATATTAGCATTAACAAAAGATATTGGTGCTATTGAGTCTCTTAAAATTAATGACTCTGGTTTTGATTATGATGCTTCTGATTTACCAGACATGCGTTTTAGAGCTCACTTTGTATTGAAAGATGTTACGGGTTCTTTTGTAGCAGGTGACGCTTTAACTTCTCATACTGGTGAGGTTAAATCTTTTAATGCTGATACCCAACAATTAGATGTTACACTAGAGGATATAATAAAAATAAAACATGAACAATCTAGTACTTACAATGCACCTTTTGTTCAAGAAAGTACTCGAGGTCTTGCTGGTAATCATGTTCTTATGGAAGATGTTAAACTTATACCAGGCACAGCAGACGATAATATTATATTAAACTCTTCATCTGTTATTACACCACCAAAAAGATTTGTTACAACAAAAGTTAAAGTGGTTAGA